>VSSQ01001274.1_pt1 | contig 10202 bp, 8 predicted proteins | sample 4763081 | NCBI WGS metagenome assembly VSSQ01 (sample SAMN12137344, study PRJNA551015) | bioreactor metagenome | isolation source: SDC9 anaerobic chlorinated ethene degrading culture | place: USA: Knoxville, Tennesee | collected 2015-01-01
ATAGTTTGTGATAAAGTAGGTATTATTTATAGAGGAATAGAAAATGTTGATAATTCTAAATTAGAATTAGCTGAAATTACAAATCCAGATAATTTAAAAGGTAATTTAGCTGATGCGTTAGTTGATGCTGATGTATTTATTGGGGTATCTGCTCCAGGTATTGTATCAAAAGATATGGTAAAATCTATGAACAAAGATTCTATATTCTTTGCTATGGCAAATCCAACTCCTGAAATTATGCCTGATGAAGCTAAAGAAGCAGGTGCAAGAGTAATAGGAACTGGCCGTTCAGATTTTCCAAATCAAGTTAACAATGTATTAGCTTTCCCTGGTATATTTAGAGGCGCTTTAGATGTTAGAGCAAAAGAAATAAACGAAGAAATGAAAATAGCAGCAGCTTATGCTATAGCTTCTATGATAAAAGATGAAGATTTAAATGAAAATAATGTAATTCCATATGCATTAGATAGAACTGTTGCAAATAATGTAGCTGAAGCTATAAAAAAAGCAGCTATAGAGAGTGGAGTAGCTAGAATATAAATATATCCAAGGGGAGGAAATCAATATGCAAATTCCAATTAAAAAAACGTTAGATCGAATTCCTGGGGGGATGATGGTTGTTCCCCTTTTCTTAGGAGTATTAGTTAATACATTTTTTCCTGAAGTTTTAGAAATTGGTGGTTTTACAACTGCATTGTTTGGACCAAAGGCATCATCAACAATTTTAGCATGTTTTATGTTTTTAATTGGTTCACAAATAAACTTTAAATTAGCACCAAAGGCATTAAAAAAAGGTGCAATTTTAATAACAGGTAAATTTATAGTAGGTGCTGGTATTGGTATACTTGTAGGGAAGATATTTGGACCTGCTGGAGTTTTAGGTTTATCACCATTAGCAATTCTTGCAGCATTAACAAATTGTAATGGTGGTTTGTATGCATCTCTTGCTTCACAATACGGAGATGAAACTGATGTAGGTGCTTATGCTTTATTATCTTTAAAGGATGGTCCATTTTTTACATTAGTTGCACTAGGAGCATCAGGGCTTGCTCAAATTCCTATTATGTCACTTGTAGCAGTAATGATTCCAATAGTAATAGGTATGATTTTAGGTAATATAGATTCTGATATGAGAGCGTTCCTTGGAAGTAGTAAGTTATTATTAATACCATTTTTCTCATTCCCATTAGGTACGGGTATGAATTTAGAAACTATAATAACAGCAGGAGGACCAGGGATACTGTTAGGTGTAATAGCTTCTTTAACTGGAATAGGAGCTTATGTTTTACTTAAGTTATTTAAAGAAGAACCTATAATTGGTCTAGCGACAGGTTCAACTGCCGGGAATGCAGTAGCAACTCCAGCAGCTGTAGCAGCTATAGATCCAACAGTTGTTACTATAGCAACAGTAGCAACAGCGCAAGTAGCAGCAGCATGTGTAGTGTCTGCCATAGTTTGTCCGTTTATTGTTTCAGCAGTATTTAAATTCGCTCAAAATAAACAAATGAACAAAACAGATAGTGAGTTAATATCTTGATAAAAATACTTAGGTATATATAATTAAATAAATATTTACTTTTATTAAAAAGGAATACCTTTTCTTTGGAAGTTATGATTTAATAAGTTTGAAAAATTATAACTGAACAAAGAAAGGGTATTTTTATATATATAATTAATTAAATTAATTATTATTTAAGATGAACTTTAATACAAAATGTCTTATAGTACCCATATATTTATTAAATAAAATATAAGACAAATAGAATATAAGTACTATATAATAGTAATGGATAATGATTTCCTAATTGGATATTTTTTATTAATAAAGTTAGGATTTATTTTCCAAAGGTTGAGGTGAGATATATGAAAAAAAAGATGAAATTACAAACTAAGCTTACTATATTAATTATTATAGTAGTATTTATATCCATATCTATAATAACTTTTTTTGTTGCATCTTGGATGAATAAAAATATTGAAAGTACTGCAAAAACTAATGTGATGAATGTAGCCGAAATAGTTGCAAACTCTAAACCAGTAATAGATGCATTAAATAAAAAAGATCCTAATAAAGAAATTAACCCATATATTAATAAACAACTTAAAAATTTAAATGAAATTGAATATATAATAGTAGTTGATAATGATGGTGTTAGATATTCGCATCCTAATGAACATAAGATAGGTGAAAAATTTGTAGGAGGTGATGAAAATAGGGTAGTTAAAGAAGGAGATAGATACTTTTCTGAAGCTACAGGGACGCTTGGAAAATCTTTAAGAGCTTTTTCTCCAATTTATGATATAGAAAGCAAAAAAGAAATAGGATTTGTTTGTGTAGGTACACTTTTACAGAGTATCGGAGAAACTAAGCATATGGCAATACTATATATAATTTTAACTTCATTAGGTGCATTTACTATAGGTGTTATAGGTGCTTTTTTATTAGCAAAAAATATAAAAAATACTTTACTAGGTCTAGAACCAGATGAAATAGCAAGATTATATAATGAAAAGATGGGAATTTTAGATGCTATTTATGAAGGATTAATAGGTATTGATGATAAAGGAAAAATTACGATTATAAATGATTCAGCATTAAATATACTGCATTATGGAAATCAAGTCGATAAAAACCAAATTATAGGAAGTAATATAGAAGATTTCTTTCCAACAACACGATTACTTACAGTATTAGAAACAGGCGAAGGTGAATTTGAAAAAGAGCAGAGAATAAATAATACGGTAATAATGACCAATAGGATTCCTATAAAAGATAAAGATAAAATAGTAGGGGCTATTGCTACGTTTAGAGATAAAACAGAGCTAACAAAATTAGCAGAAGAGCTTACTGGAGTAAAGAAAATGGCATGGTCATTAAGAGCTCAAAATCATGAATTTATGAACAAGCTTCATACTATCACAGGATTAATACAGCTTGAAGAATATGATGAAGCTATACAGTTTATATCGGACGTTGCTAAAAGTAGAAATAAAATAAGTGGTATTTTAACTAAAAATATAAAAGACTCCTACTTGTCTGCAATACTTTTTTCTAAGTACAATAAAGCTGAAGAAAATCGAGTTAGATTTAAAATTGATGAAAATTCTAGTATCACAAGTCTACCACAATTTATGACATCTGAAGAAATTGTTTCAATAATAGGTAATTTAATTGAAAATTCATTAGATGCTGTTAGTAATGATGGAGATGGACAGATTTATATAAAAATAGAGCAACAAAGTGACTTTCTTAAAATATATCTTAAAGATAATGGACCTGGGATTAAAAAAGAATATAGAGATAAAATTTATGACCAAGGATTTACTACTAAAGAAGGCGATCGAGGTCATGGCATGAGTATTGTAAAAGAAATAGTAGACCAAGCTAAAGGAACCATTGAATTAAAAGTAGATAAAGGTGTTATTTGGGATATTAATATACCTATGTTAAGGAGTGAGTAGTTTGATTAAAGTAATGATTATTGAAGACGACCCTATGGTAAGAGATATTAATTCAAGATTTTTAAAAAGGATAGATGGATTTAAGCTATATAAAGCAGTAGGAAATCTTACAGAGGCAAAACAGTTTATTAAAAGTAAAAAGCCAGATTTAATATTGCTAGATGTATTTTTACCAAATGAAAATGGAATTGATTTTTTGAAATGGCTGAGAAGCGAGGAAATTAAAACAGATGTAATACTAATTACAGCAGACAAGACAATAGAAAGAGTCCAAGAAGCATTTAGGTATGGAGCTGTTGATTATTTAATAAAACCATTTAATTTTGAAAGATTTAAGGAATCACTTATTCAGTTCAAGGAAAGATACTATGAGTTTAAAAATATAGAAGAGATTGAGCAAAGTAAATTAGATAAATTAATATTAAATTCTGAAGTAACTCAAAAAGAAGAAGGACTTGCTAAGGGTTTTAACAAGTATACTTATAAATCTCTTTGGAATGAAATTGAAAAAATAAATGGAGAATATTTTACATCTGAAGATATGTCAGAAAGAATAAAGGTAGCTAGAGTTACTGTTAGAAGATACTTAGAGTATATGGAAAAAGAGGGACATCTAGAAAAAATTGTGGAATATGGAAAAGTAGGAAGACCTCAACATAAATTTAGAAAATTATAAATAAAACATAGTAATAAAATAGCTAATAAGAGATAAAATAAACCAAGTAATATTACAGAATCTAATTTTTCACATAGTATATTTCTTATAGATTTACAATTAATATTTGAGATAGCAATTATACATAAATATAAAAATAAGTATTTAAAACTGTATTAAAGATTAGATTAGATAAGATTAATTTTGGGTATCAGAATAATCGGAAAATAAGAAAGGAATTATAATATGAAAAAAATATTAAAATTATTAAGTTTATCGATTTGTATATTAATGATAAGTGTATTTTTTGTAGGATGTAGTAAACAGTCTTCTGAAAAAATAAACTTTCTTAACTATGGAGAAAATATAGACGAGGAAACTTTAAAAGCGTTTGAAAAGCAATATGGTATAAAAGTTAATGTAGAAACTTTTGATGATATGGAGACAATGTATCAAAAAATTAGTAAGGGCGGAGTGAAATATGATGTTATTTTAGTATCAGACGCTTTAATGCCTAGAATGATTGAAAAGAAACTTGTTAAAAAGTTGAACCAAGATAATATTCCTAATTTATCTCAAATGGATGAAGAGTACTTAAACTTAGAAATAGATCCAGGAAATAAATATTCTGTTCCTTATATGTTTGGAACAGTAGGACTTATTTATAATAAAGATGTAGTAAAAGAAAAAGTAGATAGTTGGGATATACTATGGGACGAAAAATATAAAGACAAGATATTTATGTTTGATACTTATAGAGATACTATGGGAGCAGCTTTAAAGAAACTAGGATATTCTTTAAATACAACTGACTCAAAAGAAATTGAAGAAGCTAAAGAATTATTATTAAATCAAAGAAAATTAGTAAATCCAATTTACGGAGTTGATAATGGAACAACTATGATTCCAGCAGGTGAATCTGATATAAATATGATTTGGTCTGGAGAAGGATTAAATCTTCAAGATGAATATCCTAATTTAACTTATGTAGTACCAAAAGAAGGTGCAAACTTCTGGATTGATAGCTTATGCATACCTAATAATGCAGAAAATATTGAAGGTGCTGAGAAATTTATAAACTTTGTAAGTGATAAAGAAAGTGCGTTAAGAATAGCTGACGAAATAGGATATACTACTCCAAATAAAGAAGCTAGAAAAGAACAACCAGAAAATGTGAAAAATAATCCTAATGCATATATGCCTAAAGAAATAATGGATAGATGTGAAATCTATACTGATTTCCCTATGGATGTTAAAAAAATATATGATGAGGCATGGACAGTTATAAAATCAAGCAACTAATTAAAGGAGGAAAGGAGAATGAACCTTTCCTCTTTATTTTTATAATTAAAATTTATATCCATATAGGAATACACCAAGATTAGTCTTAAATGATTCAAAATAGATATTTTTTTCATTAATACGTTTAAAGTTTTGACTATCATAAAAACTATAATTGCATCTAGTGTCAGTATATAGATATAAAGAGTTTACATTCATACCTCTCATATAGTTAAATAATTGAGACACTAAAGACTTACCGACTCCAAGGCCTCTAGATTCTTGTGAAACAATAAATAGTTGAATACAACCTTGAAACTCTTTTTCTTTTCCATCAATAATTTCTTTATAAGTATTTTTAATCTTAGAAAATTCTTTTAAGGATTGTTTATTTTTTTTACCACATACCATAAGTTTAGTTCCTGTAGTTAAAAAGTTTATACTATTATGAAGTTTTCTGATTTTATTTTTGTCTTCATATGCTTTACCTAAGATTATACCTATAACTTTATCATCTTTTATAGCAACTTTGCTGTAAGTACTATCTAAGATGCATCCTTCTAAATATATAGTTAAAACTAAGTCCAATAACTTTTCATCTTTAAGAAAATCATTGAAACCAAATGCATCATAAATAAGCTTTTTTATTTGCTCATAATCACTTTTAGCTAACTCTCTATACATTACTTTTTCCATAATTTAAATTACCCTTCCATATATATAAATTTTTAAATAATATTTTGTTTAAATATCTTATAATGATAGTAATGTCTCCCCTAAAAGGAGAGTCAATAATAATTAATAAAATATGAAGGAAGTGAGTAGTATGAAAAATTTATTTTCTATTGGTGAGGTTTCGAAAATAAAAGAAATTACTATAAAAGCTTTAAGATATTATCACAAAATGGGAATACTTATACCTAAATATATAGATGAAACAACAGGATATAGATACTATTCAATTGAACAATTTATTTACATAGATGTAATCAAAGGATGTAGGGCTTTAGGAACTAGCATATTAGAGCTTCAAGAAATTTTTAAAGAATGTGATACTGAAAAATTATTAAAATTTTTAGATATAAAAAAGGAAGAGGCTAAAGAAAATATAAAAAAGATGGAACAGGTAATACAAAATATAGATAAATTAAATGATAGTGTTCAAAATTCTAGAGAAATTTTAAGTAATGGTGAAATAGAAATTAAATATTTTGAAGAACGTTATATAGTTGTAGCACCATGCGAAGAATCAGGGTGTTTAAAAGAATTACTTTACTACTCTGATTTAGATAAGATAATTAAAGAAAAAGATATACAAATTAAAATAGAAAAGGGAATTATATATAATGTAAGCTCTTTAAAAGAAGTAACGCCTATATATGTTTTTAGTGAAATAAAAGAAGGTATAAATATAGATAACGATGAGAATATAAAAATTTTACCAAGAGGTAATTATCTGACATTATCTTATAGTAAAGATAATGAAGATGAGAGAGTTTGGAAAATTATTGAATATGCAAAACGAAATAATCTAAAAGTAAATAGCTTTATAGAAATGGAGTTGTTTAATGACTTCTTCAATATTGATTCTTATAGTTGTCAAATTCAAATGTTTATTGAAAATAACAGCTATTTTAAAGAGTAAATTACAATATCATTAGAGGGGTATATATGAAAAAATTATTAGAAAATTATAAAGATGTTATTCAAAGATTACCATCCAAAGATAAATATGAAAAAAATGAATTATTGACTGAAGATTTCTTAATTGATAAAAGTGATAATATAGAGATATATTATGCGCCTCATAACGAATACTTAAATTCAAAAGCAAAAATATTTATTATAGGTATTACACCAGGGCTTCAACAAATGAGTACTGCTATATCTACTGCAAAAAAAGAATTAGACAAAGGTGAAGATATAGAAACTATTAAATACAAGTGTAAGGTTGCTGGTAGGTTTAGTGGAAGTCTAAGAAAAAACATAATTAGTATGTTGGATGAAATAAAGTTAAACAAAGCTATGAATGTAAAAAGCTGTAGTGAGTTGTTTGAAGAAAAAGATTATCTATTACATACAGTATCGCTTATACCATATCCTGTTTTCGTAAAAAAACAAAACTATTCAGGACATACACCTAAGTTATTAAAAAGTGATTTTTTAATGAAATATATATATGAAGATTTTATACAAGAATTAAAAAGTATAGAAGATTTTAAGAATGTATTATTAATACCATTAGGGAAAGCAGTTGAAGAAGTTCTAGAGAAGTTAAGTGAAGAAAATATTATTAGTGAGAATCAAATACTTAAGGGATTTCCACATCCATCAGGAGCTAATGTAAATAGATTAGTTCAATTAGAACAAAATAAAGAAAGCTTAACTAATCAAATAAGAGAAAATATAAATAAAGAAATTATATTTGAAGATAAATAGAAATTATTTTATAAAAAGAGCCATATCAATTATAACTGATACGGCTCTTTTATGGTTTTTATATGAATTTTAAGTAAGTGTAAAAAATTTATAATCTATATTTATTAATATAATTTTAAAATTTTATATAATTAACAATTATTTTTTGAATATACCGAATGGCTTTCCAACTGGTAAAAATTCTCTACCAAAGTGAGTATTTAATACCGCAGCAGCAGAACCATAGAATGATGCTATTGCTATTGATAACTCAGAATATGCTGCAAGTTGATGAGTAGCATGTTCCATTACTCCAAATGTAGTTAATGTTAATCCTAAGAATAAAAAGTCTATAAGTACGAAAATTATAAATAATACCTTGTGAGTTTCCATTGCTCCTATAGTCATAAATAATGTAAATATTAAATATCCTAAGTAAGCGAAACCTAATTGTTTAGGATCAACAGTAGCTGCTAATTCAGGTCCAAATACTCCATTTTGTATTAACCATGTAAATCCAACTGCATACCAGAAGAACGCATATCCACCGAAAGCAGTAGCTCCAAATGTATTGTTATGTTTGAAATCATTTATAGATGCAAATAATTGAGCTGTAGCGCCTAAAAATATAGCCCATGGTAAAACTAATGATACTCCTGAAGTTATTCCTAACTTTTGAGTTGAAGCAACTAATGTAATCATTGCTAAGCCGAAAAGTCCTAATGCTGAAGGATCAGCTGTTACAACTTTTACCTTTGTTTCATTTGTCATTGGTAATCCTCCTAAAAGTCTAAATCTTTTGATTGTGTAGTATCCTGTATACAAAATACTCATCTATGATATCATTATATTAATAACAAGTACATAAAAAGTTATGAAATTTATAATTGAAATATCAAAATATTAAATTTTTAGTAAAAATTTAAATTTTAGTCTGAAAATTTTAATATAAAATTATATAAATAATTGAAAATTAAAAAATAAAATATCTATTTTTTGTATATTTTTATTCTAATTACAAAAAATTTATAAAAAAATATACAAAAATATTAATTAAATGCAGTATTTACTATTCAGTATACAAAAAAAAATATAAGTCGAAATAATGTGAATTTACAACAAATTAAGTAAATGAAAAATATGATTTTCATATTTCTACAAAAATAAAGAATAAAACATTTTTTATGCAATAAAATTAAGTTAGAAATAAAACTTTTTATGCGTATAAATATTAAAAAATCTAATTTTTATAATTGTAATACAATTTTTATATAATTATAAAAAAATGCAAGATGAAATACTTGAATTTACAAAAGATCGTTATATTTTTAATTATAAAAATTATTATTTATATAATTAAAAGATACATATATAGTATAGAATGTTTAAATATAATGTATATACAAACGGGAAAAGGTTTTTTGAATTGTTTGACCATTCAGTATTATCTATCATTTACAATTATATTATTGTAGTATTGCATCAGAAAAATATCAATTTTTTGAAAATTTACTTATAAAAAAAACTTTGTTGGAAGACGTTTACAAAATTAAAAAGCAATGATATAGTTATGGCATAGACAGGAAAATGTTTTACAAATTGGAAAAACTAATTACTTCTTGTCGAAAATTAGTATGGAAAACGTTTTATAAAAAACTTCTATTTCTAACTAAATTAATAATAAACAATAATAATATATTTTATAGGGGGACAAAACAATGGAAAACATTAAAGAAAAAAGATTTGCTACAAGAGCTATACACGGAGGTCATCATAGAGATCCATTATCAGGAGCTTTAACAACACCTATATATAAAACATCAACATTCGTATTCGATAGTGCTGAACAAGGTGGAAGAAGATTCGCACTTGAAGAAGGTGGATATATATACTCTAGATTAGGAAACCCAACTAACGCTCAATTAGAAGAAAAAGTTGCTATATTAGAAGGAGCAGAAGCTTGTGTATCTACAGCTTCAGGAATAGGTGCAATAACTTCAGCTTTATGGACTGCTTTAAAAGCAGGAGATCACGTAGTTGCAAGTAAAACATTATATGGATGTACATATGCAATGTTTAATCACGGAATGAGTAGATATGGAGTAGAAGTAACTTTCGTTGATGCTTCTAATTTAGATGAAGTTAAGGCTGCTATGAAAGCAAACACTAAAGTTGTTTACTTAGAAACTCCAGCTAACCCAGACTTAAAATTAATAGATATAAAAGCTGTATCTGAAATAGCTCATACAGTAGAAGGATGTATAGTAATGGTAGATAATACTTTCTGTACTCCATATATACAAAGACCAATAGAACATGGTGCAGACGTAGTAGTTCATTCAGCTACTAAGTACTTAAACGGACATGGAGACGTTTTAGCTGGTTT
>VSSQ01001275.1_pt1 | contig 10201 bp, 6 predicted proteins | sample 4763081 | NCBI WGS metagenome assembly VSSQ01 (sample SAMN12137344, study PRJNA551015) | bioreactor metagenome | isolation source: SDC9 anaerobic chlorinated ethene degrading culture | place: USA: Knoxville, Tennesee | collected 2015-01-01
CGCGGGGTTCGCGGGGTTCGTGAACTGCCCGGGGATGAACGAGTTCGGCGTTTCGGCGGCGAGTTCCTCCGCCTTGGCGATGGCCCCCTTCATGCCCTTTGCCCCCTCGGTAAGCACAATCTCCGCGCCGTACGCGCGCATCAGCACGCGACGTTCCACGCTCATCGTCTCCGGCATGGTCAAAATAACGCGGTAGCCGCGCGCCGCCGCAACGGAAGCAAGGCCGATGCCCGTGTTGCCGCTGGTGGGTTCAATAATCACGCTGCCGGGCTTGAGTACGCCGCGCGCCTCCGCGTCGTTAATCATTGCCAGCGCGATGCGGTCTTTTACGCTGCCCGCCGGGTTAAAATACTCCAGCTTGGCAAGTATGCCCGCCATAAGCGCATGTTTCTTTTCGTAGTTCGCCAGCTCCAGCAGCGGCGTTTTACCGATGAGCTCGGTCAAGCTGTGATAGATCTTTGCCATGTTTGTTTCCTCCAAATATTCTTTGCATATATGTATTATATGTTTTAATCTACTGCAACAATACTCCTCCTCAACAAGTCTGTCAAGGATTTTTTCACGATTCACAAATGCAGAACCGGCTGGCAGATCCCACCAACCGGTCTTCCCCGCCGCCTGACGCGGCAAACTACTTTATTGAATTTTCACAGGCTCAATCCAAACCGTCATGCGCCCGCCGCAGACCATCCCTTCGTCCGCCACAACGTCGTTGGTCATGTCCAGCGTGACCAGCTCCGGTTTGCCGGTGCGCAGAACTTCCAGCGCGCGCATTACAATCTCGTGCTCGCCGCACCCGCCGCCTACCGTGCCGACGATACCGCCAATCTGATCGACCAGCATGATCGCCCCCGGCGGAACCGGCGTGGAACCCGCCTGTTTGACAACGACCGCCAGCGCGCGCGGTTCCTTGTTCTCCAACAGCACACGCCGGAGTTCCGGTTCGCCGGACGTCAGTTCCAGTAATCCCTCCGCGTCAACCTTCTGCTTGCTCCGCATTAAAATCAGTTCGGCCAGAATCGAAATGGCGATCTCCTTCGGCGTTTCCGCGCCGATTGGCAGGCCGATGGGTGTATGCACCCGTTCGATTTTGACGGGGTCAAACCCTTCCTCTTTCAGCAGTGCGAAAAGTTCCGTCGTGCGCCGCCGCGAACCGATCAGCCCCAGATAGTACGGCATGGCGTTCCCGCCAAATATGGCGCGGAGGCACAGCGCGTCGTGCCGGTGGCCGCGGGTAACGACGGCGATATAGTCGTACTCCGTGATTGCAAGCTCCGATATCGCGTGCTCAAACCCGTTGCAGAGAATCCGGCTTGCCATTGGAAAACGTTCCGCGTTGGCGTAGGCCGGGCGATCGTCCACCACGACGACCTCGAAGCCGAGATCAACGGCATAGCCGCAGAGCGCCTGGGAAACATGCCCCCCGCCGAGCAGGATGAGCCGCTGGGGCGGCAGAAACACGCGCGTCACGTCGCGTGCACAGCCTTGTTCGTCCGTCGTGTGAAAAAGAATGCTCGCAGGCGCGCCGCCGCTCTGCGTCAGGTTTTGCAGTTTCATTCGTGGTTCCTCGTAATACAGTATAATCGGGTCGTTCGATTCATTAAACGAACTGCCCTGCTTTCAGTAAACTACGAAAAGTTTTTCTTGACAAGTGGAATCTAGTGTGGCATTATTCTCAAAACACATATATTTTTTATATGTTTTACGCCCCACAAGGTGGCTCAAGACCAAACAGAAAGGACGAACGTTTCTACCATGAAGCTGATGTGCATGTGCCGTACATACGAAACCATGAGAGCCATGCTTCACGCAAGGAACGTTGTTTCGCGCCGCATCCCGGTCGTCTTCGACTAGAGAAGGGCAAAACCGAACCGCGTAACCCCGCAGGAAGCCGCAGGCTTCCTGCTCTTTTTTTACCTCTCGGAAAGGAGTGCCCGAAATGCTGGAACAAAAAAGTCCCACGTTATTTATACCGGACGATATGCCATTTCGAATGCCCAGGTATATTAAGTGAATCATAAACAAGAATGAAAAAATCATAAAGGAGAATATTTCTATGTCAAAGAATTACCATTTCGAAACCCTGCAGCTCCACGTAGGCCAGGAGGCCGCCGACCCCGCGACCGACGCGCGCGCGGTGCCGATTTATGCTTCTACCTCCTATGTGTTCCACAACGCTCAGCACGCGGCGGACCGTTTTGGCCTGCGCGATCCCGGCAACATCTACAGCCGCCTGACCAACCCCACACAGGACGTGTTCGAGCGGCGCATCGCAGCGCTCGAAGGCGGTTCCGCGGCGCTGGCGGTCGCTTCCGGCGCGGCGGCGTTGAGCTACACCATTCAGGCGCTGGCGGCGCAGGGCGAGCATATTGTCGCTTCCAAGACCATCTACGGCGGCACATACAACTACCTTGCGCATACCGCCCCGCTGCACGGAATTACAACGACGTTTGTCGATCCCTACGTCAAAGACTCGTTTGCCGCCGCCATCACCGAACAAACGAAAGCCATCTTCATCGAGTCCCTCGGCAACCCGCATTCGAACGTTATCGATATTGAGGAGCTTGCAAAACTCGCGCATGCGCACCGCATCCCGCTCGTGGTCGATTCCACATTCGCAACGCCCTATTTATTGCGCCCGTTCGAGTACGGTGCGGATATCGTTATCCACAGCGCGACAAAGTTTATCGGCGGCCACGGGACTGCTATCGGCGGGGTCATCGTCGAGGGCGGCAAATTCGACTGGAAAGCCTCCGGCAAGTTCCCCTGGATTTCTGAACCGAACCCGAGCTATCACGGGCTGAGTTTTGCGGACGTAGCGTTTCCCGCCGCGTTTGCCACGTACCTTCGCGCAATCGTTCTGCGCGATACGGGAGCCACGCTCTCTCCGTTCCATTCCTTCCTCTTCCTGCAGGGGCTTGAAACGCTGTCGCTGCGCGTTGAGCGGCACGTGGAAAACGCGCTTAAAATCGTAAAATACCTGGACAGGCACCCGCAGGTCGAGGCCGTGCACCATCCTTCGCTCAAGAGCGAACCGAGCCACAAGCTCTACGAAAAGTATTTTCCCAACGGCGGCGGCTCCATTTTCACCTTTGAAATCAAGGGAACGGAGGAGGACGCAAAGGCGTTTATCGACAACCTCGATATCTTTTCGCTGCTGGCAAACGTTGCGGACGTCAAGTCGCTGGTCATCCACCCCGCCTCCACGACGCACTCTCAGCTCAGCCCCGCTGAGCTGCTCGATCAGGGCATCAAGCCCAACACGATCCGCCTTTCGATCGGCACCGAGCACGCGGACGATCTGATCGAAGCGCTGGAAAACGCGTTTAAGGCAGTGAAAAAGTAAAAAAACAACATCCTACAAACAGCACAATCAGGAACCGGGTATCTCGGTTCCTATTTTTCTACATCCAGCTCATGAATCCAACCAAACAGCAAATGATTGTGAAATATCGGTGAAATGCATCCTTTCAGTGATCTACGGTAGTATAATCTCCAAAAAGAATCCTCACTTCCAACTTTCTTACATTTCTGTACGCGTGCGCGCAGATTGCACTTTGTCGCCGGACTCGTTTCAGACAAGGAGGCTTATGCGAAAAAACATCTTTTTACTCTCCGCCGTTCGTCAACTCGTAAGAACGATACTGCTGTTTTTGCTGATATCGCTGATTTCCTTTTCGTTTGTTTCCCGCACAGTGGAATACGTTGTCGTCCGGCGCGAAACGGAGCGCCTCGGCTCTTACTACCGCTCGATCGGTACGCTCAAGCCGGCCGACCCGGAACAGTACTATGTTGCGGAGGGCGCGGCGCTTTTGGCGGACAATCCTTATATCGCATATACAGACAGCCGCCGCTATTGTCCCGGTGTGCTGAAAGACCTCTATAACTCGGACGTTGACGGTTCTTCCAGTGACACACCGCGGAAGGCTGCCGGTGGTTACAATTCTGGCCTTCACGTGAGCGACGTCTGGTTCTACGGAACACTCAAGAACAGAAACTACAGCGAGATGGAAGGTATTTACCGCTTCGAGTTTCTGATCGATCTGGTTGAAGCAGGTTTTCCGGAGTATATCAAAGCCGGGGACGATTTGAGGATTTCACTGACCCTTTCCGAATATGGCGTCGACCCCGCAGCGTTCGATACAATGGAGCAGGGCGGACGATATCTGATCCGCGCGTATTACGACCGTTCTGCTTCCTTCTCTTTCGACTGGACAAAAGCCTCGAAGTTCCTGCAGTTAAAGCCGCTAGACGATGCGGATCTCTGGTATCTGCCTGTTCCGTCCGGCACAAGCGTCAACTTCGACGATCCCGCTTATGCGCGGGTAAAAGAAAACATCGATATTCTGAAGCAAAATCTCCACTCCCTTGTGGTGATTGCTACGGCAGATATGAGCGCAATGCCGTCGGCGCAGGAAATATCACGTAACTATTACCTAACCGATGGCCGGTGGCTAACGCGGCAGGACGATTTGGAACAAAGGAATGTCTGCGTCGTCCGGCAGCAATTTGCGACTCTTCGGGGGCTTACCGTAGGCGATACCATCTGCCTGACACTTCGGGATTTTTCGCTGACCTATTTAGGCTATATCACCGACAGCACCGCAGACTGGCGCGACGCGCCCGCATTTGACACAGAATTCGAAATCGTCGGCGTCTGCAACACGGTCCCTTTGAATTCCTACGCAATTACTTTTGAATCTCAAGAAATCTTTATTCCAAACTCCTGCATGCCGGATGGATTTGGTTTTTACGACGAGATTTATTACAATAGTTACAGCTTCGTACTGAATTCTTCCCGCGATCAGGCGGCATTTCTGGAGGAAACCCGGGAGCCGCTCGAACAGGCGGGCTTTACGGTTTCGTTTGTGGACAGCAACGTTGAAAACTTCTGGGCTTCCGCCGATCCGCTCGCGCGTACCGCGCTGTTCGGCGTGGTAGTTTGGGGCTGCGTGCTCGTTTTGTCGCTTGCGCTCGCCGCGTTCTTGTATTCCCGGCAGCGCAGAAGGGAGTTCGCCATCCTCCGCGCGCTCGGCGCTCCGTCGTCCTCCGCCGCAAGGCAGATGCTTACTCCCATGCTGCTCCTCGGCGGAGCCGGTATTGCGCTCGGCGGCGGCCTCTCCTGGCGCTATGCGCTTGAAAAGGCGCTGGAGTCCTTTCAAGACGTGCCGTTGCCGGAGGGTGAGGAGCCCGCGGCTAACCTTTCTCTTCTGTGGCTGATCGGGCTTTGCGCGGGGATTTTCCTGCTTCTTCTGGGTTTCGTCTGGTTGGGTACACGCCTGACCGCGCGCAAGCCGGTATTGGAACTGCTGCAGCGTTCCGCTGGCGGAACGACGGCAAAGTCAAAACACAGCTCTGCCGCGATGGTTCGTACGGATGAAGCCGCAAGAGCGAAGCCGAACAAACCACTCAAAAAGAAGCCGCTTCATTTTTCGCCTCTGCCAAAGGACGGAAGCCCTGCGGGGGCAGCCGGTGGTTATCTCTTCCGCCATATCATTCGTTCCCCGCTCAAATCGCTGCTAACGTTCGCCACAGCGCTCCTGTTCGTGCTTGCGATGGGTTGGATGGACGGAGCGATCCTGCAAAACCGGGCGGAAATCGACAGCCTGTACCGCTCGACCGTCGTTGAAATGGATGTCCTCAAAGGCGGTTCCGCTGGTACAATTATGGGCAATGGCGGCGGCTTTATCACCCAAAAGACCATCGACGCAATTCTTCAAAGCGGATTCATCCAGTCGTTCGAACTCGAGGAGGCTGCCGTTTGGCCGGCGATCGCTCCAAAAAACATGTCCGCAGAAGTAAAAGAACTCTACGACAAAGACCGGAAAGAAATCGCCGTCTCCCTGTACGCGTTTGACCATACGGCAGCCTTCTTTACCGGGAGCGGCGTACAGACGCAGGTCACATACGCCGACGGCTGGGACGAAACGCTGTTTACCGAAGAATGGACGGAGGAACGTCTGAACTCGGAAACGATACCCGTCGTTCTTCCCGAGCGTTTTCTGACGACAATGTCGGTTCAGTTTGGAGACGAGGTGTATCTGGTTAACCCACCGTATATTACGAAAGCCATCGTAGCGGGTTCCTATTCCGGCGGCGTGCTTTTATCTGATATAGACGAGCCGGTCTTGATACCGATGTCGCTTCTCAACACGTTGGCGACGTCGCAAAAGATGGATGTGTTTTATACCAAGGCGCATTTTGTAATCGACTCAGCGAAAAACAGCGAACTCCCGGCGTTCCGCGAAACGGTCAAAGCGATTGTCGAGCGCCCCGGAGCAGGGCTGCTCGATCTAAACGCCGTCGTCTGGGACGAGGAACTCCGCATGGCGATTGCTCCGCTGGAAAAGAACCTTGATCTCATGCGCGTGCTGTTCCCCGTTACCATCGCCCTTTCGGCGCTGATCGCGGGCGGGCTTTCGCTGCTCTTGCTGCTGCAAAACGCGCGGGAAGCGGCGCTGATGCGCGTTCTCGGCATGAAAAAGCGCAAGGTTCGAACGCTGCTCAATCTGGAGCAAATGCTTATCAGCCTGATCGGCGCGCTGGCGGGATTGCTTTTGTTGGCCGTTCTGCGGCAGAGTCTTTCCGCCGCGTTTGGCGCAACACCTCTTCTCTGCGCGGGGCTGTACCTGATAGGTTCTTTCGTCGGTTCCATTCTGGCTTCCGTGATGGTTTCCAACCGGATGCCGCTGGAACTGCTGCAAGTAAAAGAATGACCGCCCACACTAATTCACGGGCGGCAGTAAGGAGATTTATATGCCGGAACTGAAACTGGAAAACATCGGTTATCGTTACAAAAACGGCGAGCGGGACGTGCTGAGCGGGGTATCCTGCACCTTTACGGGCGGGTTGCTCAGCGCGGTAATCGGCCCTTCCGGCAGCGGAAAAACCACGTTGCTCTCGATCATGGCCGGGTTGGATCGCCCCATGCAAGGCAAAATCTCGATAGACGGAGAGGATTTGGCGCAGCTGGATCTCGATTTGTACCGCCGGGAGCGCGTTTCCATGATCTTTCAGGCGTTCCAGCTGTTTCCGCTTTTAACCGCCGTTGAAAACGTCTCCTACCCCATGGAGATGAACGGAGTAGCCAAAACCGCCGCAAAGGAGCGGGCGATCGCCTTGCTCAGCGCCGTCGGCATTGGCAAACGGCTGCACAAGCGTTTTCCCGCCAACCTTTCTGGCGGCGAACAGCAGCGCGTCGCCATCGCGCGGGCGCTTTCCACCGGCGCAAAAGTGCTGTTGGCGGACGAGCCAACGGGCAACCTCGATACCGACAACGGCGGCCGCGTTATGGAGATTCTCCTGCGGCTTGCGCATGAGGAAGAATACTGCGTGGTCGTGGTCACGCACGACCTAGCCATAGCGGATTCCGCCGACCGTGTCTATCGCCTGACCGACGGCGTGCTCTCGGTCGAAAAAGAGTAGGAATAAAAATTAGCACGCAAAAAAAGGCGTTCCGTTTGACCGGAACGCCTTTTTGTTACGATTGTTTGTACACCCCGAGCATTTCTCCAAAGTACAGCATATGCGGATCGCCATTCGGCAGAGCCTGATTGGCGCCGTAATACCGGCTTCTCAGTTCCGGGTCGAGCTCGTCAAGGTCGAGCATGCGCTTGTTGACGATGCGGCACTCAAAGAACGAACCGCACTCCTTTACGCCGTCCGCGCCGCCTGCGCGCGCTGGCAGGCGGGTAAGTCCCGACTCGCGCTCCTTATCGACATTGCGGCCCGACTTGGAGCCGCAGAACGCAAGCGCTTTTGCCAGCTCGCCCGACTTGGGCACGCTGACGGTAAAGACGTCCGTCTGCTCTATCAAACCGAAGGTATGACGGCTCTTTCGCACCAACACGGTTACGATCGGCTTGCCCCAGATAACGCCGAACTGCGCCCAGCCGATGGTCATCGGGTTCCAGCAGGAGCCTCCCGCGGTCAAGAACGCGCCGCGCGGCAACTGCTCCGCCGCCTGCGGCACCAGTTCGAATATCTCGTTAATCTCCATTGCTTCTACCTCCTGCGCTTCGGATGGATTTTGGCGCTTCATTCGTCGCCGAAGATGTATTCCACGCGCGTTTCCTTCTTTTTCTCCGGAAAGATTTCCAGTTCAAAGTGGTCGAACGATACGCCGTCGATAAAGTCCCCCTGCGAAAACACCGTGCGCGAAAAACGCTGCAGTTCGGCCACGTGTTTTTTCAGGATCACCGGGCATTCCAGATCGAGGGGCTTGCAGAGCGCAACCACGATCGGACGCCAGCCTTCCGCATCCGAAGGCCGTGCGGAATCAAATTCCCGCACGGCCTCGTTGATGATTTTATGGTTTTTGAGTATCTTTGCCCAAATCTTCACGTTGGTTACTTGTTTCGAATGAACCAACACCAGAGGTAAGGCGTTGTTCCATCCGTATAGAATCCCTTCAGCGTGCCAATAACTTCTTTCTTATCTTTAACATCCGACGAGTTTATCGTCGACTTCGTGCTGCGATTAGCGCAGATCACTTCACTGCCGTCGCTGAGTTTGATACGGAAGATCGCATAAGGCTCGGTCGCAATAATTTCTGTGACTGTGCCAGTGCAATAGAAGTCACCGCTCGTGGTTACGCCAGTCGATACTTTTTCGTAATTCTTCGATAAATCGCTGCTTGCCTTTCTAAACTTCGACCAGTCAAGTGTCGGCGGACGCTCCACCGTTGCAATGGCGGTGCCGTCATAATACCCTTCCAGCTTGCCGGTGAGAGTGATATCGAACGCGCCGACCTTGCCAATGGAAACCGCAAGCGAGAAGGTTCCGGTTTCACTGACCGTCGCTACGCCGAACGTCACGTCCGTCGAGGGGCAGGCTGCCGTAATCTGCGTGCCGGGGGTCGCCGTGCCGGTAACGGTTACGCTGCCGGTATCGGAAGAGAGCGTTGCAAGCTCGTTGGTAACCATGAACGAGAGGTTCTGCACCACGTACGGTTCAACGGTGATCACCTTGCGGGCGGTCACGCAGTTGTTCTTGCGCGCTTCGATGGTAATGGTTTCGCCGTCGCCCGTCACTGCGGGGATTGCAGCGTCGTCCGTCGGAACGGCTTCGGTCGCTTCCGGTTCGGTGGTCGCTTCCGGATCCGTTGTTGCTTCCGCATCCGGGGATGCGGAAGGATCCGGCGTAGTGGCTGCCGCTTCGGGCGTTGCCGTCGGCTGGGTGCTGACTGTGGCGACCGGCGTATAGCTCGAAGTGAACATGCCCGTGCTGTCAACATAGACCTGCTGGTCGTTGATGAACACGGCGGTTTCGCCGTCGTAGTTATTCACCTGTCCGATAATCGGAATCGGGCTGTTGTCGAACGTTGCGTTCACAACATCCGTAGCGGGTTCGGAAACAGTCATGCTGAGCACCGGCACCGTAACGGTGATATCCGGCACGGTGAGCTGGGTGGTCTGGCCGTCCGGCGAAATCACCTGAATGTTCGGCGAAATCGTAATCACTTCGGATTCAACCGGCGCGTTGGGCATGAACACGTCCCGCGAGATTCGCAGGATCACATGGTCGTTGCTCGGCACGGTCGCGGTGTTGTTTTCCAGCGTCGCATCCGTAATGATGCGCACCGTGCTGCCCGTGGGCGCGAAAATATCGATGTTGAAGTACAGCTCGCTCGTTGTGGGGTCGGTATACTCGCTGATCGAAGCGGTGTACATGGTGCTTGCAGCGGTGTCTGTGCTGCCCGTATCCGTTGCGTCCACATCGGAGTTGCCGTTTTTGTTAAATACGCTGCCGATGGAAGCAAACATCTTGCCGATACTGCCGTCGAAGTTCTTTTTGGCGATATACATGCCGAACACCGCAATCAGCGCCAGCAACAGAACGATCAGACCCCAAAAGAGAATCGTAGTGCCCTTGCCGCGTTTCTTCGGCAGCGCATCGTACTCTTCGTCGTCCTCGTCGTACTCGTCGTCGTATTCGTCGATGTCTTCTTCTTCGTCGTCAAAATCGTCCTTGCGGGCAATCTTATTAGAGCCGCGCTTGGCGGGCTTCTTCGGGGCGTAATCTTCCTCTTCCTCGTCGTCGAAATCGTCATCGTCAAAATCGTCCTGCTTCACGGGCTGACGAACGGGCGCGGCGGCGGGTTTTGCGCTCGCGCGCACAGGCGCGGGAGCCGCTTCCGGAGCGGTCGGTTTACCGCAGTACGGGCAGAACGGCGCATCCGGCAGGGTAGGTTTTCCGCAGT
>VSSQ01001277.1_pt1 | contig 10197 bp, 10 predicted proteins | sample 4763081 | NCBI WGS metagenome assembly VSSQ01 (sample SAMN12137344, study PRJNA551015) | bioreactor metagenome | isolation source: SDC9 anaerobic chlorinated ethene degrading culture | place: USA: Knoxville, Tennesee | collected 2015-01-01
ACACCAAGTAATGCGAATTGTGTTGGTTCTAATTATTGGAATCATTCATCAAATGATCATGAAATATTTACCGTAAATAATAATCTTATTACAGGCGTAAATGGTGGTACAGCTACATACACAATAACTCATAAAGTAACTGGAATTATTGCGTCGTGTACCATAAATGTTTATAACACTATGTATACAACCTCAATAAATTCAAACCAAGTTACATTTTCCACTTTGGTATCATCGACACCGATATGGCCTGACAGGACTGCTGCGATTGATGACTCTGTTAGACTATTCGATAAATGGCCGGCATTTCAAGAATCAAAATATTACTTCAGTTGGTCAACAGCAAATGAGTTTAAAACAAATGAGATTAACGCCACCTTGGCTGCTTCCGAAGCATTGGCAAGACCGGGGCTAAATACTGTGTTCTATACGACCAGTGAGATAGGCCATGGCATATCTGAAAGTACAGACTGGGGGAGATCTATAGGATCATATACAACAGGTATTAAGTGTACTGTTTCTGTCACTGGTACTAATACTTATAACGCTACGATCATTTATTCATTACATGATTATTACGATTGGAATCCTTTAATGACCAGCATGGGTAATTTACCGGTTTCGCCAAAAGATATGTGGGAGCTTCATCACGGTGGACTAGGGAAAAATTATGAGATATCTGGCACAAACACGATTACAATAACATGGTCAAAAGGGCAGCGATTAGGGACAGGTGCAAATAAAATCAGTGACATATAAGTAAAAGCAACGTGAGGAATAGTGGAATGAGTCTATTCCTCACGTGTTATTCGTATCAAGGAGGTGTGATTGTGAAAAAGATAATGATAACAATATTGATTATTGTTTTACTTGTTGTTTCCTATTCCCTAATAAGTTATATGACATTAGTAAACGAAGTGAATAAAGCGCCAATTATTTATAATTTATCAGATAATCAAAAAAATAAAATTATAAAAGAACTGCAATTAAATATATTTCTACCTGATAACACAGAAATTGTTTCTTTACAATTGTTTTCTGATACAAGAAATCCGTCTGCATTAATTGTAATAAAAACGGACAATTATAATTTTGACAACTTAGAGTTTAAAAGTATTAATGAAGATTGGACGAATGGAAATAAGGAGATAGCACTAACGCCGAATTCCAGATATCCCTTTATTATAGTTAACGGAGAGCATATTTGGCCGGTTAAAGCTACAGAATATGATCAAATAAATTCGACTATCTTGTATTTATATCCTAAGATCGACAACAGTTCATTTATATGTATATATACATCAAGATATGTTGGAAATTATTTTGATATTGTAAAAGAAGCAATAGCTAAAAACAATGCCTTTTATTTTCTTTGGAAATAATTATTATATATATTTATCAATTATAATTTTGTTGTGAATCTATTTAAGAAGGTATCCTACAGTGCCCCGGCATAAAAAGATACCAACATTGAGGAACAGCAAGTACCGCTAATGAACTCAGATTCCCATTTCGCCCGGATGAGTAATAACTCTTTTGGGAATATATTTAATTGTATTTATAATATCATTGATGACATGCAATAAATATGGTAATAACCGGGAGTATATTGATGATTTGTATATTTCAGTTTTATAGTAATATGATAATTGCATAATATTACCATTGATTAATGCAGCTTTGTGAATTATAAGCAATTACATTACAAAGCTGCTTAACCATTAAAGGAGCTATCATGAAAACAAAAACCTTAACTAAAATCACATCGCTTTTAATTCTCTCCCTTCTTCTCTTTTCCTGTACTCCCCAAACGCCGTATCTTTCCGAAGAAGAAAGCAAAACCGGATCACAAAATACATCCGGTAAATTTGAGTATTATGACAATGGCGACACAAGTAAAGGGGTAAAAGGAAATTTCTCTCCTATAGGTGTTGTCGATGATAATTTCTTATACACCACACTAAACACAGTATATAGCGGGAATTGTATGAGATACGATATAAGAACAGGAACTATAAAGAATGCCTGTGCAGATCCTGTCTGCACACATGACTCAGAAAAATGTCCGCTTTATTGGATAGGAGGCTCAATAAAATTTGCGAGTAATGGAATAATCGGAATTGGAAAGACGGAAGGTTTTGGATTGCAATCAGTAACGAATTATTGCACATATAATACAATAAATAACAAATTGTGTCAAATATACAATGCAAGCGTCGGATCTAGTATGTACGAATCCGATGATTATTATTATTTTGCAGATAAATTATTAAAAAAAGGAGGGGACTACAATAACAAAGAAGATTATAAGAATAATCTGATCCGTGTAAGAAAAAGGGATTTGCAATCAATTAATCTCGGCGAGTGTAATGACATTGTTGCTTTTGCTGATAAAGATAAGATATTCTTTTATACAAGCACAAACAGAATATATTATACAGATATTGATATGAAAAATGAAGTCGAATTGGTGCCGCCAAGTACGGTGTCAATAGGCCAGATGAGTTTATACGGTGACGATCTGTATTATTCTGCCACTATGCGAGATGAAAATGGTGTTTATTATGGCTCAACATTAAATAAGATAAATATAATAACAAAATATAATTCTCTTATTGCCGAAAAGCTCAGTGAATACACTTTAACAAGTAATTACATTTATTATGAACCATATACAAACGAGGAAACCGGAGCATTTCGTATTGATGAAGAAACGGTGGAAAAAATACCAGTCATAATTCATTTGACCGGCGAAATATTCAGATGCGACCATAATGGAGATGAAAAGATACTAATTTATAGTAATAATGATAATTATTTGGGGCATATGCTTATAGAAGGTAATTATATATTTGCCTGGACATATATTATCGACAGAAAAAACGAAAAGTTTACTGATAAAATATTGGATATTGCTTGCCTTGATATACACAATAAAGAATGGTGGTATATAAAAGAATAAGGAGCTATAATGAAAACAAAAACTTTCGTTAAAATCACCTCAATTATAACCCTCTCCCTTCTTCTCTTTTCCTGTACTCCCCAAACGCCGTATCTTACCGAAGAAGAAAGCAAAACCGGATCACAAAATACATCCGGTAAATTTAAGTATTTTGATAACGGAGATTCAAGCACAGGGGTAGTACAACTGTCGATGTCACCCTGGGCTATTGCAGACAAGAATTATGTATATACACAATGGGTGAACCAAAATGACGGAAAATTAATGAGATATGACATTAAAACACGAACAATGAAAAATGCCTGTGCAGATCCGGTTTGCACACATGATTCTGAAAAATGCCCGCTATACTATATGCAATCTCCAATAAGTTTTGCACATGATGGAATTATAGGAATTTCCATGAGAGATCCGACAGTTAACTACAGCTTCAGACGCATATTTTACACATATGATACGAATACGAACAGCTTGCGTCAGATATATACAACAGAATTAGCAACTGTATTTTACGAATCTGATGAGTATTATTTTGTTTTAGATATGCTGCTTAAAGAAGGCGGAGACGAGAAAAATTACGATAGCGACTACGAGCGTTTTTGATTAGAATACGCAAATCTGATCTCAAGACAGAAAATCTCGGTAAATGTGATGATCAATTAGCATTGGTAAGTAAAGATAAACTATTTTTCTGTACAAATACAAACAAAGTATATTATACTGATTTAGAAATGAATAATGGAGTTGAAATAATAAAAGAAGGAAGAGAAACAGTATGTGATTTAAAGCTTTACGGTGATGATGAGTTATTTTATATTGTAGTTCCGCAGAGTGGCGAAAATTTAATATTCAACGGCAGGAAGCTTTATAAAATTAATATTAAAACAAAAGAAAACATGCTTTTGACTGAAAATCTCTCCGAATACTATTTAACAAACAATTATGTTTATTATCAGCCTTATTCGAATGAAGAAACCGGCGCATTTCGTATTGATGAACAAACAGGAGAGAAGACACCAATAATTATTCATTTGTCAGGCGAAATTTTCAGATGCGATCATAATGGAGAAAATAAAGAACTCGTATTTAAAAGCAACACTGTTTATTTTTCGCAAATGATCGTCGAAAACAATTATATATTCGGAGGTACGATTATTTTTGATAGAGAAAACACGAAGCTTCTTGATATCCATAAACTTATCTGCCTTGATATACACAATAAAGAATGGTGGTATATAGAAAATAAATGATTCGGAGGAATAAAACATGAAACTGTTGGGTTACGAAATCAAAAAGCTTCTCGGATTTCATTACATATGGATAATAATTGCCGTTCTTTTCATCGCGAACGCGGCGCTATGTCTTTATGTCGCTGAGAAGGCGGAAATCTATAATCCACCTGCCGACATTATGGCGCAAATATACGCGGATTATATCAAGGATAAAGACGCGTTTTCGAAGTATCGTGATTCGCTTCAAGAATTAAGCGATGAACAAGCTCGGCTTATTTTTGAAGCTACGCATAACGGGATTCTTGATTACGAACCGCCTGTGCTGCCAAGCAAATATTACCCTTTGGAAATGCGCGGGATAAACAAAAACATGGATGACCTCATGCTGATGAATATTTGCCTCGCGGATCGTGATTATGTGTTAACATTTAAATCTCAGCTTAAAAAGCTAAGCGATGATGCTCTGTCTGACCGCGATGAGTTTATCACGAACGGAATATCTCCTGACAGCTTCATTTGCCGATATCAGCAAAATACAGCTCAGATTTATTCTGATATTGCCGAAAAAACACGTATCGGATTTGAGTATAATCACGGATATAAGAATTTCTTTAAGTACTATGAGGTAAATATCTTTATTTTCTTCTCAATTATTGCGCTTTGCGGTGCTTTCTTTATCGGTGAAAAAAACAACGGTTTTATTTTTATTTTAAAATCATCGAAGTACGGGCGAGGTAAAACAGCGGCGGCAAAGCTTTACGCGCTTGCGGTATGTGTGTTTTTAATTGTTCTAATATTTACTGCATCAAGCTTTATAATTTTTGGAGCGGTTATCGGTTATTCTGATATTTTCAATGCTGTTCAATCGGTTGACGGCTTTATGCTTATGCCGTTAAATACTTCGATCGCAGGATATATTGCAATATTTTTATGTATAAAAACGCTGTCATATATCGCGTTTTCATTACTTATATTAATAATATCCGCGTTTACAAAAAGCTATACAGTTTATTATGCCGCTTCACTCGGTTTGTTTGGATTGAATTTTGCACTTTATATAATGAAATTTCTAAATTACTCATCTCCTCTGCACCTGCTAAATCTGTTTTCTCTTTCAACTGTAGTTCCGGTTACAGAACAATATGGTAATTTTAACTTTTTTGGTTTCGGCATGAATTATATAATATCATCGCTTGTGTTTATGATGCTGATTATTATTACTTCGTCCGCTATATGCGTGAAATGTTATTCCGACAGACCGGTAGCGATTGAAAACGGATTACTCGGATTTCAAAAAGCATTTTCCGGTGTAAAAGAATCTGTAAAAAGAAAGAATCTAAAATCACATGAGAGCTGTAGGCCAAGAAGCTACTCGCTTTCACTTATATCAGCGGAGCTTTATAAAGCAGTATTTAACAATCGCAGGCTGATAGTGCTTATATTATTCATAATTGTAAAAATATATATTTCATATATTTCGCTTTCACCGGTAACAGGATACAATAATGCGATATATAAGGATTATATGAGTTCATTCGAAGGTGTCTTGTCTGATAAAAACCATGCAATGATAACAAATGAACGCGCACGCATCGGCGGCATTATTGAAAACAACGATAAAATGATAAGTGGTTTTGAAGCCGGTAAAGTATCTTTCAATGATTATGATGCTTACAGGAAAGAGTATAACGATGCTTGCATTAAAAACAATGTTTTTGAAAGCGTAGAAGAATATGAAAAGTATCTATCGAAGGAGAAAGAAAATACGGGAATAACCGGATGGATTTTATATGATTCTGATTGGAATAAATTCTTTTCACAGGGATTTGATATTGTTCTTTTTGCTCTGTTGTGTGTTTTGCTTGCTGGAAGCTTTGCGGATGAATATAATGCGTCGTCCGGCAAAGGGAGTGTCGGCGGTTTCGCTCAGATAATGCACGCGACAAAAAATGGTCGGAATAATACATTCCGAGCCAAGCTTATAGCCGCCGGAATATCGGGATTCATACTTGCCCTAATATACTGTGCGATCGACACCGCATTTGCGTTTTCGCGAATGTCAATACCGGCTGGGAACGCTCCGCTCATTTCCTTAAGAATTTTTGATAGTTTTAATTATGATATTTCAATATACAGGTATCTGGCAGTCTTTTTTGCATTCAAATTATTTGCGTATACCGTCCTTTCTTTGGCGATTGTCTGCGTTTCTGCGCTTACGAGAAAAATCATTCCCGCACTTACCGCAGTAACCGCGGTATGTCTGTTCCCTGCTTTGATATTGAATTTCGGACTTGGTATTTTCAAATATATAGATTATAGCTCCTTTATGGGAGTTACTGAGATGTCGGTTTTCTCGGCAAAGCTTGATATATTGGGCGATTTTGGCTATATCTGCGTTTTTGCCGCCGCCGCGCTCACCATCTGCGTGATATTGATATTTTCCGCAAAGAAACGGTTTGTAAAGGATTGATAGTGATTAAAACACAAAACAATGTATTGATTCGCCTTACAAAAGGCTCATTTATTACCGAAACTATCTGCAAGTACTGCATGCTTTGATATTCAGCAGCAGATTATGGAATGGAAAAATTCTAAAAAGCAGAAAACTCGGTTAATAAACCTATATATTTTTCACTAAGCAAAGGAGAACATATGAATCTTTCAATCAACAACATATCAAAAGCTTATGGTACGAACAAGGCTCTTTCAGGTTTCACCGCACAATTCGAGCCTGGTATTTACGCTCTGCTCGGACCGAACGGAAGCGGAAAATCAACGCTTATGAACATAATTACCGATAATTTAAAGGCTGATACCGGTGAAATTTCATTTGACGGAGAAAATACGCTGAAAATGGGTGTCCGCTTTCGCGAAAAGCTGGGCTTTATGCCTCAATATCCCGGAATGTATCCTAATTTTTCGATAGAACGCTTTATGTGGTACATTGCGGCACTTAAGGGCATTAAAAATGAAGAAGCTAAGAAGCAAATACCAGAGTTGCTCTCCGCCGTAGAGCTTGACGATGTGCCGCGCAGAAAAATTGGCGCGCTTTCCGGCGGCATGAAGCAGCGGCTTGCGCTTGCGCAGGCATTGCTCGGAAATCCCGCAATACTTATTCTCGACGAACCGACCGCAGGGCTTGACCCGAAGCAAAGAATTGCGATCCGAAATTACATTTCACGCATCGCGTTTGATAAGATCGTAATTATAGCGACTCATGTTGTTTCGGATATTGAATATATTGCCCGCAGCATAATAATGCTAAAAAAAGGCGTTATTATTAACAATGCCTCACCGCATGAACTTGTGCGTAAAATCGAGGGCATTGTTTGGAATGTTCCCTGCTCAGAAGCGGACGTCCCTGAGCTTCAGCAAAAATTTCGTGTGACAAACATTGTCAAGACCGAGGATGATCAGATGTCTGTTTCTTTGCGTGTGCTTTCAGAAAATAAACCGTCCGAATCCGCTTTTTGCGTAACACCGACATTGGAAGATTATTATCTGTATGTTTTCGGTGAGCAAACTAGCGTTGATTATCTCCGTCAGAATGTTGCCGCGGAAGCTGACTAATATTATTAAAACTGCACTACGTTTATTATACAAAGGCGTTCAAAATCATCATTAATCTTAAGGAGTATAATAAAATTAAAAAAGTAATAGTTCTTTTAATGGGAGTTATATTACTCTTAACATCATGCAAAGCGATAAACATCGAAAATAATTCTAAATCTATTACAAGCAGCAATTCTGATAACTTGTATGAATCTAATAATTCAATTGAAGAACCCCCGATTTATTATCCTGAAGAATTTAAAACGATCGAAGAATTAAAAAGATCATTTTTTGCCATATGTTCGGAAGAAAAAATTAAAGAAATAGAGGAAGATGAGAATAACAATAATAAAGGAGTTTTCCGTGCTTTTATATATAGTAGAACAACAGACAATAAACTAAATGTTCCTTTTTACAAAGGAGCTCCAATAACTCTTCGAAACAAAGAAGGTTTACCCATCATTTCAGTGTTCCCATATGAAAAATATAATAAACCTTGGATTTGGTATCAATGTACAGAAAAAAATACTGATTTCATTATTAAGACTATGTATATTGATGACAGCGTGATACTTAATGAAATATCATCTCATGACATTTCATGGTCTATTAATCGGATATGGCCCGGTGCACCTAATGTAAACAACTATTCTGATTATCCTATTTTTAAAAAAATATACATTAAAGAATATGAATTAAATGATAGGAAAGTAAGCGCCTTGGTTACTGAATTTAATGACGATCCTCGTTTGTATGTTGAATTTATTTATGATGATATGTTAGTGAGCATACAAAGCAAACCTGAACTTTTAACACCTGAATTTATGGCGGATTTAAGTTTTGCATCTGTTTCTTTGTCCCCGAAAGAATAATCCCATGAAACAACTGAACAAATAAAAACGTCCGAACAAATAATAACGACTGAACAGAGCGAAAATCCATCTTCGGATTACATAATAACGGATGACGGTACGCTTGTTGCATATAACGGCACCAATCCGGTTCTTACTATTCCCAAAACAGTCAAATCAATTATTGATTATTATGGAGATGAAGACTGCGAAAGCTATATACAAAAGATAAGCGCTTTTGAGGTTGAGACCGGAAATGAGTATTTCAAAGCGGTTGACGGCGTGTTGTTTGATATTACCGGAGAAACACTTATGTACTATCCTCAAATGAAACTTGATACCATCTTCATTTATGGAATTCTTTATTAGATTTACTTCCTTTTGAAGTTCATCTATGTATGGATATAAACCGCATCTGCACAGCCACTCTACTGTTTCAAGCTTTGTATAATGTATGCCCTATTTATCATATACAATAGTAAAACCCTCCGCAAAACAACCAACAGTACCCAATACATGACCAACCCATGAAGCCGCACCAAGCCCAATTACTTTCGGCTTGTCTGTTCTCATTAATTTTTGTATGGAATCAGCTAATATTTTTATGTTTTCTTTTGTTTTCCATGAATTTGTATGAGTTAAAATATCCAAGTGATAACGGCACGGCCACTTTTCAAAATTGTTAAATACTCGGTATTTACTGCTTTTTATAGTACTCTTTTCACCCTCGACACCGATTTACAAGCCGAAATTATCCGCCATATCTCACCACCTCCTCGTTAAACTGGGCATGAAAAAGGCACTCCCGAAAGAGTGCCTTTCAAACCAGCTATCTTATGAGAATTATTATTTTTTATCTACAAACTTTTTAATTTCAGATAAATACAGTTCATATTTTAAGTTAGTGTGTTCTGTATATTTTCCAATCAACTTTTGATTAACCCAAGTCTCAGTACGAGTAGGATTCTGAGAGAAATAAATGTCTCCTCGATCAAAAATAAATCTGTACCAGCAATTTTCTTTTTCAAGAATTAAAACAACATTTCCGAAACAATTGGCATCGTAAAAATAGTAGGAAAGTTTATATGGAGATTCGTTCACTATATTTCCAATATTGGATTTCAAATCGATCCCCTCATCAATCCCGTTAATATCATCTTGTTTTTTTGTATTTCTCATACAAAATGCAAATAAATCAAATAGAAATTTATTCATTAATAACTATGCCTGCAATTTCACTTAAATCATTGATCTCAATTTCCTCTATTTTTACAAATGGGCAATATCCGTTCCATTGACCGGAATATGGATAATACCATTTAAAAGATATTATTGAACGCAAATCCTTAGAAACAAGGAAATAATAATTACTCTAGAAATTATTATTATCTATGTTTACATATACTTCTGATTCAAAGTTTTTCTTGCTTTCTTTTTTCTGAGTATCAGACAAAAAAGGAAAAACTTTTTTTATGGCTTCTTCTGGAGTACATTCAACCCAAAACGAATCGATCTTTTCATTACACCAATTTCCGTTTGTATATTTACAGCCAGGCCAATATAATCCTATTTTCATTTAATTACTCCAAAATTACGTTCT
>VSSQ01001278.1_pt1 | contig 10192 bp, 8 predicted proteins | sample 4763081 | NCBI WGS metagenome assembly VSSQ01 (sample SAMN12137344, study PRJNA551015) | bioreactor metagenome | isolation source: SDC9 anaerobic chlorinated ethene degrading culture | place: USA: Knoxville, Tennesee | collected 2015-01-01
GTATCCATATATCGTTCGCCGTACATCACTTCGTAATATTTCCAGTCGATCACCGGGCCGCCCGCAACGGCTGCCTTGAAAACTCCAGGCTGCTTCAGCATCATGCTGATGGTCATGAATCCGCCGTAACTCCATCCATGCACGCCCATGCGGCTCTGATCGACCCAGGACTGACTTTTCAGCCAGTCAACACCCACCATCTGATCGGCCACTTCAACCGTCCCGCAGTTGCGGAAAATGGCACTTTCGAAATTCAATCCCCGATTGGCTGAGCCTCTGTTGTCGAGCGTAAACACAACATAACCCTTCGATGCAAGATAGTAAAGGAACATGCCTGCTCCACCGGTCCAGCTGTTTGAAACCAGCTGCGCATGCGGGCCTCCGTAAACATAAACAATTACGGGGTATTTTTTTGTAGGATCAAAATTAACCGGTTTCAGAAGCCGCCCGTAGAGCGGTGTTCCGTCATCTGCTGCAAGTGTGATGAATTCCGGCGCCGGCACATTGTAGTCTTTAAGCGGATTTTCATCCTTCAGCAGCGATTTGATTTCTTTTCCTGCAGTTGTGCGAATGCTTACCGATGCGCCCATGTTTACAGCGCTGTATTCATCGCTTATCAGCGACAGATCCTTTGTGAGAGCAACATCATGGGTCCCGGCTTCGGAAGTGATTTTCGTGATTTTTCCGTCCCTGACATTTACAATATAGGCGTGATTTTCCAGCGGGCTTTCTTTGGTAGCCGTAAACCAGATCTTTTCTCCTTTTGCATCAAAGCCTCCGAAAGAAGTCACCATCCAGGCACCTTTGGTGAGTTGTTTCAGCAACTGACCTTCAGTATTGAAAAGAAAAATATGATTGAATCCGTCGCGCTGACTCTGCCAGATGAATTTGTCGTTTGAACCCGGCAAAAACACAAGCGGAGTCAAAGGCTCAACATAGCGATCGCTTTTCTCCTCAAACATAGTTTTGATAAAATCACCTGTTGCAGCATCGTATTTGTTCCACCGAAGATGATTCTGATCACGGTTGAGAACACCGATAAACACATATTTTTCATCGGGACTCCAGCTGATATTGGTCAGATACTGATCTTTCGGTTCGCCGGTTTTCATGAAGACCGTTTTTCCGCTGGCAACATCATAAACGCCCAGTGTCACCTGATGACTCGTCATTCCTGCCATCGGATATTTTGTGTTTTCAACTTCAGCAATCCGCGTATTTATATTCACCAGGGGATAATCGGTCACCATGGTTTCATCCATGCGGTAAAATGCCATTTTATTTCCGGCCGGCGACCAGAAAATTCCTTTCTCAATACCAAATTCATTGCGATGCACAGTTTGTCCGCACACCACACCTTTATCCTTTTCACTTGTGACAGCCTTTTCAGTTCCATCGACCGAAACATACAGATTGTTTTCCAGCGTATAGGCCGCCATGTATTTTGCAGGGCTGAGGTCAAGATTTTTAGCATCCTTGTTCCACGAATTTTTCACTTCCGCTTTTTTTGCAATCACATCCACTTCCACCCATTTGTTTTCATCAATAATGCGGATTTTTGAATCGCTTACCCATTTATAATCGGGAAAATATTTCAGCTCTGCTGCACCTGCGGAAGTTATTGCTGAATTCAGGTCTAAAAGAGAAATCAAAACAGTTTCATTGCCTTTGGCATCAACCTTTTTCAATTCATCATCATCGCTGATGTATGAAAAATAATTCTGCGAGAAATGCGGCTGCAGCCCGGATACATAGCCCGGATACAGACTGCGGTCCGTGAAGATCTTTTCCAGTGTCAGTGTTTGTTTCTGAGCTGTGGCAATATTCAATGCCAGTAACGGCAGAATGAGAAAAAGCAAAAGTTTTTTCATGACGAAATATTGAAACTTTAAATTGATTTTATTTTTTCTGAAATACGGATCACTGCTTCCGGATCTGATTCGAACAAACTTCCGATTACAATGGCATTGGCGCCTGCACGAACAATATCCTTCGCTGTCTTTTCATCACGGATTCCACCTCCGGCTATTACAGGCATACCAGTTCTTTCAGCCACTTCGGAAACAATTGCGGGAGAAACAGCCTGCAACGCGCCAGATCCGGCTTCAAGATAAATGAGCTTGTGTCCGAGATATTTTCCTGCCAGTGCAGTAGCAGCTGCAATATCGGGTTTGTCGGCCGGAACCGGCATCGACTGCGAAATATATTCCACCGAAGTACGGCGGCCGCCATCCACCAGAATGTATGAGGTCGGAATAACCTCAAGATCAGTGCGCGAAATAAGCGGGGCAGCATGAACATGCTGCGATATCAGAAATTCGGGATTGCGGCCCGAAATAAGCTGCAAAAAAAGAATGGCGTCAGCCTTGTCGGTCACCTGCATGGCATTGCCCGGAAAAAGAACAACCGGAAGTGAAGTCATTCCGCGCATTTGGGAAATAACATCTTCGGTGCGTGTTGCAGACAGAAGGCTGCCGCCAACAAGTATCAGATCGGCATAATCAGAGAGTCCGGCCAGCTGTTTACCGCATTTTACACGATTAAATTTATCCGGATCAATCAGAATAATCACTCGCTTTTGAGGCTTGAGAAATAAATCGTATATTTGATTCTGTTTTTGCATGACGATTGATTGCCCAAAGATAACAAACCTTTTCCTAACCGGACAACAGTATGTACAAAGCCCTTTTGTTTATCGCCGTAATGACAATGTTTTCCAACATGAAAGCCCAGATCAATCAGGTGGTTTTTGACACCATTGCTGAAAAAGATATTCTGATTGGTGAATGCAACCGCGAAGGACTGATGCTTCCGGTCTTTGCCGAATTCTACACCCTTGAATACGGATCGTACAGTCCTGATCAGACTGTTGTTTCAATGCTGGCATCTCATGGCACCGATTATCACATTGTAATTGTGATGGGCTCGTGGTGCGGCGACAGCAAGGAACAGGTTCCGCGTTTTCTGAAAATTGCCGACAGCATCGGCCTTTCCGAAGCCGACATCCGCATCATCTGTGTTGATAAGAAAAAAACAGCCCCGGGTCTTGAAGACGAGCTGGCCCTGGATGCCATACAACTGGTCCCGACATTTATGTTTTTTTCAGGCGAGAAAGAAATCGGACGCATTGTTGAAACACCGGTTGAAACACTCGAAAAAGACTGGTTGAAAATTCTGGAAAAATTATAACACTGCGAGTTCCCGAAGCTGCTAAATTTGCCTTGAAATGAAGAAAGAGAAAAAGCCTTTTGAATCAGCACTCAGAGTGCAGAAAGGAATTGAGCAGCCCTCGCAGACCAATGAGGAAGCCATTCGGAAAATGGCCGGGAAAAAATCGGTGCTCCCGACTTTTGATGAACTTTACAATGGAATTGAAGCCGGCAACAGGGTGCTGCTAAGCCGGGCCATTACGCTGATCGAGAGTTCGAAACACGACCATCAGGAATTGGCCCAGACGTTGATCGAAAAATGCCTCCCCCACTCCGGGAAAAGCATACGTATTGGAATAACTGGAGTGCCCGGAGTCGGCAAAAGCACATTTATTGAGGCGTTCGGAAATCATCTGACTGCCATCGGCAAAAAGGTAGCCGTACTGGCCATCGATCCTTCGAGCCAGATTTCGAAAGGCAGCATTCTGGGCGATAAAACCAGGATGGAAAAACTTTCATCCAATCCAGATGCATTCATACGCCCTTCGCCATCTGCCGGAACATTGGGAGGCGTGGCTCAGAAAACCCGCGAAACCATTGTGCTGTGCGAAGCAGCAGGGTACGATATAATTATTGTTGAAACAGTCGGTGTCGGACAAAGCGAAACGGCTGCGCGGTCCATGGTCGATTTCTTCCTGCTTCTGCAGCTGCCAGGAGCCGGCGATGAACTGCAGGGAATCAAACGGGGCATCATGGAAATGGCCGATGCTATTTTCGTCAACAAAGCCGAAGGCGACAATATGAACAAAGCCAAAATTGCTGCGGCAGAAATCAAAAACGCACTGCATCTTATGCCCGCGCATCCTTCGGGCTGGCTAACGCAGGTCGGTCTGTGCTCAGCACTTTCCGGCAATGGCATGGGTGAAATCTGGAACACTATTCTCGATTATGTTAACCTGACCCAAAAATCCGGTTTTTTCGAAAAGTTCCGCCATGAGCAGGAAGTGAACCGTTATAAGCAGGCCATACTGGAAATTCTTCAGTCGGACTTTTTCAATTCAGGCGAAATTTCCCACCTGAGCAGAGACCTTGAGAAGAAGGTCTTCAGTTCGCGTCTGTCACCATATGCAGCGGCACAGCTGATTGTAACCCGATTCTATGAGGGGCTGAAACACTAGAAGTTTTTTACCGGCGAAGTTAAATTGTCAGATAAAAATGATTTTTATCAATTTTGTTTTGTATTTTATCGATTGTTTTCGTATTTTTATAGACTATTCCCGCAACACTTTAAAACACAACGCCATGTTCCGCCTGTTCAGAAAAGAAAAGAAATTTGTGTTCGATGTAAACATCGACGCAAAGCCATTTGTAAACGATCTGTCGCCGGGGCAGTTGAATATAATAAAGAAATTTCACCGCAAGCAAAAACGTACAATTGAATATTATGCTAGTGAAATTGCAAAAAAATGCAAGCGTGATTTCAATTCCAACCCGGCGAAAACAAGAACATCCTGTCTGGAATTATGTGTTCTGTATCATTACTTCTTCAGCAACGAGTTTGAAAAGATCAAAGCGGATGCCGCTGTCAGCCGGTTGTTTTTTGCAACCATTTATCACAACTTCAGCGACCTGAACAGCAAACTGCTTGATCTTGAGTACGAAGGAATGTCAGATTTCATCCGTGTCAAAAAGAATTATTACAAAGAAGTGCACGACATGGGATCAAGGCTCGAATTATCTCATTATTATTACCACACTTATGCCCGGTATCCACTTATGAGGCCTGAAAACTACAAAACATTGCCTCCGTATTTCGACTACGTTGACTCATTTTTCAGCTATATGTTTTTTCTTGACATTACAGCCCGCATCCGTACGGAAGCAGAAGAAATGTCAAAAGCACTGGCAGTTGCCGGCACAGTTCACAGCTACTCGCATGCACATGCATAACAAAATGAAAACAGACAGGTATTCTTACATTTTTACTGTCGCGGATGACCTCCGCGACAGTTTTTTTTCAGAGACTGTCTAAAATTTTTAATTGTTACAACATTCCATCGTTCCGGCCATAATTAACCCTCAAAAATTTCAGCGTTTTTCGATATTTTTCTATACTGCCGGAACATGGAACCGTCTTAACAAAAGCAAAAACAACGGTTCCATGTCCTTCAGCTCCTTCGTCGCTTTCGGACGGTGGAATGTTGTTTTTGCCTTCGACATCATTTTTAGACAGACTCACAATAAAGTCAAAGCTTCAAACTCGCGCCAGCTCAGCTCTTCGGGCCGCTTGCTGAAAACAGGCTGAGACAGGATTTCCTGTGAGAAAACATTTTTCAGTGAGTTTCTCATTGTTTTTCTGCGCTGATTAAAAGACGTTTTCACCAGCATTTTCAGCTTTCCGTATTCGCAGGCCGGAACATCCGAACTTTTAGGAGTCATGCGGATCACGGCGGAATTCACCTTGGGAGGTGGAATAAAAACAGATGGCGGAACATTGAACAAAAGCTCTGTATCAAAATACGCCTGCAATAAAACACTCAGAATTCCGTATGCCTTTGTCGAAGGTTTTGCAACGATGCGGTCAGCAACCTCTTTCTGCAGCATTCCAATCCATTCATTGATCATCCCGCGCTGTTCAAGAGCCATGAAAAGCAATGGCCCCGAGATGTTGTACGGCATATTTCCTATCACACTGACGGGTTTGTCCGAATATTCAGACAGGCTGACCGACAGAACATCGCGGTAAATTATATTTTCATGCAATTGCGGAAAGCGCTGATTGAGATATTCCACGCTTTCGCCATCGGTTTCAATGACAAAAAGCCGGTATGGGTTGTCAATCAGAAACTGCGTCATGAAACCACTTCCGGGCCCTATTTCAATTACCACGGAATCCGAACCCGCACACTGCAGGCTTCCGGCAATTTTGCGTGCAATATTCTGATCATTCAGAAAATGCTGTCCAAGCGATTTTTTGGGTCTTACTGGCAACATAATGATCAGTTTAAATTATCTCCGCGCAAAGCTCTGTAACGCATTCTTGCTTCATTTACAAGTATGCTTCCCGGAAAATCGGTGAGCAGCTGAAGATAATACTTCATGGCCAGTTCCTTGTCGGGGAGATAGTTTTCATAGATGTTCCCGAGCATCAGCAGTGCGTTGTCGGCAAGAATATCGAAATAATATGCACTGATAATAACTTTCAGCTCCGCAACCGCCTTATCGTACTGCTTCAACGCCAGATATATCTGAGCCCGCTTGTAGACAGCATCATCGAGAATCGGATGACCCGGAAAACTTTTTACAATTGTATCAAGAATACTCAGCGCTTCATCGTAGCGCAGACAAAAAGCCATCATTTCAGCTCTGGCAAATTTCTCCAGCGGCACGTATGAACTATCGTAATCCACATTCTCCTGAATGACCAGCGACAATTCCATGGCGTCGTTGGCAATCAGCTTTGATGTGGCTCCACGCAGGATTTCAAGCAACGCTTCGGCATAGTTAAATTCTCCTAGAAAATAATAAAGTCTTGCATTTCTGAATTTGGCATAAAATCCAATGGTGTCGTGCTTATATGCTTTTTCCACCTGCGAATAGAGCAAGGATGCCTCCCAGACTTCTCCTTTGAGCAACATCACATCACCCTGCAACAATTTGGCATCAGCATATTCAACCGGCTGATATCCCGGTGAATTCAATATTTCATTAATATGTCCGATTGAATTGTCCGGTTCCGACAAATAATAAGCTTCAATGTAAGCCAGTCGCATAAGCAGATTGTAGCGGTTGCGGCGATTCACTGATCCTTCCAACGATGTTTTCAGATCTTCGGCCAGTGAACGGTATTCTTCCTTTGTCGATGCCGGATTGGATGTCAGCCGGAGATATCTGACTTCGAGCAACAGGTCGGTTGCGTCGTAGTATAAAAGCTTATCGGGGCCCAGTGAAATTATATAGGAAAGAGCTTCTTCTGCAATCGAAAATTGTTTATTGGAAACACACAACTGTGCAACATCGTAGGTGAGATCACCATCGTTTTTTGTGCGGCGGTCATATGCTTTTGCCTGCACAAATGCGCGCCCGAATTCATTATTCTGTTCATAAAGCCATATCAGCAAACGATTGTAGTCATAATCAGAAGGGTCCTTCTGAACACGGTCAAGCAATTTGTCGCGAAACAACTCCGATATTTTGCCATCCGGATCTTCCATGATGAGTGTCTGCATCCGCTTCTGGATTTCTGAAATACCAAACGCCGGATTGTCGAGCAAAAGAAAATACTCATCAATCATTTCGGAATATTTCCCGACTTTCTGATAAGCACCGGCCAGCATTACCATCAAACCTCCCGAAGTGGAAAACTGCTTCTTTCCGGCTATCAGAGTCTGAATGGCCCAGTCATTGAGTTCGCGCACCTGAAAAGCAGCAGCAAGATCAGCGATCAGCTGTTCCGAAGCCAGCGACCATTTAACTGCATCGTTGAAAACCTTATCGGATTGCTTGGTATTTCCTTCAAGAAGCAGAACATATCCCTCGTCAACATGAAAGCGCGGAACCGAAGGATTGTTCTTCTTTTGCTTTGCCGTCAGTTTTTCAGCATCTTTCCAGTTCTCTGTCTTTATAAGACATTCCAGATAACTGTCGTAAATGTAGGTTGAATTGTTTTTTGAATAAATCTCTTCATAAAGTGACAATGCTTTTGCATAGTCACCCGACGCCATGTATTCACGTGCGAGCAACTCTTTTTCCGTTTCCTGCGCTACCAGCACAGTACAGGGCAAAAGCAATATGAAGAGAAAAATATACTTCATTACTTATTCAATCCGGCTTTAAACACCATGATGAGACTATCCATCTTCGGACTGATCTCATTATAATGATTAACGTTGCGAACCGCATTATCTGATATCAGGTTGCTTTTCATTATCAACTGACCAATGGCATCTTTTTCCTGCTGGATGTAAACCAGATACAATTCCTTGCTCAAATTCTTGGCTTTGAGATCGTATTCCAGATCTGCCAGTTGCTCAAGCGAATAAGTATATTCCTTTTCAATGGAACCGTAATTCTCATAATATGATTTGAGTGGCTTTTTCAGCTGTCCGAAATCTGTCATGAGTTTCCATGCGCTCTCACTGTACTGATCTTTGAAATACTTGTTTATGGAGTCAATTTTTGCCAGATAGGATTTATATATTCCATGTACCTGATTTGTGTCAAGCACTTCAAATTTTTGTCTGGCTTCGGTGAGCCTTAAACGTTCAGCCCTGATGTCTTTTATTCCATGCCTCACATACGACGGACGGCATGATACCACAACGATTAAAACAACAGACAATGCTAAAACGACATTTTTCATGATGTGTTTTTATTTAATGATATCGGTACCCATGAACGGAACAAGAACCTCAGGCACCCGGATACCGTCCGGTGTCTGATTGTTTTCGAGAAGAGATGCCACTATCCGCGGAAGAGCCAGCGCGCTTCCGTTGAGGGTGTGAGCCAATTGTGTTTTTCCGTCAGCATCCTTGTAGCGAAGCTTCATACGGTTGGCCTGAAATGATTCGAAATTGGAAACGGAACTTACTTCAAGCCATTTCTGCTGAGCAGCGCTGAATACTTCAAAATCGAAAGTCAATGCCGACGTAAAACTGATATCACCACCACACAGGCGCAGAATCCGGAAAGGCAAACCAAGTCCGCGCACCAGCCCGGCAACATGATTGCGCATTTCTTCCAGCACATCGTATGATTTTTCCGGAACTGAAATCTGAACGATTTCAACTTTATCAAACTGATGAAGACGATTCAGACCGCGGACATCCTTGCCGTATGATCCGGCTTCGCGGCGGAAACAGGCACTGTAGGCCACATTCTTCACCGGCATGTCTTCGGCTTTCAGAATCACGTCGCGGTAAATATTTGTCACCGGCACCTCGGCGGTAGGAATCAGATAGAGATTATCTTCATTGGCATAATACATCTGACCGTCTTTGTCAGGAAGCTGACCTGTGCCATAACCCGAAGCTTCGTTCACCATCAGCGGCGGCTGAATCTCAGTATAACCGGCTTTGATGGCTTCCGTCAGGAAATAATAAATGAGTGCCCTCTGAAAACGTGCTCCCAGACCCGTGTATACAGAAAAACCGGCTCCGGTAATTTTCACTCCGAGCTCAAAATCAATCAGTTTGTATTTCGATGCCAGATCCCAGTGTGCAAGTGCATCCGGGCCAAGTTCGGGGATAGTTCCCTCGCTGTGTACAATTTCATTGTCTTCGGCAGAATGGCCCGACTTCACCGATGCGTGAGGCAGGTTCGGCAGCAGCACCAGCTTTGAATTCAGGACATCCACGGTTTCATCATGCTGCAAATTCAGATTCTTGATTTTTTCTTTCAGATCTGCTGTCTGATTTTTCAATTCCTCCGCTCTGGCCATATCCTTGTCTTTCATGGCTATGCCAATCTCTTTCGAGCGGCTGTTCATCTCATTCTGAGCTTCATCGCGCTCCTGCTGCAGTTTTCGACGATTATCATCAAGTGCAATGATTTCATCAACCAAAGCAATATCCTTGAAATTTTTCACCGCGAGGCGTTCCTTCACAAAAGCTGTTTCCTGTCTGATCAGTTGTATCGTTAGCATGAAAGTATTTTTTTGCAAAAATACCAATTTAATTCATGACTGAAACAATGCGATATTATTGCATTTTCTTTTTTCGAGGTGCAAAAACCAAGTCATCCTGAGTGTTTGAACAACAGACTTTTACTTTATCAACGACTTCAATTGTATCAAACGGATGACTTGTTGAGCGGAGCGAATTAATTTTCCCGCTGTCGCACTTCCCTGCCCGCTGCGCAGCAGGCGGGGATACAACGCAAGCTGTTTCGCAAGAAGAGCTACAAGAGCGAAACTGCTAATGACACACTCCGGCAAAGCGCTAAATATCAATCAGAAAGCAAAACCGATATTCCATCGTTCGAAACGAAGTGAAGAATATGGAATTTCATCTGACTGACAAGGCAGACGTCGGTTTTGCAGCAAA
>VSSQ01001279.1_pt1 | contig 10190 bp, 9 predicted proteins | sample 4763081 | NCBI WGS metagenome assembly VSSQ01 (sample SAMN12137344, study PRJNA551015) | bioreactor metagenome | isolation source: SDC9 anaerobic chlorinated ethene degrading culture | place: USA: Knoxville, Tennesee | collected 2015-01-01
AGGACGGTAAGACGGATAAAAACCTTATGGAAGCCCGGTATGTGGCGGAGCGGATCGAAGACATGCTCAAAGACGGCTTCCAGGTTACAGATGGGGCGGGCGGCCTTCGGAAGGTCCAGCCCGGCGACATCGTCATTCTCCTTCGTTCCCCCGGAACTGTGCTGCACCATTATGTGCAGGCCCTCTCGGAGCGGAGCCTCCCCTGGGAGGCCCAGGGCGATTCCGACTTTTTTGCCTCAACAGAAGTCTCCGTCGCCCTGTCTCTTCTCCAGATCATCGACAATCCCCGCCAGGATGTCCCCCTTATCTCGGTGCTCCGGTCTCCGGTATTTGGGTTTACCGCCGACCGACTGGCCGAGATCCGGGCGGGCGCTCAGGGCGATTTCCACGATGCGCTTACTGCCGGAAGCATCCGCGGGGAACAGGACTGCCATGATTTTTTGACTCAGCTGGAAGAGCTCCGCTTCGGGGCGGGGGACATGAGTACCCATCAGCTTATTTGGCGGCTCTATGACTTAACGAACCTTCCGGGGCTCTTTTCCGCCCTGCCGGGCGGGGAAGAGCGGCGGAGCAACCTTCTTACCCTTTATGAGCTGGCAAGGCGCTTTGAGGAGAGCGGCCACCGGGGCCTTTACGCTTTCCTTACCCACCTTGGCCGCCTGCGGGAGACCGGGAAGATGATCACACCACCGTCCCCGGGGGAGGGAAGCGGGGTGCGCATCTTAAGTATCCACCGCTCCAAGGGACTGGAATTCCCCGTCGTTTTTCTGTGCGGGCTCTCCCATAGGTTCAACCGGGAGGATATGCAGCGGCCCATCCTCTTCCACCAGAAGCTGGGTGTGGGGCCCAAGGGCCTGGACACCGAGCGGATGGTGGAATACACCACCCTGGCCCGGGAGGCGGTGAAGCGCCGACTTGAGTCGGAAATGATGGCGGAGGAACTGAGGCTTTTATACGTCGCCATGACACGGGCGAAAGACAAGCTCATTATGACCCACGCGTTTACGGCAGGGGCCGTGGGGATGGGGCGACTGGGGCTGGACGCCGGATATCCGGCGGAGCCCGAGGCTTTGAAAGCCTGTTCCTGCGCGGGGGACTGGATTTTGCTTGCCGCCCTGTGCCGGCCCGAGGCGGAACCTCTTCGCGAATGGGCCGGGCTTCCGGCCTCGATCCCAGGGGCCGAATGGGGTTCTCCCTGGAAGATCGAACGCTTGGACTGCCGGCCGCTGGAGCAGGAAGAGACGCATCCCGCCGGCGTGCGTTCTGCCGGAGAGGAAGAAGCGGCATCAGCACCGGCGGACGAAGAGCTGCTGGAGCGCTTATCCTGGACCTACCCTCACCTTGCTCTGGTACAGGTGCCTTCCAAGCTGACGGCCACCGGGATGAAAGGACGCTTTCTGGACGCCGAGGCGGCGGAAGAGGCCGAAAAGCCCGCGGCTTCCGAAAGAACGGGAAAGGAAAGGCCGCTTCGCAGGCCCGAGTTTGTAGCCGGGGGCCGAGCCCTTACCCCATCCGAACGGGGGACCGCACTCCATCTTGCCATGCAGTATCTTGATTTCTCCCGTACTTCTTCGGAGGAGGAGATCAGGGCGGGAGTGAAAGAACTTGTGGTCCGGCAGCTTCTCACGCCCCCCCAGGGCGGGGCGGTGGACTGCAGGGCGCTTTACGCCTTTTTTACTTCTTCCCTGGGCCGGGAGCTGCGGCAGGCGAAAAAGCTCTACCGGGAATTCAAATTCTCTATTCTTGTGCCGGCATCAGACTATTACCCGGGCGCGGAAGCCGGGGAGCGGATCCTGCTCCAGGGTGTGGTGGACTGCTGGGAGGAAACTGAGGATGGGATCACCCTGGTGGATTTCAAAACCGATCGGGTGACGGCTCAAGATGCGGCCCTCAGAGCGGAGGAATACCGTACCCAGCTTTCGGTTTACGCCCGGGCGCTGGAGGAGCTGATCGGTAAGCCGGTGTGCCGCCGGGTACTGTGGTTTTTCTCGGCGGACGCCGAAGCGGAACTTTAAAAAACCGGAGAAAATGATGGGAAACTGTTAAAAAAAGTGTTGCATTTTAGCCCCTGTTATGTTACCATATCATTTGCACTTGTACAGAATCCTGGAATAGAAAGAGGTGATCACCCATGAAGGAAGGCATTCATCCCAAATATCAGCAGACGACCATTAAATGTGCTTGCGGTAACGTGATCGAGACCGGCTCTACCAAAAAAGACATAAGGGTGGAAGTGTGCTCAAAGTGTCACCCCTTCTTCACCGGTAAGCAGAAGATGGTGGATACCGGCGGACGCGTCAGCCGCTTCAATAAGAAGTTCGGCCTGGACAACAAATAAACCTGTATTTTGGGACCCGTGCCGACTTGGTACGGGTCCTTTCGCATATGATAACAATATTACATTGTAACGGAGGGTTTCTAATGTTTAAAAGTGCCGATCCAAAGACCATGACCGAAAACCCCTTTGCTCTGTTCGCCGACCGCTGGACGCTGATCACCGCGGGCACGGCGGAGCACTGCAATACAATGACCGCGAGCTGGGGCTCCCTGGGAATTTTATGGAACAAAAAAGTTGTTACCGTTTATGTCCGGCCTCAGCGGTATACCATGGAGTTTCTCCAAAAGAGCGACTACTTTACCCTCTCCTTTTTTGGGGAAAAATTCCGCGATAAGCTGAATTTCTGCGGTGCCAAGAGCGGACGGGATGTGGATAAAATAAAGGAGTGCGATTTTACGGTCGCGGCCGCAAAAGACGGCGCGCCCTATATTGCCGAAGCGGAGCTCGTCATCGTGTGCAAAAAGCTCTGCTTCACCGACTTTGACACGGATGCGATTCCCGACAAGTATAAAAATGCTTTTTACGCCCAAAAGGATTTTCACCGGATCCTGTTCGGAGAAATAGCGGAGGTTCTGCGCCGAGTCGAATGATCCTGCTGCTGATGGAGGAATGAATACGGAGCATATGGAAGAAAAAATTAACCGGGCTGTGCTGGTGGGCCTCAATGCCAACTGCCTTCCCCGGGAGGACAACGCCACCGAATCCACCTTGGAAGAGCTGGGAGCCCTTCTGGAGACGGCGGGAGGGACCTGTATGGGCACGGTGATCCAGAACCGGGAGACGCCCGACCCGCGCACTTTCATCGGCGAGGGCAAGGTCGCGGAGGTCAAGGAACTGGTGAGTGCCCGGGAGGCCGACCTGGTCATCTTCGATAATGACCTCTCTCCTTCGCAGATGCGGGTGCTCACCGAGGATCTGGGAGTCCAGGTGATGGACCGGTCCGCCCTGATTCTGGACATTTTTGCCCAGCGGGCCAAGACCCGGGAGGGCCGCCTGCAGGTGGAGCTCGCCCAGTACAAATATCTTCTGCCGAGGTTAACGGGTATGTGGGAGCACCTCGCGAGCCAAACCGCCAGCGGCGGAAAATCCCCCATCGGGACCCGCGGCCCCGGCGAAACCCAGCTGGAAACCGACCGGCGGCACATCCGCAGAAAAATCGCAAAGCTGGAGGAGGACCTGGCCGAGGTGCGCCGAGTCCGCGGCGTCCAGCGGGAGCGGCGGATCAAAAACGAGGTGCCCGTAGTAGCCATCGTGGGTTATACCAACGCGGGAAAATCCACCCTGCTGAACACATTCACCAACGCGGGAATTCCCGCCAATGACCGGCTGTTCGATACTTTGGATACCACCACACGTACCCTTGTCATCTCGGACACTTGCACAGTCCTCATCTCGGACACGGTGGGATTTATCCGCAAGCTGCCCCACCATCTGGTAGACGCCTTCAAGGCGACGCTGGAGGAGCTCACCTTTTCCGATCTGCTCCTCCATGTCATCGACGCCTCCAACCCAGAGTGGAGGGAGCAGGCGGCGGTTGTGGAGGAATTGGTGTGCACCCTGGGTGCCGAGACCACCCCGCGCATCGACGTTTTTAATAAATCAGACCTCTACGTGGGAGACATCACCCCTCACGGCGAGGATATCATTTCAATCTCCGCCAAAACGGGGCAGGGACTTGACGAGCTCATCGGGATGATCGCAAAACGGCTGGACACCGGCGCCCGTCGGGTGGCGCTGAGCGTGCCCTATGACAAGGGCGGAATTCTCGACACCCTCTACCGGGAGGCCAAGGTGGAGAAGGTGGAGTACGGCGAGACCATCGAGGTGACCGCGGTCTGCACGGCCAAGCTGCTGGGGAAACTGGGCGAGTTTTTGACGGGACTTGACTGATCCACTTCCAGAGAAAAACCGATCATATCCAAAAAATACAAGCATATACCTGGGAGGTATCGCTCGGATGACAACCCTTGAGACAAACCGGCTGATCCTGCGTCCGTGGGAGGAAAAAGACGCTCGGGATTTGAATGATTATGCCGCAGATCCCCGCATGAAGAACATGGTCGGCTGGCCCCCGCACAAGAACATGGAGGAAACCGAAGCGGTACTTGTGGACTTTCTGAAAAGCGAGGAACTCTTCGCCATCGTCCTCGTTGAGACGGGAAAGGTGATCGGCTCTATCGGCTTTTACCACCGGGACCCGGAGGAGGCCACCGTTATGCTACCTCACCGGGAACTTAGCTTTGCCCTCAGCCCGGATTACCGGGACGGCCTCCTGCAGGAAGCGGTGGACGAGTGCGCGAAGTACGGTTTTGAAGAGCTGGGGCTTGGCGTTTTGTGGTGCGGACATGACGTTGACGATGAGTTTTCACCACAGGTTCTGGAGGACTGCGGCTTTACCTTCCGCTTTTAACGCAGGATCAAGAGAGCTTTTGGAACTGAGAAGCGCATGAAATACTATTACGCGCTGACCCGTCAGACCTTTCTGGCGGACCGGCAGGGAGAAGACGGGATAGAGTCGCTTATTACCACCATGTTTTGAGAGCTCTGAGAAAAGTGAGGAATTTCCATGACGGAATATCTCGTCCCCAAAGAGAAAAGCGAGATTGAATTTACCGAAAAACGCTCTCGATTCATTGGGCGGATTTTCCCTGTTGCCAGCGAGGAAGAGGCAAGAGCCTGCATCGACGAGGTGAAAGCCCGACATCACGACGCCCGGCACAACTGCTGGTGCTATGCCCTCAGGGAGGGCGGTGTGGTGCGCTACTCGGACGACGGTGAGCCCCAGGGAACCGCCGGACTACCGATATTATTTGTCTTCCAGCGGGAGAGCATTGAGGACGTCTGCTGTGTGGTTACCCGGTATTTCGGCGGGATCCTGCTTGGAACCGGCGGGCTTACGAGGGCTTATACCCGTGCCGCCAAGGAAGCGCTGGATAAAGCGGGGATCCTCTCGGTGCAGCGCTGGAACAAGATCGCCATAGCAGGCCCCTACTCTTTTTTTGAACGAATTAAAATAGAAATTAAGGCGGCGGGCGGCGCGTTGGAAGAAGCGGAGTACGGAGCGGATGTGAAATTGCGCGCGCTGATTCCCGAGCCGAATACGGCGGGCTTTATCGAGAGGGTCAACAAGGTAACCGCAGGCGGCATCCAGGTAACCGTGACGAGCGAAATTTTTAAGGCAACCTCCGTTTAAAGGGTCCTGTCTACAGCAATTTTCCAGAGCTTTCAGCCGTTTGGTCGAAAAAAATCGAAAGCTGTCGATGCTTGTGAAAGCCGAAGGAGCGAATCCTTCGGCTTTGTGAATATTCTATGAATCTTTTAAAAAATTAAAGGATTTATAGCAAAAGAAAGAGTATAACTCCACATGCATTGAAAAGAAAGGAGAGAAATCTGTGACCATTCGCGAACGGACCGAAGCGGCGGAATTACAGAACCTTTCTCCCTTTGCCTGCCTTTCGCTTCACTCCAAAGGCCGACTGCGCCCACTGGAACCGTGCCCGGTGCGCACCTGCTTTCAGCGGGATGTGGACCGCATCGTCCACTCCAAATCCTTCCGTCGCCTGATGCACAAGACCCAGGTTTTCCTGCAGCCGGAGGGGGACCACTATCGGACCAGAATGACCCATACGCTGGAGGTGGCCCGCATCGCCCGGACCATTGCCCGGGGGCTGCGCTTAAATGAGGATCTCACCGAGGCTGCCGCACTGGGCCACGATCTGGGGCATACGCCTTTCGGTCACGCGGGAGAGCGTCTGCTTGACGAGATTGTTCCCGGAGGATTCCGCCACTTTGAACAGTCTCTCCGGGTTGTGGACAAGCTGGAAAATGGGGGAGAAGGGTTAAACCTCGCCTATGAAGTCCGCCGGGGCATACTCTGCCACACCAGAGGGGAGAACGCGGAGACTCTGGAGGGACAGATCGTAAGACTGGCCGACCAGATCGCGTACATCAACCACGACATTGACGACGCCATCCGCGGCGGCATCATCAGCCCCCTTGACATCCCCCTCTGGGTGTCCCAGTATCTGGGCTTTGACCACGGAACGCGGATCAATACTCTGGTGGTGGACGCGATTGACGCCAGCGATGGGAAAGACCGGATCGAACAGTCTCCGGCCGCCGGCGAAGCCATGAACGCCCTGAGGGAATTCATGTATGAATTTGTCTACCGCAATCCGGTGGCAAAGGGCGAGGAGGGCAAAGCCCAGGATATGCTCAGGTTGCTCTTTGACTATTTTAAAAAGAACCCCGACCGGCTCCCGGAGGGATATCAGGAAATCCTCGCAACCGAGGGCGAAGAACGGGCGGTTTGCGACTATATCGCCGGGATGACCGACAATTACGCGGTGGAAACCTTCCAAAAAGTCTTTGTTCCCGATGCCTGGGGCATCAAATGACCATTCAAAAGCCGTTTAGGTCGAAAAGAATGTGGAAATGATAGGAGAGGATTGAGGACCATGGCCATACCCGAGCGGTTTCTGGAAGAATTGGTGGCCAGGTGCGATATTTCCGACGTGGTCGCGGACTATGTGCCGCTTACAAAAAAGGGGAGCAACCTCTGGGGCCTCTGCCCGTTCCACAGCGAGAAAACTCCTTCCTTTTCGGTCAATCCAGACAGACAGATCTATCACTGCTTCGGCTGTAACAAGGGAGGCGGCGTTATCTCCTTCGTCATGGAGATGGAAAACCTGCCCTTTCCCGACGCGGTGCGCCTGCTGGCTAAACGCTCGGGCATGGAGATGCCCGAGACGGGTGAGGACGGCGACTTTCGCAAGCGGCGGGAACGGCTTTTGGCCTTAAACCGGGACGCGGCCAGGTACTATTATGAAAACCTGAGAAAACCGGAAGGGGCCAGCGTCTCGGAATATATCGGGAAACGCAAACTCCTTCCCCAAACCGTCAAACGTTTTGGCTTAGGCGCGTCGCTTGACGCGTGGGACACCCTTCTTACCGCCATGGTGGGGAAGGGCTATGACAAGCGGGAGCTGCTGGATGCCGGTCTCGCCGCGGCGGGAAAGGGCGGGAGCCTTTACGATAAATTCCGCAACCGGCTGATGCTGCCGGTCATCGACCTGCGGGGGGACGTGGTGGGTTTCACCAGCCGTTCCATCGACGGGAGCGAGCCCAAATACCTCAACACGCCGGAGACGCCGCTTTTCCGCAAGCGCAGCGTGGTTTACGGGTTGAATTTCGCTAAAAGCAGCAAACGGGGCAGCCTTGTCCTGGTGGAAGGCAACCTGGACGTGATCACGCTCCACCAGGCAGGGTTTGACAACGCGGTCGCCACCATGGGCACCGTCCTCACCGACGAGCACGCGCGCATTCTTTCCCGCTATACCAAGGAGCTCGTCGTCTGCTACGACAACGACGACGCGGGGAAAGAAGCCACCCGGCGGGCGCTGGGGATCCTCAAAAACGCCGATCTTTCGGTCAAAGTGCTCCAGCTCCCGAGAAGGATCGGCGAGGATGGTAAATCGCTCAAGCAGGACGCCGACGACTTCATAAAGTATCAGGGAGCTGCCGCTTTTGAGCGGATGCTCGGCGGGAGCGTCAATCACATTGACTACCGGCTTTCGGAGCTGGAACTCAAATACAATTTAAAGAGCGACGAGGACCGCATCGCCTATCTGAAGGAAGCAGCCGAGCTGCTGGCCGTTTTGCAAAGCCCGGTGGAGCGGGAGGTCTATGGAAACAAGGCCGCAGCGGCCGCGGGAATCTCGCCCGAGGTCGTTTCTTCCGAGATCAAGCGGATGCAGGGCAGGAACATCAGGGGCGAGCGAAAAAAACAGGAGCGGACCGCCCTTGCGCCCACCGCGCAGATCCAGCCCAAGGAACGGGCCTTGCGGTACCAAAATCCCAGGTCGGCCCGGGCCGAGGAAGGCGTGGTGCGTCTGGTGCTGCTGGATCCGACCCTTCTTCGCGAGGCGAAATCGCTGGAGAAAGAGGATTTTACCGTTCCCTTCCTGGGGAGAACCTATGAGCTGCTGCGGCAGCGATGGGAGGAAGGACGCTCCACCCAGATCGGCATGTTGGACGGAACGCTCACAGCTGAGGAGATGGGGCGGCTCACCCAGATTCTGCAGCAGCCCGAGGCTTTGGAGCGGGGCAGGGAGGCTATGGCCGACTACCTCGACATTATTGACACGGAACATACCAAACGGGCGGACGGGGGCGAAACTGATCCTCTCCTGGCCGCACGAGATAAGAAAATAGCCGGACAGTACAAGTACAGATAGAGAGAGTTACGGAGTTGGAACAAAAACGGAACATACCAAACGGACGGACGGAGACGAATTTGATTCTCTCATGGCCGCACGAGAAAAGTTTAGAGAGAAAATGGGTTACGGAGGCGGAAAAAAATGAGTGAAAAGAAAATTACGGAACGTCTTGCCGAGATAAAAAGCAGCGAGGAAAAAAAATTATCCAACGCGGAAAAAATGGAAATGGGAAAGACCGAGGTCATGAAGGTAGTCGAGGGCGTACAGGGTTCTGAAAAGCTGGGCGAGCTCATCGAGCGGGGCAAGAAAAAGGGAAACCTCTCCGCGAGCGAGCTTATGGATGTGCTGGACGAAATGGACCTTGAGTCCGAGCAGATGGACAAGATCTATGATACCCTGGAAAATTTGGGGATCGACACGGTGGGGGAGGATTATCTGCCCGAGCTCGCCGACGACGCGATCCCGCCCATTGAGGAGATTGAGGAGATCCCCGAGGAGGAGATCGTTGACCCTAATACCCTGGTCGATTCCTTCGGGATCGACGACCCGGTGCGCATGTACCTCAAGGAGATCGGCAAGGTGAACCTGCTGACTTCCGAGGAGGAGGTGGATCTGGCCCAGACCATTTCTGACGGCACCATTGCGGTGGAGCGGCTCCAGGCCCACGCCAAAGGCGACGACGGCGACTTTCCCCTGACGAATGAGGACATCGTCGAGCTCAAGCAGCTGGAACGCAAGGGGAGAAGGGCCAAACAGCGCCTGGCCGAGGCCAATTTGCGGCTGGTGGTCTCCATCGCCAAGCGGTATGTGGGGCGCGGAATGCTCTTTTTGGACCTTATCCAGGAAGGTAATCTGGGTCTTATCAAAGCGGTGGAAAAGTTTGATTATACAAAGGGTTACAAATTCTCCACCTACGCCACCTGGTGGATCAGGCAGGCCATCACGCGGGCCATCGCCGACCAGGCCCGCACCATCCGTATTCCCGTTCACATGGTGGAGACCATCAACAAGGTCATCCGCGTCTCCCGCCAGCTCCTGCAGGAGCTGGGCCACGACCCCTCTCCCGAGGAAATCGCCGAAGAGATGAATATGCCGGTGGACAAGGTGCGCGAAATTCTTAAGATCGCCCAGGAGCCGGTTTCTCTGGAAACCCCCATCGGCGAGGAGGAGGATTCGCATCTGGGCGACTTTATCCCCGACGAGGACGCCTCCGAACCCTCCGAGGCCGCCTCGTTCACCCTCTTAAAGGAACAGCTGGTGGATGTACTGGGCACCCTGACTCCGAGAGAGGAAAAGGTTTTGAAGCTCCGCTTCGGCATTGAGGACGGACGCACCAGGACTCTTGAAGAGGTGGGCAAGGAATTTAATGTCACGAGGGAACGGATCCGCCAGATCGAGGCCAAGGCCCTCAGGAAGCTGCGCCATCCGTCCCGCTCCAAGAAGCTCAAGGATTTTCTGAACTGAGTATCTTAATACAGTAAAACGGCAAACGTTTCTCCCCAAAAGGAGAAATGTTTGCCGTTTTAATTTAATATCAAGGGAAAATACCCAAGCGTGTATGGACGTCGTATAGCAATAATGGTAGTGTCAAGAGTTATGCGCAAATTGGTTTGCAGCCTCTGAAAGAAAATAGT
>VSSQ01001280.1_pt1 | contig 10183 bp, 4 predicted proteins | sample 4763081 | NCBI WGS metagenome assembly VSSQ01 (sample SAMN12137344, study PRJNA551015) | bioreactor metagenome | isolation source: SDC9 anaerobic chlorinated ethene degrading culture | place: USA: Knoxville, Tennesee | collected 2015-01-01
CGTCTTCTACGAAATTCGAACTTACAGCATAGAAGTAATTGGTGATGGTTTGATAATCAAGTGTGATGGGTGTTGTGTTTGGTTCATAGGAGCCATCTTCTTGTTCAACAACTCCATCTACCACGATCTGTCTTCCTCTGTATGTTTCCAGCATTTTGCTCTGACCATTCGAAATCAGTCCACGGCCAGTTACATTTACCACATCACCTCCCAAACGACCTTCGAAAAGGAAGGATAAAGTCATGTCCTTGTACTTGATTGTGTTGGTAATCCCTGATTGGAAAAGAGGTTCACGGTTTCCGATGTATTTGTTCTTATTCGGATCTATTTTAGGATATCCATCAGATCCGACAATGATTTTTCCGTCAGCAGTACGTAAATAGTCTTTCCCTGATAACCCTGTTGTTGAGCCTCCCAGATAGGCAGAGGTGTAAATGTCGCCATACTGCGCTCCCGTAATTTCAGCCACATCTTCAGGTAAACTAACTACTGTGCCGCGGTTTATGCCTAGGTTGAACATTGCTGTCCATGAGAAATCACGCATTTTAATAATGTCCTGGTCCAGTGTTAATTCTATACCGTGGTTTCGGATGGCTCCTTCATTTCTGGTTTGCAAAATATAACCGGAAGAAGGTGATACACGAACGGTAACAATCTGGTTATCGGCTTTTACCGAATAGTACGCTAAATCAAGTCTTGTTTTACTATCGAAGAAGCGTAAGTCAGCTCCGATTTCCCATGAATAAGACATTTCCGGTGTCAGGTTTCTATCGGCTGATGATAAAGTTGGGTCAATGCCGTAACCATTATCAGGATATGTAGCGAATTGTTTGTAGCGTCGGTCATAAAGATAAACGCCGGCATCTTTTCCTACTACAGCATAATTTCCACGTAATTTCCCGTAGTTGAAAATATCATTGCTCAGATTGAATAACTCCGAGAAAAGTAACCCTCCGGTAATGGAAGGATAATAAAACGGGTTTTTAATGATAGTTGATGACCAGTCCCAGCGACTCGTCACACTAAGTGAAGCAAGTCCCTTATAATCGCCGCGAATTTCACCGAAATAACCAAACATACGTTTTTCTCTATGTTCAACTGTTCTATCAGAAAGGTAAACATAGCTGCTATTGGTGTTACTTAAACTGTAAGTCCCAGGAATGATAAAATCTCTGCCACTGTTTTCCATTGAAAAACCTTCTTCCATTTTGACTTCACCTCCGATCAAAAAGTCCAGATTGAAGTCCCTCGGTAATTCCCATTTGTAGGTGGCTAAAGCTGAGGCAGTAAACAGTTGGCTACGGCTGGATGATGCTTTGTATAAACCAAGTAAATCTTTGTCAACATCTTCCAGATCTTTTCTGTTCAGATAGGGAACCTCCATATAATACTTATTGTATTTGCTCATACTTTCAGCATAAGCGGTATTATATTCGGCTAATTTTGTTTCGTAATTGGCTGATCCTTCGTTTAAGGTAAAGGGCGCTGGAAAGTCAAATGCAGCAAGTTCTTTACTGGCCTTGATATAGGCTGCCAGTGCTTCATTGTATTTAGCTAACCATTGAGCATACTCATAATCATACTCTTTCTGCCATTCAGGAGTGTTGGGTGCGAAACCAATTTTTGACGTAAAAGAGAATGGGGAAAAAGAGAATGGCGCCATAAAGTTGGGTAATTTGACGGCATCGTCCCAACGTGGCACATTGTAACTATCACTCTTTGAAGATCTAGTATCATAGCTGAGCCGTCCCGTTATTTCTAAATTTCTGACCGGTTTCCAGTTAATTGATCCATTTAATATGTTGCGCATACCAACAGATTTACCGTAGTCATTGTAACGCGAGTAAAGCGGACTAATCGGAGAGTTGTATTTGTTGTCGTCGTTATAATACAAATGTCTCGGGAAACCAGTAGCCTCCTCATAATGCCTGATATTATCATTGATTGACCAGTTATAAACTGAACTCATGCCAGTAGAACTGAATGAACGTGAAGTGTTTTCAAGTATATTTGCAGAAACTGTAAAAATTAGTGATTTAATAGGTTGGTATGTTCCTTTTAACAGGATGCCCATTTTATTCAGATAGTCATTTGGAACAATACCATCGTTTTTTGAATAGTTAGCAGAAGCATAAGCCTGAAATTTTTCACTACCTCCAGTCAGACTTATATCATATTTTTGATAAAAACCATTTTTCAGAAAAGCTCCTACGTTATCATAAACCCGATCTTCTTCATTTAATAAGGGTCCCCATCCTCCCATTGTTTTATCTTTATAGAATCCCTGGGCTCCGGGAGCGTAACTTGTTTGTAGTTGTTGCACACGTGTAGGGGTATCATATTGCCAACTGGTGTTAACTGTAGCATTGACTTTTCCAACTTGTCCTTTCTTAGTTGTAATCATAATAACGCCGTTGGCAGCGTCCTGACCGTACAATGCGGCCGCGGCGGCACCTTTTAATACTGTAACGTTTTCTATATCGTTAGGGTTGATGTCAGCAGCAGCACTTCCTTTACCAGATACCGGCATACCATCGAGAATGAAAAGAGGTTCGTTACTCTGACTGTTATTAACAGAAGAAACACCCCGGATGATAACCTGAGTGCCTGAGTTGGGAGATCCACTTGAATTAGTTACGCTTAACCCTGCAATTTTACCCTGCAGGGCGTTTACAAAATTGGGTGACTTATTTTCGGTCAGTGTCTCGGAGCTTACACTCTGAACAGCAAAGTTCATTCTTTTCTTTTCTTGTTGAATACCCATTGCCGTAACAACTACTTCGTCAATAACCAAAGCATCGGAGCGCATGGTAATATTGAGAACAGATGTGGTTGGAGTCATTTTTTGTTCCTGAGTCTGCATGCCGACATAACTGAATACAATGGTAGCCGTATTAGGTACGTTCGACAAATTGTATTTTCCGTCCAAATCGGTAATTGTCCCGGTAGTTGTACCCTTAATGACAACAGAAACCCCAATCAACGGCTCCTGACTTTCGTCGACAACTACTCCGGAAATCGATTTTTGTGCAAAAACACATAGTGGTGTAAATACAAGTAAAATGAGTAGATAGAAATACTTTCTCATACTGCTTAAATGGATTTAAGGGGATAATAGTGCTTAATTTTGTTGATGATTATGTTCAAATTGTTTGTTTCGAAATCTTGCGCAAGTTAGAAATCATTTCGGTTAAAAAAAATTTTCCTTCTATTTTATGATGTATTTTTTTGATAAATTAACCAATATGCACAAGTATTAGCAAAAATAAATAATTAGTTACAATAATTAAATATTTTGGAGGCGAAAAGTTTGCTTTTTTGTTGTTATGGTATTGATATACAGTTTTAAAGTGTTATTTTTGAAATTAAAATATGTGTATAATATATAATGAATCTTAATGAAATGCGGTGTTGTGATGTGAATTAGAAAAAGAAATTTTACTTTCGTGCGACAATATAATATCAATTCAAATAGAAAACACTACATTGAATACCTCTAAAAAGTTAAGAACTGTTGTTTCTGCTGTTGTTTTATTTGTAATACAATGGAATATGTCTGCTCAAACGAACTATCCGTTTGAGTTTGCACTGATTACAGATATACACATCAGTCAAACAGAAACCAGTGTCGATGATTTAAGGAGAACCGTTTCCGCTATAAATAACACGCCTGAAGTGCAATTTGTTTTTGTTTCGGGTGATTTAACGGAAGGTGGTGATATGAAATCGCTCACAAAAGCAAAAGAGTTGTTGGATGGATTGCATGTGCCATATTTTGCTGTCCCGGGAAATCATGAAACCAAATGGAGTGAATCGGGCGTAATGGATTTCAGCCGGATATTCGGAGGCGACCGTTTTCGGTTCGACCACGGTGACTTTGTGTTTCTGGGCTTCAATAGCGGGCCGATTATCCGTATGATGGACGGACACGTGGGTACGCAGGATATTCTTTGGCTGGAAAAGGAATTAAATTCTACAGATAAAGGTAAACGCATTATCATTATTACACATTACCCTTTACTGCATGGTGATGTGGATAACTGGTACGAAGTGACTGACCTGCTACGTAAATATAATGTAAAAGCGGTGCTTGGTGGACATTATCATCAGAATAAGATGACAGATTATGATGGTATTCCGGCATTTATCAACCGGTCGAATCTCAGAGGTAAACATGATGCGGGCGGTTTTTCAATTTATAAAGTTACACAGGATTCTATCCTGGTTAGTGAGCGAATCATCGGTAAAACCTCCCGGAAGTGGGGTGGCTATTCCTTGAACTGTTCTTATTATGCTGCCGAGAATACCGGATTTTTTAGACCGGATTTTTCAGTAAATAAGCAGTTTCCGACGGTTTCTGCTCTGTGGATGGTAAAAAGCGATGCAGCTATATACGCCTCTCCTGTTGTTTATAATAATAAGGTATATGTGGGAGATGATCTTGGAGGGCTTTCCTGCTATAACCTGTCGAATGGCGAATTGTTGTGGAAATTTAATGCGAAAAGCCGTATCCTGGGTACTCCGGCTGTTACCGATAAGGTAGTTGTGTTCGGATCAACGGACTACTATATATATGGTGTCGATGCGCATACCGGAGTGTTGAAGTGGAATGTAAAAACCGGCGCGGCTGTTATAGGGGCAGTTTCTATTGAGCTTAACCGGGCTTATGTAGGTAGCAGTGACAAAATATTTCGTTGTATAGATGTCAATAAAGGTAAGATAATCTGGCAATACAAAGATGTTGAAGGTTACGTGGAGACGCGTCCTTTGTTATATGATAATAAAGTGATTTTTGGTGCATGGGATAGCTATTTGTATGCACTCGGCAAAAAAAGTGGAAAACTTGCCTGGAAATGGAACAATGGAAATATGCGGATGCATTTTTCTCCGGCTGCTGTATGGCCGGTGGGTGCATGCGGTAAGGTGTTTTTCTCGGCACCTGATCGGGTGCTGACTGCTTTAGATGTTAAAAACGGATCAGTTGTCTGGCGTACCAAAGAATCCATGGTGAGGGAAACCATTGGTTTATCGGCCGATAAAAAAAGAATTTTTAGTAAAACAATGCAGGATAGTGTCGTGTGTTACGATGCGACTTTGGCCTCTCCTAAAAAGATTTGGTCGGTTGATGCAGGATATGGTTATGACCATGCGCCGAGTATGCTGGTGGAAAAAGATAATATTGTGTACGGAAGCACTAAAAACGGACTTATCTTTGCACTTGATTCATTTACGGGAAATGTATTGTGGAAACATAAGGTCGGAAATTCTCTGATAAATACAGTGTTACCCATTGGTGACGGAAAATGTGTGTTTACAAGTGCGGAAGGAATTGTGGGAGTGTTGAAAACGGAAAGCGGAAAAAGTAGGGGCGTAACGCTCGCGCCCGAATAGCAAATAATGAAATTATTAAAATCAATTATATGAAAATCAATTGCTTTATTCCTTATCAGGAAATCGAACAAGTTGAAAAAACAATTGCTTCGTTGAGAAATTCGAGTCTCGTAACACATGTGTTTTTGCTGAATAAAGGTAAAACGGATAATAAAATTGCTGGAAGTACCTGTATCGAAGTGGATTCTTTTCGTTCAACTGATCTGGTAAAAGCTGTAGCAGAACATTCGGATGCTGACTATACCTTGATCTATACCAAGACGGATGAATTGAATATGGGCTATTTTGCTCTGGAACGTATGGTGCAGATTGCTGAAAATGCTGGTGCAGGTATGGTGTATAGCGATCATTATCAGCTTAAAGACGGAGTACGTACCAATAAACCGGTAATTACATACCAGAAAGGAAGTTTGCGGGATGATTTTGATTTTGGCTCTGTATTGTTATTCAGAACGGCTGTGCTGAAAAAAGCGGTTTCAGAAATAACAACCCATTACGAACATGCCGGACTTTATGATTTACGTCTGCGTGTTTCTCAGTTTGCCGATCTGGTGCACATCAACGAGTATCTGTACACTGAAGTTGAAAATGATAATCGTAAAAGCGGTGAGAAACAGTTCGATTATGTGGATCCTAAGAACAGGGCAGTGCAAATCGAAATGGAGCAGGCTTGTACAGAACATCTGAAAAGAATTGGCGGTTATCTGAAGCCGGAATTTAAAAAGGTGGATTTCAATGTGCAGACTTTTGATTTTGAAGCGTCGGTGATTATTCCGGTTCGTAACCGTGTGAGAACGATTGCGGATGCTATTCAGTCAGTGTTGAGTCAGAAAACTGATTTTAAATTTAACCTGATTATCGTGGACAATTATTCTACGGATGGAACTACAGAACTGATTCGGCAATATGCTTCGGATAATCGTTTAATACATGTTATTCCGGAACAAAAGGATTTGGGTATCGGAGGTTGCTGGAATGTGGGAGTTGCTCATCAGGCCTGCGGAAAATTTGCGGTTCAGCTTGATAGTGACGATGTGTATTCAGACGAAAATACACTGCAGAAAATTGTGAATGCATTCTACGAACAAAACTGTGTGATGGTGGTGGGTACGTATATGCTGACTGATTTCAATAAACAACCCATTCCTCCGGGAATCATCGATCACAAGGAATGGACGCCTGATAACGGAAGAAACAATGCCTTGCGTATCAATGGACTGGGGGCTCCACGAGCCTTCTTCACGCCGATGTTGCGCGAAATCAGAGTGCCGAATACCAGTTATGGTGAGGATTATGCGCTTGGACTGGCTTTCTCCCGCGAATATCAGATCGGCCGGATTTATGATGTGCTGTATCTCTGTCGCCGCTGGGAAGATAATTCGGATGCTGCACTGGATATTGTGAAGATGAACGGGCATAATACCTACAAAGATCGTATCAGAACGTGGGAATTGCAGGCGCGCATTGCGTTGAATGAAAAAAAATAATGTAGAATGATGAGAGATAATGTAGAAACGCACGGCCGTGCGTCTCTACAGCAGAATGTTGACAATATTAATATGATAAAAACATTTTTTCAGGAACAACTGGCTGAATGGCCTCTCGCAAATCAGAATTATGAGGCGTTGAACAGGGTTAAGGTTAAGGATTTTGATCTGGGTGGCGCTGTTGTAAGTGTCCAGTTTAACCCTGAACGCATGCGTTCCAGTGCGGCAAAAGTCGATACCAAATCGATTCAGGAAAGAAAATGCTTCCTTTGTCCGGCCAATCTGCCACCGGAACAGCGGGGTATTCCTTTTGGCCGCAATTACCAGATTCTTGTGAATCCGTTTCCGATATTCCCGGTACACCTGACCATTCCTGATATGGATCATGTTGACCAACTGATTCTCGGAAGGTTTGGGGATATGCTCGAACTGGCTAAAACCCTGGATGATTTTGTCGTATTCTACAACGGACCAAAATGTGGGGCATCCGCACCGGATCACATTCATTTTCAGGCGGGAAATAAAGATTTTTTGCCTCTGGAGAAAGAAGTGCTGTCAGCCAAAAAAAGAGATTTGGTTGTCTCAACGGATGAATTATTGTGTTTTACCTTGCCGGATTATCATCGGAGTGTGATTGTGATCGAATCGGCAAACAGGAATGAAATTGAAAAACTGTTTAAAAGTATTTACGGTGCTCTCGAAATAAAAGACGGTGAAAAAGAACCGATGCTAAATATCGTAACCTGGTTTGAACAGGATAAATGGATTGTTTGTGTTTTCCCGAGGGAAGTGCATCGTCCGGCTTGTTTTTTTGCTGAAGGGGATGATAATATCCTGATTAGTCCGGCTTCCGTCGATTTAAGCGGTGTTTGCGTTTTGCCGCAGGAAAAGGATTTTGATAAAATAAGGGCAGAGGATATTAAAACAGTTTTCAGTGAAATTTGTATCAGTAAGGAAAAACTAAATGAAATTTTGAAAAAAATATAATGCAAAAGAAAACATCACCCTGGAGTTGGATCCCGTCCTTGTATTTAGCACAAGGCCTTCCCTACGTGGCCGTAATGACCATCTCGGTTATCATGTACAAACGCATGGGTATTTCAAATACAGATATCGCACTTTATACAAGCTGGCTCTATTTGCCCTGGGTTATTAAGCCTCTTTGGAGTCCGTTTGTGGATTTGCTGAAAACAAAACGCTGGTGGATTGTTACCATGCAGCTGTTTATTGGTGCCGGATTTGCCGGAATTGCTTTTATGATTCCCGTGCCATTCTTCTTCCAGGCTACGCTTGCGTTTTTCTGGTTGCTGGCTTTTAGTTCAGCTACCCACGATATTGCTGCCGATGGATTTTACATGCTGGCCCTCGATTCCAATAATCAGGCTAAATTCGTCGGAATTCGCAGCACATTCTATCGCATCGCAACCATCATGGGACAGGGAGTTCTTATTATTCTGGCCGGTTTTCTGGAGACCGCAACGGGAATGGAGCCGCTGAAATTCAAAGTAGATGCAATGCCGGATTATACTCAGACATCAATGCATATTGAACCGGCAAAGGATGTGCAACCCTTGGAAGGGGATTTGCATTTTGTAACCGGCAATCAAACTGTTCGGATTGGTGTGTCGGGATTGGATAAAGACAGTCTGCAGACATTTCTATCTGCTCTTGATGAACTAAACCGTCAAAATGGTTTTGTTGAAATCGAACAGACTGCGGCGAATCAGCAAACGGGGAAAAAAGAAAGCTGGTGGACAAGTTATGTTTCACAGCCTTTAGGTAACTGGATTAAAAATACTTTTGGAGAAAAAAGGGAAGAAGTCGAGGAATTGGCTCTTGCCGGTAATGTGGGTGTTGCATCGGTTTGGTTGTCAAAATCTCCGGAGCCTGGGGAACAAATCATTTTGAATACCAGTCTGAGCAATGGCGATAAGAGTATTTCGCTCATCAGAGGAGAACGTCTGGTGTTCGACGAAACGAACTGGAGTAAACCGGCGTATCTCGTTTTTCAGCTTGATCCGAAACTGACTACTGCAACTTCTTCTGAGTTTAAAGGTTTGTCGGGTAATATCGCCTTAGCCTGGTCGGTGACATTCTTCTTGTTGGCCGGCTTGTTTATACTCTTCAGCTTCTATCACAGGATTTTCCTGCCGAAGCCGGATTCAGATAGTACTGCTGTTCACGTTACGGCAGGGACGATACTGAAGGATTTTGCACAGACTTTTGTTTCGTTTTTTAGAAAACCCGGAGTAGGGAAGGCTATTTTCTTTATGCTGACTTTCCGTTTTTCAGAAGCTCAGGCGCTGAAGTTAATCAGTCCGTTTCTGCTCGATTCGCGGGAAGCTGGTGGTTTGGGTCTCACAACCGGAGAAGTGGGACTGGTGTATGGAACCATAGGTATCATCGCGCTTACGTTAGGCGGCATCATCGGTGGACTGGTGGCTGCAAAAGGTGGTTTGAAAAAATGGCTGTGGCCCATGACGCTTAGTATGTTGCTGACAATTGCAACATTCGTGTATCTAAGTTTTTCTCAAACAGAAAGTCTGCTTATCATCAATATCTGCATTTTTATTGAGCAGTTTGGATATGGATTCGGATTTACGGCTTTTATGCTTTATCTGATTTATTTCTCCGAGGGAGAACTGAAAACAGCGCACTATGCTATTTGTACAGGATTTATGGCGCTGGGCATGATGCTTCCGGGTATGTTTGCCGGTTGGCTGCAGGAATTGTTGGGTTACAATCATTTCTTTATCTGGGTTATGATTTGTTGTATCGTTCCGGTTATTGCTGTGATGATGCTGAAAATTGACCCGGAATATGGAAAGGCGAAGAAAGAATTGAATACGGAAAGCGAGTAACGAATAGCGGAAGGCTGATGTCTGGCGACTGTAGACTGTAAACTGTAAACTAAAATTTAAACGTATGAAATCATTCAAATTATCAGTCATATTGTTTATTAGTTTGTTGACCCTCAATTTGAGCGGACAATCGATTAAAATAAAAACCGGTATCGAAGTGCTGAAACAACAGAACTTCAAGATGCTGGAGGGAAAACGGGTGGGACTTATTACAAATCCGACGGGCGTTGATAATCAAATGAAATCGACTATTGATATTTTATTTGAAGCGTCCAATGTGAATTTGGTGGCACTGTATGCTCCTGAACACGGAGTCAGAGGAGATGCCCATGCCGGTGACCATGTGGACGATGAAAAAGATGCAAAAACAGGGCTGCCGGTTTATTCTTTGCACGGAAGAACCCGCAAGCCTGAACCTGCCATGCTGAAAAATGTGGATGTACT
>VSSQ01001281.1_pt1 | contig 10176 bp, 8 predicted proteins | sample 4763081 | NCBI WGS metagenome assembly VSSQ01 (sample SAMN12137344, study PRJNA551015) | bioreactor metagenome | isolation source: SDC9 anaerobic chlorinated ethene degrading culture | place: USA: Knoxville, Tennesee | collected 2015-01-01
TCCAAAAACTGTGAACTGTGAACTGTGCGCTGTGAACTATATAAATTGCTTCGCATTTTATTACAACTATGAACTGTAGTCTTTCTTGTAAATCTACATGTGTTTTTTATAAAGTCTATTTATTGCACTAAATACTGCTTTTATTGATGCTATAGTTATATTACTATCTACTCCAACACCAAAGGTTGTTTTAGAATTATCTAGTCTTTTCATTTCAACATAAGCTGCTGCTTTAGCTTCTGAACCTTCACCTAAAGAATGTTCTGCATAATCTAGTATTGTGGTTTCTACTAAATTACTTTTAATTAATGCTTTCTTTAATGAATCTATAGGTCCATTTCCTTCTGCTATAAAGCTCTTTTCTTCCCCATTAAATAAGAAAGTAACATTTATTTTAGTATTTTGAGATTCGAAGTCTAAACTATCACTATCTTCAATCTTAAACTTTAATAGTTTAAATGGGCCTACAAAATCTAAATACTCTTCTCTAAACTTTTCCATAATCACCTTTGGTGATATTTCTCCATGCTTTTCTGTTACCTTTTGTATTATATCTCCAAACTCTTTATGCATACTCTTTGGCATCTTATATCCAAAATGACTTTCTAATACGAAAGCTACTCCACCCTTTCCTGATTGGCTATTTATTCTCACTAAGGCTTCATATTCTCTTCCTAAATCGGTAGGATCTATAGGCAAATATGGAACTTCCCAAGTATTTTGGTTTCTTTCTATATACTTTTTCATTCCCTTATTTATTGCATCTTGATGTGAACCTGAAAATGCAGTAAATACAAGTTCTCCTGCATAAGGATGTCTTATATGAACAGGTATTTTGCAACACTTTTCATAAACATCTATTATTTTATTTATATTATCTAATTGTAAGTTTGGACTTATTCCATGAGAAAACATATTATATGCTAAATTTAATATATCAACATTTCCTGTTCTTTCTCCATTTCCAAATAAAGTACCCTCAACTCTATCTGCACCTGCTAACATTGCAAGTTCTGCAGTTGCAACTCCTGTGCCCCTGTCATTGTGTGGATGCACGCTTAAAATTATTCTATTTCTATTACTAAAATTTCTACTCATCCATTCTATCTGATCTGCAAATACATTTGGTGTATCCATTTCTACTGTGGATGGTAAGTTTATAATTACCTTATTTTTATCATCTGCTCCCCAAGTATCTAATACAGCTTCACATACTTCTAATGCATAATCAACTTCTGTTCCTGTAAAACTTTCTGGTGAATATTCTAAATATAATTTTCCATTAAAAGACTTAGCATACTCTTTAACTAGTTTTGTTCCCTCTACTGCTATAGACTTGATTTCCTCTTTGCTCATATTAAAAACAACATCCCTTTGAAGTATCGATGTAGAATTATATATATGAACTATAGCCTCTTTTACCCCCTCTAAAGCTTCAAATGTTCTTTGTATTAAATGTGGCCTAGCTTGTGTTAAAACTTGAACCTTCACCCCTTCAGGAATCAAGTTGTTTTCTACTAAAATTCTCAAAAAGTCGAATTCTATTTGTGAAGCTGATGGAAATCCAATTTCTATTTCTTTAAATCCTAATTCTATTAAAAGATTAAACATTTTTATTTTTTCTTCTACTGTCATAGGATTAATTAATGCTTGATTTCCGTCTCTCAAATCAACACTACACCATATAGGTGATTTTTTGATTTCATTATCTGGCCATGTTCTTTCCTTTAATTTAATCGTTTGAAACTTCTTGTACTTTTTATAATTCATTTAAATGCCCCCTTATTTATAAATATAGAAAGTAAAAAACCGCATAAACCTACTCCTAATTGGAGCGATTTACGCGGTACCATCCAAGTTTTAACTTAATTAAAATAACAGCATAACAATGCCGGCAAAACCTACTTCCCCATTCAGTCTTGCAGCTCCTGAGCGAGTTCAAAAGCGATAATACGTGGGCTTTCACCATTCCCCTACTCTCTTTAATATCTCTTACTTTTTACTACTCTCATTCTAAGCTTTTCAATATTTAATTAATCAGTAATATACTATAAATTTATCCTTTTGTCAAATATTTCTAAGGTATCTTATTAATTTTATATTTCAACTCGTCCTCTTATCTCTCCATTATAAAAAGCTTTAATATTTTTAATTACTTCTTCAAATAATCTTTCCCTTGCTTCTACGCTTGCCCAAGCAATATGTGGTGTTAAAACTAAATTGTCCTTATTTTTGATAGAGGTTAATGGATTATCTTCTTTAATAGGCTCTACTTCAAATACATCTAAAGCAGCACCAGCAATAAGTTCTTCATCTATTGCCATTGCTAAATCACCTTCAATTACTATTGGCCCTCTCCCCATATTAATTAATATAGCTGACTTTTTCATCTTATTAAGAGCATTATAATTTATTAAACCTTGTGTATCTTGATTTAATGGAGCATGAATAGAAATTATATCTGATAAACTTAATAATTCATCAAAATTCACTCTCTTATACTCACTATTTGAATTTTTTCCTGAAGTAGAGTAATAAATTACATTAACTCCAAATGCTTCTGCTATCTTGGCTACTCTTTTCCCTATTGCGCCAAAGCCTATGATTCCCCATGTCTTACCTTCTAATTCATAAAAAGGCTTATTTAAATTAGTGAAAAGACCTGATTTTGCATAGTCTCCAGATTTAACATAATTGTCATAATAAGATATTTTATCATATAAAGATAATACTGTGGCAAAAGTATGTTGAGCAACGGTATTAGTTGAATATCCTGCAACATTTGTAACTGCAATATTATTATTTCTTGCATATACTATATCGATATTGTTAAATCCAGTAGCAGTTTCACATATTAGTTCTAAATTTTCAGCTTCCTTTAAATTATTCTCATTTAATACTACCTTATTAGTTAAAACTATATTAGCGTCTTTTATCCTTTCTACTACATCTTCTGGTTTTGTAGTGTCATAATAAGTTACTTCTCCAAACTCTTTCAATTTAGAAAAATCTAATTTCCCTAAAGTTTTTCCATCTAAAATTACTATTTGCTTCATTTTGCCCTCCTAATTATAATAAATTTAAAATATCCATTGGTTTATCTATAAAATAATCTGGATTAGATTCTTTTAATTTATCTATTCCTATAAAAGTATAATTTACTGCACAAGTTTTACATCCTGCTGATTTCCCGCAATATATATCATAATAACTATCTCCAACCATAATAGCTTCATTTGGTTCTATTCCTAATTCACTACATGCTTTAAGCGCTGGATCTGGATTTGGTTTATGAAGAGTTGTTGATTCTGGTGTTATAATTACATCCATGAAATCATATATTTCTGCTATCTTCATTCCTCTTACAGCAAGTTCTTCTCTTTTTGATGTTACTATACCTATTTTAATTTTCTTTTTCTTAAGATTAGTTAAAAGCTCTTTAACTCCATCAAATGCAAAACACATCTTATCATGTATTCCCTCATTATACTCTCTATAGTATGCTACTAAATCATCAACATTTTCTTCAATTGCATGTCTCATAAAGGGTTCTTTTAAAGGTCTTCCAAAGAAATCTAAAATCTCTTCTTTTTTTAATTCTATTCCTAACTTTTCTTTAAATGTTTTAGCAAAAGAATTATAAATTAATTCATTTGTATCTAACAAAGTTCCATCTAAATCAAATAACACAGCTTTTATCATAATATCCTCCTAGTATAAAAGTAAGTTATGGAGATGTTTCAAAGACATTTCCTCATAATACTTTACAATAATAATAACATATAAAATATCCTTGTACAAAATTCAGATTAATATTTAATTAAAATAAAAAGATACCTAAATTATATAAAGGTATCCAAAAATATCCATATTCTTATTTTGTATTAAAATAAACTTAATTGTTCATCCTTATACACTTCTCTGTAATTATAAATTATATCATTCATTTTATAAAATAGGCCCAATTTTTCACATTCATTAGCAAATATCTTGTATAAATTTCTAGCATTCGGACTGTTACACATATATTCATTTCCAAATATTTTTATATATCTTTCTTTAATTCCAGGAAAGGCTTTGTTTAGCATGTCGAAAAAATAATCTCTTTGGTTTGATCTTAAAGTGACTCCAAAAGCAGGATAAATAAACTTAGCTCCATTTTTTTGCGCCAGTCTTACAATACTAATTATATTTTCTTCACTATCATTAATAAATGGTAAAATAGGCATTAATAATATTCCTGTATAAATTCCCTCATCTGCTAATCTTTTTATCGTTTCAAACCGCTTAGAAGTAACTGCAACATTTGGTTCAATTTTTCTACACAAATCATCTTGTGCTGTTGTAATTGTGATTTTACAAAGTACAGGTGAATGACTTTTAATTCTTTTTAAAATATCAATATCTCTTGTGATTAAATTACTTTTTGTTGCAATTGAGACTCCAAAACCGTTATTATCAATGGCTTCCAATGCACTACGAGTTAAAGAGTACTTTTTCTCAAAAGAATTGTACGGATCGCTCATAGCACCAGTCCCAATAACTCCTTTTTTCCTTTTAGATTTTAATTCTCTTCTTATTAGTTCTATTGAATTTTCTTTAGCCCTAACAATTTCAAAGTTATCTATACCATAGCAGTCACTTCTACTATCGCAATATATACATCCATGATTGCAACCCTTATATATATTCATATTATAATTAATTCCAAACCAATTATTACCTTCTCTATATCCAGATAAAATACTTTTTGCAGGTATATAATTCATATATATCTCTCCTAAATAAGTCCTTTTTCTATAATAAGTTTGTTAAACTTATTTTCTGATAATATTTCATTTGTTACAAATTCTCCATTGTAAAACAAACTATAAGTTGTAAATGGACACGGTGAACTTTGAGCTTGTTCTTTAGTTTCAATTTTAATTATCTTTATATCAACTTTCTTTTCACTTGAAATTTTTCTTATTAAATCAACATATTTACTTGTATGAGGACATTGATTTGAATAATATAATGTTAATCCATTCTCATCATTTTTTCCATACTTAACATGATTTTTAAACTTAGGTGAATCATACTTATCCGAAAATGGTAAATATAATAACTCATAATAAGGATTGGCGATATCACATACTTTAAAACCTTTATATTTTAAATAATCTGGATCTGATAAAAATGGCATTTTCTTTTTTGAAGAAAGTGTAATAATTCCATTTTTTCCTCTTTTCTTGCAATTATCGATACATTCATTTAATAATCTATTAGCATAGCCTCTCCCCTTAAACTTTCCAGATACCCAAAAACAATTTATAAACATATAATTTTTACCTTCAATAGGTGCCCATGCATTTTCTACTGGAATGTATTCTATAAATGCTTTTCCTCTCACATTTATTTTATTAAATATTAACCCGTCATCAAATCTTTCCTTAAGCCATTCTTTTTTTAAATAAACTCCACAATCACCTTTTTTATCTGATAAAGAACAACAAATATGTTCACATTCAATATTATTATAATTTAATGTTATGATTTCCTCCATTACTTCCTCCTAACAGGGTGCCTTATAACAGTTTTCATCTTTTCCTTATTAGCTTTTCTTGGATCGGATAAATAAATTTCGTGATGTCTTCTAATTTTACCATCTTGACTAATCTTACTAATATCATTAATTAAGTTATTTTCTTCAATATATTTATCAATTTTTTCAGTAGTAGCATATTCTTGATCAAATGGACCTATATGCATACATTGAACACATAAACCTTCATTAAATATTTCAAGTCTTGCTTTAGATACATCAATATTAGGCTTTTTCTTTTTTAGTTCTTCACAAGCAAAATCAAATATTTCTTGTGTTACAAATTCAGGTTGTCGTATCATAGAGGTCCAAATATATTTATGTTTTTTACTAAAATCCATATCATCATCTTTTAACCACCATAACCCTTCAAGAGGTGGAACAACATAATCAAAATAATTTTCTATCTCATTTCTTATATTCTTATTCATCTTTATTGTATAAGATAAACCATATAGTAATTCAATGGCATCTTGATACTCTCCATCTTTATTATTGGGATCTCCTTGTCCATCTACCATTATAAATGTCATTGAAGGTACTGTTATTTCTATAGGTTGTGTTTTAGGTAAATATAAATCTTTAAACGCCTTTTTATAATCTAATTTATCCATCTTAATTCTCCTTTTACTTTTCTTATATAAATAAAAATAAATTATATTAAAATAAATATTTATAATATCTCTTCTAAATATTTATTAAAATCCATTGATAAATTAATTTTATTTTTTATTCTACTTTCACCTTTTCCATCAATAGTTGCCTTAGTCATAAGCATAAGATTTTCAGCTGCATCTTTAGAAAATCCTGATTCTAACAATGTTTTTTCCCATTCACTTGGCACTATTAGCTGTAAATCAACTTTTTTATTTAAGGTTTCTTCAAATATTTCTGCTATTTCTGATGGACTATAATCTTTTGGTCCTATAATCTCATATATTCTTTCTTGATGCCCCTGATTAATAATTACATTTGCTAAAAATTTAGAGACATCTATTGGGGAAATCATTGGTAATCTCATATTAATAGGAAAGAATGTTGGAAGAATTCCATATTCTTTGATTAAGTCCATATATCCAATCCAATTACTAAAATAATATGTTGGTCTTACAAAAATCTGTTTAATATCTAAATCTAAAAATGCATTTTCTAACATATATGAAGCCATAAGATTACCGGTTTTTTCTTTATTATGAGCTCCCATAGAAGATAATCCAACAATTTTAGTAATATCTGATGATAAAATTGCTTCTCTATAATTATCTATAATAATTTTTGTTTCTTTCAAAAAATTATTACTTTGTGGATTTTCAGGCGTTAATAAAAAAACTGTTTTACCCTCACTAAAAGCTTTTTTTAATTCATCTAAATTAAAATAATCTGCAATAGCAATTTCAGCACCTATTTTTTTCAACTTTTCGGCTTTATCTTCATCTCTAATAACAGCTCTTACCTTTTCACCTTGCTTTAATAAGTTTTCAACAAGCATATAACCTATTTGTCCTGTTGCTCCTAATATTATATTCATAATCTACCTCCAATTATATAAATAATCTATTATTAGAAGTCAATAATGAACTTCTATATAATTGACTATAGTTATATTATATAGATATTAATATGACACCATTATGTCATATTAATATCTATTTAGAGAATTTATTAACTTACTTTTTATTTCCTCTCTTATATGCAAAGGTTCAAGAATCTCTATATTCTCCCCAAAAGACATTAGGTATCCAAACATCCAATCGCCTACTGGAAAATCTAAATTAACTATATAATCTCCATTATCATCTAGAGAGTAATTTTGAAACTCATCAAATACCCTAAATGCTAGTTTCTTATTTATTCTTACTTTTACATGTACTAATTCTTTAGAATATCCTATATCCTTTTCTGTAAATATTTTATTAGGAACAACTCTAGCAAACCTTTCTGAAATTACATTTACACTCTTCATTCTTGTAAGTTTAAAAAATCTATTATCCTCTTTTTTTCTACAATAAGCATATAAATACCACCCCTGCCCCTTAAAAACTAATTTTAATGGTTCAACAATACGCTCTAGTAACTCTCCATTTGCATTAAAATACTCAAAAGATATTAAATTCTTATTTATTATGGAGTTCTTTATAACTGTAAATTTTTCTCCTAAATTATTATTTTTATCCCAATTTGAAAAATCAACTTCAATCCAATTCTCGTTATTTCCTCCTAAAAATGAATTTAATTTAGACAAAGCTCCATTAAACTCATCTTTATTAACAGCATTTAACCCTTGCATAGCTGCTAATATTTCTTTCCTTTCTTCTTGTGTTAAAATTGCTTTATTTAATATAAAATCTGCTAAAAGACTTATTCCTCCGCCTTTTCCCTTAGTCATATAAATGGGAACTCCTGCCTCTGACAAATTTTCTATATCCCTATAAATAGTTCTTTGAGAAACTTCAAAATGGTCAGCTAATTCCTTTGCTGTAATATTCTTTTTATCTAATAAAATATATATTATTTCAAATAGTCTATTTCCCTTCATTTTTATCACCTAAACTTACCTTATAATAATTACTTAATAATATCTTTATATAATAAAAAAAGACTACATTCTATAATTTCTTACTAGTAATGTAGCCCAAAGTTCAACTTGTTCTTCTTATATAAATTTATAAATTACTTTTGATTTTACTACCGATATCCCAATTTCACTTTTAGAAAGGAATATCTATAAACAATAAATTCTATATGATTTTCATAAATTAAATAATTTATTTTGGTGCAGATGGCGGGATTTGAACCCGCACGAGGATTCCTCGTCACCCCCTCAAGATGATGCGTCTGCCATTCCGCCACATCTGCATAATATATTCATATACTATATTCTAATTTATATAAAATAGTTTTTCAATATATATATTAAATTATATATTAGTATAATCATATATAACTTTAAAAACCATGTATATAAAGAATTAAATTCTTTATATACATGGTTTTTACTTATAAAACATTATAAGTATTTTTTATAATATTTTATTTATTTAAAGAAATTACCATACATCCATAAGGTGATAAAAATATCTTATTTTCATCGATTTTATTTTCATCTGAATTAGTTAAAATCATTTTAGTTTTTACATTGTCTAACTCACTTAAAGATGCCATAATTTTTTCTCCATAAAAATTACATACTACTAATATTTTTTGACCTTTATGTTCCCTAATATAAGCTAATATCCTTGGGTGATCTTTTAAAATTGGTATAAAACTGCCCTCGCATATTACTTCATTATTCTTTCTTAAATTTATTAAGTCTTTATAGTAATTTAATATAGAATTAGAATTTTTCTTTTCAGAATATACATTTATATTTTTATAGTTCTTTGAAACGCCTATCCACGGTGTTCCCTTTGTAAACCCAGAATTTTCTTCACTATTCCATTGCATTGGTGTTCTTGAATTATCTCTTGATCTATTTTTTAATATATTTATAACTTCATTTTCATTTATACCCTTATTCAAGAGAATATTATAAGCATTTAGTGACTCTACATCTCTGTACTCATTAATATTATCAAAATTAGGATTTGTCATTCCAATTTCTTCACCTTGATATATATATGGTGTTCCTCTCATTAAATGTATAGCTGTAGCCAACATTTTTGAAGACTCGTCTCTATAAACTGTATCATTTCCAAATCTAGATACTATTCTAGGTTGATCATGATTACACCAAAATAAAGCATTCCATCCATTTCCTTCTTCCATTTCTACTTGCCAACTAAACAATATATCCTTTAGCTTTTCAAAGTCAAATGGCGCTAACTTCCACTTTTCGCCTTCAGGATAATCTACCTTTAAATGATGAAAATTAAAAGTCATATTTAACTCTTCATTATTTGGATTAGTATATTTTATACAATTCTCTATTGTTGTAGAAGACATTTCACCAGCAGTCATAATTCCATCATATTTTGAAAAAACTTCATTATTGATTAATTTTAAATACTCATGTATCTTAGGTCCATCAGTATAAAATCTTCTACCATCTCTAGTAGGGGATTTAAAATCATCATCTAAATATTCTTCATCCTTAGATAAAAGATTAATAACATCTAATCTAAATCCATCAACTCCCATATCTAGCCAATATCTCATCATTTTAAATATTTCTTCTCTAAGTTTTGGATTTTCCCAATTTAAATCTGCCTGTGTCTTATCAAATAGGTGAAGATAATATTCATTTAAGCTTTCTACATATTGCCATGCAGATCCACCAAACTTAGATCTCCAATTATTAGGCAATTCTCTCCATATGTAAAAATCATGATAAGGATTATCTTTACCTTTAAGCGCTTCTTTAAACCAAATATGCTCTGTAGATGTATGATTCACTACCATATCCAGTATTAACTTCATTCCTCTTTTATGAGTTTCCTTAAGTAATTGTTTAAAATCTTCTAAAGTTCCAAACATTTTATCTATATTATAATAATCCGCTATATCATAACCATTATCATTTTGAGGTGATACATATATAGGTGTAAGCCAAAGTACCTTCACCCCTAAATTCTTTAAGTAATCTAATTCTTCTA
>VSSQ01001282.1_pt1 | contig 10161 bp, 9 predicted proteins | sample 4763081 | NCBI WGS metagenome assembly VSSQ01 (sample SAMN12137344, study PRJNA551015) | bioreactor metagenome | isolation source: SDC9 anaerobic chlorinated ethene degrading culture | place: USA: Knoxville, Tennesee | collected 2015-01-01
CAGGATTTTATCGATATTTGCATTAAACAAAACAACCTCTATGAATTCATTGTCAGGTTTTGTGCCGGTTCTTCTTATGCTGGCAACATTTGCACTCTTGTTTGTTATTTACAGATGGTTCACCGCAAAACGGTATCCCCAAAAAACATCGGCCATGCTTGACACACTTCCTTCCCTGGAAAGTATCGGCATCAGACGGGACGCCAATGGATATTCCGGTCAGTACAGAAATTATCCGGTGTATATATATGCAACAACGTCAATGAAACCTGTCGGATATTTTCAGGGAAACAAATTTCAGGTTTGGGTTATTGCAGCGCCGCAACCCGGCGATCTGAAAGGAATCGGAGGTTTCTTTGGGAAATATCTTGTGGCCGGCGAAAAGCCCGGTTATGCCATGGTTGGGTTTCTGATCAATTTTGATGCAACAAGTACTCCTGCAGATGACATCAGACTGAAACTCGATGAACTGATCGATGTGTTGCTGCAGCACGAAGTAAAGGCATACCAGATTTAATACAACTACATTCCTCCTCCGGAACCATCCCCACCCTGCGGAGCCTTTTGGTTCCGCTCCAGTTCTATTTTTCCCAATCTCACGGTAACTCCGAAAGTGAGAAACTGACTGCGGTTTTTGGAATAGTTTTCCGAAATATATGTCGGTGTATTTGTATTGCTCTTGCGCTCCTGCCAGTTGAAAATATCCTGCATTCCCACACGGATCGACAGTTTTTTGTTGAACAGATCGGCATTTACAGTGGCATTGGTGAAATAAGTCGGATCGGACGAGCCCTGCAGATTGGCTGATGCAGCGCGGTAAATGCCCATGATGTTCAAACGCAGGAATTTGTAATTCCACATGAAAATCAGCTTTCCGTCATACGTGAAATCATGTTTGTCAATCTGATAACTTCCGAGATCTGCATTGAAATCCTGATTATAAACATTCACGTTGAACATGATCCTGTAAGCAGGTTTCGGACGCCAAGTCACAGTAAAGTCACCCCCGGTGTTGATTTTCTTTCCGGCATTGATATAGGTGGTGTAGATTGTATAGCGGTCGAGCAGGGTGTCGAAAACAGCTTCCGATTTGCTGGTAATGTCAAGATTTGTCCTGCGGTGATATATTGTTGTGCTGATGGAACTGCCATTCTTGAAAAAATGCGCATAACTGGCTTCGTAGGCATCGGTAAAAGCAGGGTCAAGCCAGGGATTGCCGAAATAGACCGATTCTTCGTAAATGCGGTTGGCAAACGGATCAAGCTCCCATTCAGGGTAACGGACGCGTCGTGAATAACTCAGCGTATAATTGTCGTTGTTTTTTGTTTTCGTGCTCAGATGAATGGTAGGAAACAATGTATTGTAAGTTCGGTGAAGTGTTTCCGTAAGTGCCACGGAATTCATATCCAGTCCGGCAAATTCATATCGCAGCCCGACTTTATAGCTAATAAATTTCAATGTGTCGCTGTAGGTCGTGTATAATGCTCCGGCATTTGTTTTCTGATCAAGATAATTGGAAAATGCCGGCACATATTCATAATTTTCACTGGCAAAGTTGAAAGTGTCGATGGGAGAATCATTGGTTGAAACATTATATCCAAATTCGCCACCAGCCTCAATTGTGCGATTTTTATTCAAAGGATTGATATAGTGTGCTTCGCCGGAAAAAGAGCCGTTGGAACTGATACCACGCTCAATGTATTTCATGTTATCCGAAGTCTGTGTTGCGAAAATTTTCGAATACTCCATTGACGATGAATCGCTGTAGCCCCAATAATAGGCATCGAGTGTAAAGTTGTGCCCTTCCTTTTTGAAGTCGTGCTCGTAGCTCAAACCGCCATTCATGCTGTGTCCATTGCTTGATCCGTCGTATCCGGTTGAATAATCAAATATTTCGCCTCCATCCATGGTGCGGATACTTCTTCCCGTTGAACTGTTTTCGTGTGAACTGAGAGATCCGCCAAACCATGTGTCAATTGTATTGTTCTTGTTGATATCCCATGTTAGGCTCACATGGCCGTAATTCCAGTTTCCGCTGTATTCACTTTCTGATTCGGAACTGAATGTGTAAACAGTGTCACCGGCATTAAACACTGCCCCGGAAGAAATGTTGTGGCTGTTCCAGATATGATTTGAATGGCTCAGGTATGTATTGAAACTCAGTTTCTCATTGCTCGCCACGAACGAAACCCATGGAGAGTAATTGCCCAGCGTGCTTCCATTCAAACCGAAACTAAGAAGAAGATTCTTTTTAATCTTGTCGCGAGTAATGATATTGATAATTCCGCCGGTTCCTTCGGCACTGTAACGCGCCGACGGATTTGTAATAACTTCGATCCGCTCAATGGAATTGGCCGGCAACTGTTGCAGAAACGATTTCAATCCTTCCGCTGAAATACGTGAAGGTTTGTCATTGATCCAGATTTCGACACCCGAAACCCCGCGTAAAGTGATATTACCCTCCATATCGACATACACGCCGGGCGCATTCTGCAAAGCATCGTTGGCCACCCCGCCCTGCACGCTAGGATCTTCGCTTACATTATAAATTTTCTTTTCCCCGTCATAGGCATACATGGGCTTTTGAGCTGTAATGGTGACTTCACCCAGATCCTGTGCGGATTTTGATACTGAAATAACACCCAGTGACATTTCGGTCTTTCCCTCCGTCAGCATCAATGGCTTATACTGAGTGCCATATCCCAGATAGGATATCCGGAGAAAATAATTTCCTGTATCTGGAACATTGAGGACAAATTCACCCTTTTCATCGGTAGTGGTTCCGGACAAAAAAACAGAGTCGCCCTGGTGAATCAATGCAACATTGGCATACGACAAGGGTTTGTTGTCGGAGCTGTCCTGCAGCTTACCGCTCACTTTAATTGCTGCGGACAGTTGCATAGACAGGCAGGTCATTGCTGTCAGTAAAAAGAAAATACGGCGAAAAATTTTCATGGCGGGGGTTTTACAGATAACAAACTTACAAATCTGTAAATTATTGTATAAATTTTTATACTACCGGGGCTTTTTTCTCTGCCAAATGGCGAAATACGCTTTGTATATTGGCATTGCAATAGGTAAAAATGTCGTTTCCGGCACGCGTCAACGTAAAACGCTGCGAGCGGGAGACGCGCGCCTATGTGAGTTTGAAGTTATAAAGTTGTAAAGTGAGAAAGCAGTTGTCGGGAAAAGGATCGGGGGCTTCTAAGATATTTCAATTGAAACCCGGAAAAAGCTTCATGTCAATTTCGCCATAAACTTTCAGAATAGCATCAATGATGGCTTTTTGTTCCATAAGAGTTGCCAGATCAGCTTTGTGTGGAAATGTAACACCCAATGACTCTTCCTGAATGCTCATCAATTCAATCATCACTTCTTTTGACTGAGTTGGAATCGTAGCGATAAATGCACTGAGCCACCCCGGAAATTTTGCACTGTTGCCGAAAAAATACTTGGTCAGAATGTCATCGCCCATCTGATTTTTCTTGTTTTCATATCCCGAACAACTGTTGTTCTCAATCCCGATGCAATGATTTACATAGTCGGTGTAAACGGGGGTAAATGCTTCCATGTCCATGTTCAAACTATCCAGGATGGCTTGATAGCTGGCGTCGAATTCCAATGCTTTTTTCGTAAGCTCCTTATTTCTGGCCTGGTTGTCCATGACACGCTGTTGCCGTTCCATAAGTGCATTCACATCCTGAGTCATGCCGTAGGACGCTGTGATTTTTGAAGGGTCAATATTCTCGCCTACTTTATCATTTTCCTTACTGAATTCGCTTATCTGATTGCTCAGACTTTCCTGCTGTACCCGTAGGTCGTCCATGAATTTCACAACAGCTTCCCTCGATTTGGCGGGATATGCAGGCAACTGCGCCTGTACAAATGATGGAACCGCAATCAAGAACGCTACGACTAAAAGAAGATTCGCTTTCATAGGTGGTTTTTTTTCAAAGATAAAAAATTTTTCAGCGTCGGTGCTTATAAAAATCATGCCGAAAAAACTTCCGAATAAAATAATGTGGTTTTCAGGATAATAATTATAATTTTGAATTTCTGTCAGATATGATATTGCTGAAAATTCCGTTTATAGATTTCTCTGAAATAAAATACAAAACAATGAGTACCCGCCTTTACCAACCATTTTTTCTGATTGCACTAATCGTTGCAACAGCTGCTTTTTCATCCTGCGAGTCGTACCGGACTGTTGAGTTTGTGGTGCAGGATGCGGATACTCACCAACCGATTGACTCTGTTTTTGTCCATGTCAAAGCCGGCAAAAACGGTGACTATGAAAAAAGCGGTGCCGAAGGATATACAAATTCCACAGGCTTCTTTTCCGGCAGTTTCATGATCGGTTGTTCTTTCGGCTGCTACGATATTTATGTTGAATGCTCCAAACCGGGATACAAACAATACGTTTCCGAAATGAATGAATTTGCCGATACCATACGGTTGGTGCGGGAGTGATCGGGAGTTTAGTGATGAGTAATGAGTAGAGCTGGGACCATTGCAGATGGAAGTATCACTGTCACGGGTTGTAAATCCGCGCCTGTGAAAATTTCCGACTTTGTGTATATTTGATCCATTATATTCCCAACTATGCAAAAAATTATCACTCTCACATACACCATCGCTACGGCCGTGCTGGCCGGTGTAATGACGATCATGCATATCCAGCCGGCGTATTTTCTCATGACAGTGTTCGCCACTTCGGGTGGCCGCGAATATTACATCGCTCCGGTTTATCTTATCACCTGGCTTATTCTGCTTATGCCCATGCTCATTATCATGCTGATTGCACGGCAGGCTCGTCTGGCGAAAAAAGATGAAATTATTCCGGGACGAACCGCCATCGTTGTGCTTCGAAAAAAAGCGTTCAGCAGCGCCATGGTGGGCATTCCCCTTTTCGTAAACGGAGAAAAAGCGGGGGTTATCGACAACGGCCGGATGCGCTTTATCGAAGTGCCCTCCGGAAAACTGACGTTGCAGGCCGGCAGCGGAAAACAAGCCTCACTGATGATTGAAACGGAAATTGCCTCCGGACAGCAGTTGCAGTTTCTCGTTCAGCTGATCAACGACGGGCTCACAATGAAGTGTTTATTGATTCAGGGATGATAGCATTCAATTAAAAATGATCCGTACAACCGACCGTAAAGACAAAAAACAAATCGCTGAATTGCTCACGCGGGCTTTCGACACCAACATCAGTGTGAACAAAGCCGTGAAACAGGATCGCAAGCGGATCACACGCATTCGCCGGCTGATGGATTATTCGTTTGAAATGTGCCGGCTGAACGGAGAAATATTTTTATCGGATGATAAGAATGCAGCGGTTCTCTTTCTCAATCGTTGCCATCCGAAAACGACATTATACACACTTTGGCTCGATCTGAAACTTGCACTGGGAGCCATCGGCCTAAACAGGGCCGCCAAAGTACTGAAGAAAGAAAAAGCTATAAAAAAACTTTATCCTGATCATGATTTTATGTATCTGTGGTACATTGGAGTGGATCCGGATTGTCAGGGACAAGGCGCCGGCAGTGCGCTGATGCGCGAAATTGACGCGCTGGCTGATGAGCGCAGACAGGACATTTACCTGGAAACTTCCATCGAAAACAACCTGCCTTTCTATGCCCGATGCGGCTTTCAGGTGTATTCAGAATTGCAGTTTGATTTTCGGTTGTATTGTTTGAGGAGAGAGTGCCGGAATTGATTCCTTTTTTGTTGAGACTTATTTTGACGCATAATTGCGCACATAAAAAAATTCCTATTGCTGAAAAAATTCACTGGGAGATCCCGGGTCAAGCCCGGGAACTTTATACTTAGAAATTTAATCCTTCACGAATTCGTGATAAATAAAAATAATATGCTGATGGCATCCGCTGTCTCTATTCCCTGCCCGCTGCTCAGCAGGCGGGGATACATCGAAGCTGGTTTGGTAAAAACAGCTACAACTTCGACACTCAGGAAGACAGCGAGAAAGCGGCATTCATCCGGCAAATGGTGGCAATGGTAGAAAGTACATCCAAGTTGATTAATATTTTTTTACTTTTGATTACAGATTGCACCCGTATTCATTAATAACTTGCAAATTCCCTTTTCAATATTACATCAATGAGCTCTACATCACATCTTACACAATGGGCAGGACAATTTGGGGTAGCGCACGAAATGACCAGACGTGGTTATCTTGTGTCTTTCACAATGGGAAATGCACCCGCTGTTGATCTTCTCTGTAAAAGTCCTGCCGGGACAGAGTTTTCAGTTCAGGTAAAATCACTTAAATCCAAAACTTTCTTTTTATATCAGAATTCACTATTGGAATCAAAATCAAATTTGTTTTTTGTATTTGTTCTTGTGCCTGTTTCAGAAGAAATGAATTTTAATCTCAAACCGGCTGAATATTTTGTCCTGAACAGAAAACAGTTTGCAGAGGCCATCAATGAGCAAATGAGTGTAAACAGAAAGCGGGAAAAGCAAAGAGGGAAGCCATACGCCGAGTTCTCACCAGGGATCAGTTATTCAGTTCTGAACAAAAATGAGTATTGTAATGCGTGGATCAATCTGCCAAAATAGAATCAATATGAAAATGTTTTTTTCTCTTCTCATTGCATTTGCAATATTAATATTGCCTATCCTTTCTGTAGCGCAGCAATCGGGCGAAGGCAAACCAATTAATCCGACAGCAATTGAATTTAACAACAAAGCAGTTGTATTGATGACTCAAGATGAATGTGACAGCGCCTTGTTTTATTTTGACAAAGCTATTGAAGCCGACTCAAATTACATGCCCCCTCATTCTTCAAAATCTAAGATTTATGTGATAAACGGACAATATGATCTGGCTCTGAATGAAACTGAATCAGCAATTAAAATCAAGCCGGACCAGGCCGAAGCCTGGGCATTTGCCGGAGTAATAATCGAATTTAAGGGCGACACACTCAAAGCAAAAGACTATTTCAAAAAAAGTATTGAAATTTTTGATGCAAGAATCAGTAATCCGGATATGAGCAATTTCATTTTTGCAAATAAATTTAACCGTGCAATTTCGCTGATTTTATTGGGAAATGAAAAAGAAGGAAAAAACGAGTTGAATAAAATAAAAGAAGATTTTTCGGAATTTTCAATGATAATTGACGAATATCTGAAATTGTCAAGGCAGGAAATTGTACAGACAATTTTAGGAACAAAATAATACAGAATATCTCTCAAACTCGCATGTCAAAACAAGAACTCAATACTATGAAAACTATTTACGTTTTTTTCATCACAGCGCTGATCGCGGCTCTGCCGTTTCTGTCGGATGCTCAGCAAAAGACGACTGTTTCGAAAGGAGAAGCTGATGCTTATGAAAATCAGACAAGGCAACAGAACGGACAGCCGGGAAAAAACTACTGGCAGAATTCGTCGGACTACTTTATACAGGTTTCGGTGGATGTGAAAAACAAGGTGCTGAGCGGTCGCGAACGAATCGTGTATTCCAACAACAGCCCCGATTCACTGAAAACCATTGTGATCAGGCTGTATCAGGATGTGTTTAAAAAAGGTGTGAACCGCAATTCCATTGTACCGGTCAACCCGGCCGACATACACGATGGTGTGCGCGTTTCGTCGCTGCTGGTGAACAACACTGCCATGGATCTGAGCGCAAGCAGTCAGCAGGTGATGCGCGACGGCACGCTGATGTATGTTTTCCTTCCGAAGAAACTGGCTCCGAACGGAAAAACCGATCTGCAGATTGAGTGGTCATTTGATTTTCCGCAACACACGCTCATCCGCATGGGCACTATCGACAGCACAAGTCTGTTTGTAGGACAGTGGTATCCGCAGATTGCCGTATACGACGACATCAACCGCTGGGATACGAGATCGTACAACGGTCTGGCTGAATTCTACAGCGATTTCTGCAACTTCGAAGTTGAGATTACCGTTCCTGATCAGTTCATGGTGTGGGCCACCGGCGAGCCTCAGAATCTGAAAGACATGCTTCAACCGCAGATATACAGCCGATATGCAAAAGCCTCAACCTCCGATGAAATCAATCATGTTATCACAGAGGAAGATATTCTGAATAAAAGCATCACTACAAAAAACCATACATGGAAGTATAAAGCGACGAATGTAAGTGATTTTGCCTTCGGCATCAGCGATCACTATTTGTGGGATGTGACCAGCGTTGTAGTTGACAAAAGCAGCGGCCGGCGAACGGTTGTGGCCAGTGCCTACAATAAAACATCCGTCAATTTCGATCAGGTGGCTTCCATTTCGCGCGAAACGGTACGATCGCTTTCGGAAGAAATGCCCGGCATTCCCTACCCTTTCCCCTATCTCACGGTGTATGCCGGCGATTTCGGGATGGAATACCCTATGATCACCAATGTAGGTCCTGATGCCGATTTCGGAATGACGGTGTATGCAAATTCGCATGAAATTGCGCACGCCTATTTTCCTTTTCTGGTCGGCACAAATGAAACCGGTTGCGGCTGGATGGATGAAGGGCTGACCGTTTTCATCCCGGAAAACAGTCAGCACAACATTGCACCTGAACTAAACATCGGGGAATACAACACCGGTGCATTTGCGCTCTACTCCGGCATGCAGGATGAAGTGGCACTGATCACACCGACACAATATCTTGATGCGAGAATTTATTTTTATCTGAATTATGCCAAGTCGGAACAGGCACTCCGCATGCTCGAGACAGAGCTCGGACCCGAACTTTTCAAAACATGTCTTTTAACTTTCATTGATCGCTGGAAATACAAACATCCCACGGCGCTTGACTTTTTCAACACGTTCAGCGATGTCGCAAAACGCGATCTGAACTGGTATTGGATGGCATGGTATTATCAGGTGGGCGGCGTTCCCGATCTTGCTATAAAAAGTGTAACAAAGAAAGAAAACAAATACTCGGTCATCGTTGAAAACAAAGGCCAGCTGCCGCTTCCCGTATTGCTGACATTTTATTCGGGAGAAAAAGTCATAGGTACAGCAACTTCTGCAGCAAGCAACTGGCAGGGTAACAAGAAAGAAGTTGAAGTAATTTTTGAAACAAAGGAAATGGTTTCCAAAATTGCGCTCGGTAGCCAGACCATTCCTGATGCGCGTCCTGAAGACAATGAGCATATGATGAAATAACGTGCTGATCCGATGATGTGTTGATGTTGTATTCCATTGAAGTGAAAATGCTATCCGGATTCTTTTGTAGCACAAAGAACTCAAAGAAGGGCACGAAGAACACTACGCAGCGAATTACTCAAATTCAAAAGCCGTCAACTGACAATCTCAACCCAGTTGAGATTGAAAATTTGTTGTAGGCAGAAAATCGCAAAATCATTTGTGTTTTTCTGCCTATAACAAATACAACGGCTTTTGCATGTCTTTTTTCGTAGTGAGCTTGGTGCTCTTCGTAGTGACCTTTGTGAAACCTGGAAAACAACCTGATTCCATTATCGAATCAGATTTTTCCGAACCATTTTTTGCGATACCAGAAAGCCAGATTGACAAGCGCAATCATTACCGGAACTTCAACCAGCGGACCGATCACAGCTGCAAATGCTTCGCCTGAGTTCATTCCGAAAATGGCAATAGCCACCGCGATAGCCAGCTCGAAATTATTGCTGGCCGCTGTGAACGAAAGTGTGACAGACTGTTCGTATGTCGCACCAATCCTACGGCTCATAAAGAAAGATCCGATAAACATAATGAGAAAATATATCAGCAACGGCACGGCAATCATCACAACATCAAGCGGGATTTTCACAATGTATTCGCCCTTGAGTGAGAACATGACAATGATTGTAAACAGAAGAGAAATCAGCGTCAGCGGGCTGATGACCGGAATAAATTTTGTGTGATACCAGGTCTTGTCTTTTACTCTGATGAGAATAAAACGAGTCAGGAAGCCAGCTATAAATGGGATGCCGAGGTAAATGAAAACACTTTCGGCGATTTGTCCCATGGTAATATTTTCAACCACACTGTTGGTCGGAACGCCGAACCAGCCCGGCATAACAGCGATAAAGAAATACGCATATACCGAGAAAAACAGTACCTGAAAAATGCTGTTGAATGCAACAAGTCCTGCGGCATATTGCGTATCGCCCTTTGCAAGCTCGTTCCAGACGATAACCATTGCAATGCACCGGGCAAGTCCGA
>VSSQ01001283.1_pt1 | contig 10160 bp, 6 predicted proteins | sample 4763081 | NCBI WGS metagenome assembly VSSQ01 (sample SAMN12137344, study PRJNA551015) | bioreactor metagenome | isolation source: SDC9 anaerobic chlorinated ethene degrading culture | place: USA: Knoxville, Tennesee | collected 2015-01-01
GCCCTTGCAATATTTTTTGTTATGACTGCAAGCTTTTCTTTTATTTCATTGCTTAAATTTATAGGAGGATAAATGGATATGCTGTCTCCTGAGTGAATGCCGGCTCTTTCTAAGTGCTCCATTATTCCCGGAATCAAAATGTCTTCTCCGTCGCATATGGCATCAACTTCAATTTCTCTTCCCACAAGATATTTGTCTATGAGGACAGGGTTTTTCGTGCTCATGTCAAAGGCTCCCTGCAGGTAAGTCACAAGATCTTCTTCTGAGTATGTTATTTCCATACCCTGTCCTCCAAGGACATAGGAAGGTCTTACTAGTACAGGATATCCCACGGCGGCGGCTGCTTTTTTGCCGTCTTCTATATTCATTACAGCTTTTCCCTTTGGTCTTTTAATACCCAAGGATTCCAGTATTTCATCAAATTTTTCCCTGTCTTCTGCCATATCTATTTGTTCAGGGTCAGTACCCAGTATGGGTATGTTTTTTTCCTTAAAGAAGTTTGCAAGCTTTATGGCAGTCTGTCCTCCAAACTGCAGCACCACTCCGTCAGGATTTTCTTTTTCTACAATATTTAAAACATCTTCTTCAGTCAATGGCTCGAAGTACAATTTATCTGCTATGTCAAAATCCGTGCTCACGGTTTCAGGATTGTTGTTTACTATTATTGTTTCAATTCCAGATTTTTCAAGTGCAAATATGCTGTGCACCGAACAGTAGTCAAATTCAACGCCCTGTCCTATTCTTATAGGTCCTGAACCTATTACAAGAATTTTTTTCTTGTCTGAAGTTACAACTTCATCGTATTCATCATAGGTTGAATAATAATATGGAGATACGGCTTCAAATTCTCCGCCGCATGTGTCAACCATCTTGTAAACTGCCTTTATGTTGTTTTTCATTCTCAGATTGTAAATATCCCCGGGCTCAGCCTTTATAAGATCTGCTATTCCCTTGTCAGAAAATCCCATTTTCTTAAGCTTTTTAAGCCATGTTGCATCCAGTTCATCAAATGATGCATTTCTTAACAGTTCTTCTTCTTCAATAATGTTGTAAATTTTGTGGAGGAAGAATTTGTCCACTCCTGTAAGCTCGGCAATTTTTCCTATTCTGTATCCTCTTCTTATAAGTTCTGAAAGATAAAACAGTCTTTCATCATCCGGAGTCTGTATCCTTGCCTTAAGCTCCACCAGACTCTTTTCTGCGGCTTTTTTGCTGTAAAGGCTGTACTGTTTTATTTCAAGAGAACGAACAGCTTTAAGAAGAGCAGCTTCAAAGCTGTTTCCAATGGCCATAACTTCTCCTGTTGCCATCATTTTTGTTCCAAGACTTCTTTTGGCCTTGAAGAACTTGTCAAAAGGCCACTTTGGAATTTTAAGAACCACATAGTCGAGAGTAGGCTCAAACGCTGCATAAGTTTTTCCGGTTACTGCATTAACAATTTCATCCAGATTGTATCCCAGCGCAATTTTAGTTGCAACCTTTGCTATTGGATATCCTGTAGCCTTTGAAGCAAGCGCCGAAGAACGGCTGACCCTTGGATTGATTTCTATTACGGCATATTCAAAGCTGTTTGGATTAAGTGCAAGCTGTACGTTGCATCCTCCTTCAATTCCTATGGCGTCTATTATTTTTATGGAAGCCGTACGAAGCATTTGGTATTCAACATCTGAAAGAGTTTGTGAAGGAGCCACAACTATGCTGTCTCCTGTGTGAACTCCCACAGGGTCAAAGTTTTCCATGTTGCAGATTGTTATGCATGTTCCGTTTTTGTCGCGCATAACTTCATATTCTATTTCTTTCCATCCCTTGATGCTTTTTTCAATGAGAACCTGTCCGTTCATACTTAGCTGCAGACCTGCAGATAAAATTTCTGTCATTTCATCCTCATTGTTTGCAATTCCTCCTCCTGTTCCCCCGAGAGTGTAGGCAGGTCTTACTATAATAGGATAGCCGATTCTTAAAGCAACTTTTTTGCCAGTTTCAAGATCTGTTACAATTGCAGAGTCAACTATGGGCTCGCCTATCTTGTTCATCATTTCTTTGAAAAGTTCTCTGTCTTCACCGTACTTGATGGACTGAACGCTTGTTCCTATAACTCTTACGTTGTATTTGTCAAGAATTCCCTTGTCGTATAATTCAACCGTAAGGTTAAGACCTGTTTGTCCTCCCATTCCTGCAATGACGCTGTCAGGTCTTTCCTTTGCAATGATTTTTTCAACATATTCCACTGTAAGCGGTTCTATATAAACCTTGTCGGCAATTTCTGCATCAGTCATTATTGTTGCAGGATTAGAATTTACGAGAACAGTTTCTATTCCTTCTTCTCGTAAGGCTCTGCAAGCCTGGGTTCCTGAATAGTCAAATTCTGCTGCCTGACCGATTATAATAGGTCCAGAGCCTATAACCAGTACTTTTTTTATGCTTTTATCTAAACCCATATTTGTTCTCCTTTATATATTTTTATGAAGTCGTCAAAAATTATGTTTGAGTCGTGAGGACCCGGGCATGCTTCCGGATGATATTGAACACCCATGACTGGAAGAGTCTTGTGCCTTACACCCTCCACAGTGTTGTCGTTAATGTTCACATGGGTTATTTCAAGTTCTTCAGGAAGGGAATTTCTTTTAACCATGTAACCGTGGTTTTGAGAAGTTATTGTTACCTTTCCCGTCATGAGATTCTTCACAGGATGATTGCAGCCTCTGTGGCCGAATTTCATTTTTTCTGTTTCGGCTCCCATGGCAAGAGCAATAATCTGAACACCGAGGCATATTCCTGTCACAGGTATAACTCCTATTAGAGATTTCACTGTATCTATGACATCAGGAAGGTCCGTTGGGTCGCCAGGTCCGTTTGAAAGAAATATGCCGTCAAAATTATATTTCATTATTTCTTCTTTTGATGTGTGGGCCGGAAAAATTGTGAGTTTACATCCCTTGTTTACAAAGGAATTTAAAATGTTTGATTTAATTCCGCAGTCTAAAACCCCTATGTGAAGATCTCCATCACCAATTGTTTTTATTTCTTTTGGAGTAACTTTGTCCACTGCCTCTGTATTTGAAAAAGAATCAAATCTTTCCTGAATTTCTGCCTCGCTTAATTCTTTTGTAGTTATTATTCCTTTCATTGTGCCGGCATTTCTTAATATTTTTGTAAGCTCTCTTGTGTCAATTCCTTCAATGCCCATTATGTTGTTTTGCTTGAGATATACATCAAGATCAATTTCACATCTGAAATTGTTTGGTACTCTGCAAGCTTCTCTCACTATGAAGCCTTTTACTTTCGGTGATGATGATTGAGAATCTTCAAGATTTGTTCCATAATTTCCTATGAGCGGATATGTCATGGTAACTATTTGACCGTAATAAGACGGATCTGTTAAAATTTCCTGATACCCTGTCATTCCAGTATTAAAAACTACTTCCCCCACTGTCTCGGATATCTTGCCAAAGCATACGCCTTCAAATACAGTCTTGTTTTCCAGTATTAACTTTCCTTTCATATTTCCCTCCAATATATATTTATTAAAAACCTGTATATGCAAAAAAATAGCTGCTTCACAATTTAAAAGTGAAAACAGCTATCCATAAAATCTAAATAATTCGTTATATATATTAAATTTTTTTTCTTACAGATTAATTTGCTCTTTTTGCAGTTCATTTTTGCACCTCTATTTTTTTATTTATAAAAAAATATCATAAGTCGGCGCCTTTGTCAATATGAATTTTTAAAATATTTTAAGAATATTTTTAAATTCTGCAAAAAACAAAAAATACTTCCGAGGCAAACAATTGCCCTAATGTTTGTTTCTGAAATAATATCCCACACCCCATTTTGTGAGAATATATTCATAATTTTTTTCTTTGTTTTCAATTTTTTCTCTAAGTCTTCTCACGTGCACATCAACGGTTCTCAAATCCCCGAAGTATTCATAGCCCCAAATTATTTCAAGAAGTTCTTCTCTTGAAAAAACTTTTCCGGGGTTAGTTGCAAGGAGGAGCAATAGGTCAAATTCCTTTGCAGTAAGGTTTATTTCCTGCCCATGAAGGCTTACTTTCCTTCCCAGCGCATTGATTATAAAATCATCAACGATGATTGTCTGTTCGTTTGGTTTTTGTGTAACTCCTTTTGTTCTTCTTAATATTGCCTTAAGTCTTGCCTTAAGCTCCAAAATATTAAAAGGTTTGGTTACATAATCATCAGCACCGTACTCAAGACTAAGGATTTTGTTCATGTCTTCATTGTTGGCTGTTAATATTAAAAGAGGAGCATTTGTTATTTCTCTGATTTTTTGACAAACTTCAAGTCCATCTACCTCAGGCAGAATCAAATCAAGTATGATTATATCATACTCGGTCAATGCAATTTTTCTTAATGCCTCGTTCCCGTCCAGGGCCGAATCGACTTCATAATTATCTTGTTCCAGACTAAATTTGAGTCCTTTAATCAACAAAAGCTCGTCATCTACAATCAACACCTTCATTTGTTACGCTCCTTAAATTAGTTTGTTACAAAAATTAAACTTTTTATTAATATTACATTGAAACGCAAAAATTGTCAAGAAAAATATTAAATTAAAGTAAAATGTTCATTGTAAATTCTAGAATAAAACCCTGTCATTTCCAACCCTTCTCGTTACCTTTATGATGTCGAAATGCTCCAGAAGGCCTATGGCCACCTTGCGGTTCGAGTTGAGGAGATCTCTGTATTCCGCTGCAGTAATTTTTTGATTTTTTGTAATAAAGTTTACTAATATATTTTTTGCTTCATCATAAATTTCCATTTTTGTTATGCCAAGCTCTCCTATTTTAACCAGCTTCTTTTCATCAATGAGAAGAGAGATGATTTCTTCGGATTTATGTAAGTTCAATCGTTGAATAAGCTCATCCTGTTTTAAAAACTCAAATTTTGCTTCTTCAAGTATTTTTTCTGCAGCCACTGCAGTTTTTTCATATGCTTCGTCGTGCTGAATGCTGAAATATGCTAATGAAACAAATTCACCGTCCATTTTAATCATTCCTTTTTGAACAAAAGACATAATTGCCAAATCAAAGACGTTTTGTTTTATAGCAGGCAGGAATTTGCTCTTAACTTCTGATTTTTTTGCTCCTTTTTGATATTTGTTTTTTTCATGAAAATCAAAAAGGTATTTTTCAATTCCTTCTTCTATTTCTCTTTCAAAACTTTTGTGCCACAGATAAATATCGTTTTTAAGCCTGAATGTGGTAATCTTTTCTTCGTCCTCAAGAACTTCAATGCTATTTTTAATTTCATCTTCCCGAAGAGCCGTGAGTTTTGCCAGTTCTGAAATCGAAGGAACATTTTTAGAATTTTCTCTTATTATTTTTTCAATTACATCTGTGCCGGAGCCTTTTTCCTTAACCTTAAGTTCTTCAATGAGCTTGTCGTCAAATCTTTTCTTTTTAAGAGGAACTGGCTCAATGATTTCTCCGCCTCCAATGGTCTCCATGGGAGAATAAAACCTAATTATGAATTTGTCGCCTCTTCTCACGGCAATTTCCTGCTCGAGCCTTAATTGGGCATAACATGATTCCCCCGGTGACAGTTCGTCGCAGTCTAACAGCACAACTCTGCACAGAATCTCGCTTGTTCCTGTATACAGATGAAGCCTTGAGCGATTTTCAACTATTCGTCTTGAACTTTTTAAAAGATTAAGCTTAACGTCAAGCATCATGGTATTTTTCATGGCATTCACAGGAGCGATGACGCATCCTCTGTAAAGGTCTGTCTTTTTTACATTGGAAAGATTTATTGCAGTTCTTTGCCCGGCATATGCTTTTTCAGCATCATGGGAATGAACTTGAATATTTCTTACCTTGCTTATTTTGTTTACGGGATATATTTCAACTTCATCACCCTTTTTTAACGTCCCTGATATGAGGGTACCTGTGATTACAGTTCCAAATCCTGTAATTGAAAACACGCGGTCTATGGGAAGCCTTGGTATGGTGCTTAAGTCTCTTTGCTCAACTTCAGTTTCAGTTGTCTTGCATATTACATTTACAAGATTGTCGATTCCGTAACCTGTCTTGGAAGAAACTTCAACCATAGGAGCATTTTCAAGGAAAGTGTCTTTAAGAGCTTCCTTAATGTCTTCCTTTACAAGTTCAAGCCATTCAGCATCAATTAAGTCATACTTTGTAAGAACTACAATTCCTTTTTTCAACCCAAGCAGGTTTAAAATGTTCAGATGTTCAGTTGTCTGGGGCATTATTCCTTCGTCTGCGGCAATTACTAAAAGTACCAGGTCCATTCCTATTACACCGGCAAGCATGTTCTTTATGAATTTTTCATGTCCGGGCACGTCAATAATGCCTGCCTGATTGCCGTCGGGCAGGTCAAAATATGTGAAGCCCAGATCTATGGTTATTCCTCTTCTTTTTTCCTCTTCCCATCTGTCTGTGTCCCTTCCGGTCAAAGCCTTTATCAGTGTTGTTTTGCCGTGGTCTATGTGTCCTGCCGTTCCTATTATTATGTTCATTGTGCCTCCAGTTAGTTAAAAATGTTTATGAAAGTTTCAAATATTTGATCTGCTTCGCCTTCAAGCACCGTGCGCATGTCTATGATGAACAGATCATTTACAACTCTTCCTATTATGGGTGTTTTTAATTTTCTCAGTTGTTTTTCAAGATGAGATGTTGTCATTGTAAGCGGTTTAAATGAAACAGCAAAGCTTTTTATTCTCTCAAGAGGAAGAGACCCTCCTCCTATTTGAGACTGACATTCTTCTATATTCATCAGGCAGCTTTTTCCAATTTCAGGAGCGAGCTTTTCATAAAGCTTTTCGGCTTCTAATTTTATTTCTTGAATGTTTCTGTATATCAATTTTAATACAGGAACGTTTTTCACTGCATTTTCTTCGTCAATATATTCGTGGAACACGGATTCAAGTGCTATGGCAGTAAACTTGTCTATCCTCAAAGCCCTTGTAAGAGGGTGTTTTTTTATTTTATCAATAAGGTGTTTTTTTCCGACTATTATTCCTGCCTGAGGGCCTCCTAAAAGCTTGTCGCCGCTGAAGCATACAATGTCTGCCCCTGCCTGAACAGATTCCTGCACTGTTGGCTCGTGGCCTAATCCATACTTGGCAAGGTCTACTAGAACACCGCTTCCTATGTCTTCTATTACCGGAATGCTGTGTTTATGTGCAAGCTCTGCAATTTCACATACAGGAACAGACTCAGTGAAACCTACAATTTTATAATTGCTTGTGTGAACTTTCAAAAGTGCCGCTGTGTTTTCTGTAATGGCATTTTCATAATCATAAAGATGAGTTTTGTTTGTCGTTCCCACCTCTATGAGTTTTCCGCCGCTTTGCATCATGACATCAGGAACTCTGAAAGAGCCTCCTATTTCCACCAGTTCTCCCCTTGAAACTATAACTTCCTTATCCTTTGCCATGGCAGATAAAATAAGAAGTACTGCAGCTGCATTGTTGTTGACTGCCATAGCTGCTTCTGCTCCGGTTATTTTTGTTATGATTTTTTCAAAATGTGAATATCTTGAGCCCCTTGCGCCTTCCTCCAAATCATATTCCAGGTTTGAATATCCGGTTACAAGATTTTTTATTCTTTCTGCTGTTTCTTCATTTATAACTGCTCTTCCAAGATTTGTGTGAAGAATTGTTCCTGTTCCGTTTATGACTTTTTTCATGTTAAGAGATGTAAGCTTTTCAACATCATTGATTATGTCGTCCGTCAAGAGACTAATTTTATTTTCTATTTCGTTTTCGCTCATGGAGTTGTTTATAAATTCCCTTAGCTGGTCGGTTTTATTCCTTACGGATTCAAGAACGTATTCTCTGCTGCAGCTTTCAAACAATACTTTTATTTCATCAGTTTCCATAAGCATATCGACTTTGGGAATGCTTCTGTAATATTTGTTTTTATCCATAATTCTCCCCGTTATATTTATATCTTCAACAAATTTTAAATCAAGTTGATGAATTTGTCTTTCTTCTCTGTTACATATCCTATTAAGGCAAAGGTTGTGTCAAGATTTTCTTTTAGTTTAAGCATTATTTCATCAGCATATTTTTCAGGTACAGAAAACATGAGTCCTCCTGAAGTCTGAGGATCAAATGACAAGTCTATGTAATCTTCTTCAATGTTGTTTGTTTCAACTTTGTCTGAAAAATGCTTTCTGTTTCTGTAAGATCCTTCAGGTACCAGCCCCATCTGGGCATATTCAAACACATCTCCTATAAACGGAAGACTTTTCACATTTATTTCAAATGTGACATTGCTTGCTTCAGCCATTTCTGCAGCGTGTCCTGCAAGTCCAAATCCTGTAATGTCAGTACAGCAGTTCACAGGATAATTTTCAATTACCATCTTTGCTTTCTTGTTAAGCTGTGCCATTACATGTATTGCTTCTTCTTCATCTTTTTCTGAACACATTCCTGCCTTAAAAGCAGTGTTAATAATTCCAGTTCCCAAGGGCTTTGTAACTATGAGAACATCTCCTTTTTTTGCACCGTAGTTTTTCAAAACTTTTGAAGGTTCAATGAAACCTGTAACACACATGCCGTACTTTGGTTCGTCATCTTCAATGGAGTGGCCTCCTGCAATTGTCGCACCTGCTTCTATTACTTTTGATGCTCCTCCCTTTAATATCTCAGCCATGATGTCTGGGCTCAGACAGTTGGGAAACCCAATGATATTAAGAGCTATGGCAGGTTCTCCTCCCATGGCATATATGTCGCTTAGTGAATTTGCTGCTGCAATTTGCCCGAATGTGTACGGATCATCAACAACGGGAGTAAAAAAATCCACCGTCTGAATCATTGCCAGATTTTCATTAATTTTATATACACAGGCATCATCTGATGTTTCTAATCCTACTATTAATTTATCGTTTTTAAATTTTGGCAGCTTGCTCAAAACTTGAGCAAGGGTCTCAGGACCTATTTTGGCTGCTCAGCCGGATGCCTTAGTCATTTGTGTTAATTTTATTTCTTCAACTGACATATAATCACCTCATTTTCACATATTATAAATTGTAATGCCCGATACAATACCGGTTCCTTTGCTAATTATTTATTGTTATGGAATCTTTTATTTTTTCAAATATTTTATCGCCTATACCCTGTACTTCCTTGATTTCTTCAATAGAAGAAAAAAGTTTGCCGTTTCGGTAATCTATGATTCTTTGTGCATAAACCTCTCCGATACCCGGCAGTGACATGAGATTGTCCTTCGTTGCTGTGTTTATATTTATTTTACCTTCACTGCCATCATTATACAAGTTCAGAGGAACAATATTTTCCCCTTCATCAAAAATGTATATCTTTTCACCGTCAACTAATTTTCTGGCCTTATTTATGTTTTTTGTGTATGCGGTGTCTTTCAGGCCTCCTGCTTTATCAATGGCATCAATGACCCTGTCTCCTTTTGTAAATTCATATACGCCGGGATTGTTCACGGCACCGTCAATGTCCACATAAATACATGACAATTCTTCTTCCGCATTATCTAAAACCGTATCATTGTTTGTCATATCGGGAGAAGATGTATACATTATCTCATTTTCCTTGACTGACAGCTTAATCCCCAGAGTTGCCATTACTATTAATGCTATGATTAAAACAACTGCAAGTCCTTTTTTGTAAATGCTGTTGTTCATAAAATCCTCCGAGAAAATTCCATTGTAAGTATTATACATTATTTCAGCAAAAAAAACAAAATTTTTAATTACAAACACATTTTTTTCTGCTATACTATTATTTGATTTGTATTGTAAGGAGTTTTCGCATGATAAAAAAAGTAATTGCAAGTTTTTTCGTTTTTTCGGTTCTTTTGTTAAACTTAAGCTTTGCTTATGCTGATCCGGCCATATTGTGTGATACAGCAGTACTTATAGATGCAAATACAGGAACTATATTGGCAGGTAAAAATGCCGATCAGAAAATGTATCCTGCCAGTACGACAAAGATAATGACTGCCATTCTTGCAATTGAAATGGGAGACTTATCCGACGTAATAACAGTTGATGATGACACTCCATATGAAATCGCTGGAAGTCACATTGCCCTGGAGCCCGGAGAAATAGTGACACTCAAGGATTTGCTTTACGCGCTGATGCTTCCATCAGCCAATGATGCAGCTTCTGCCATTGCAAAGCACTATGGAGGAACCACT
>VSSQ01001286.1_pt1 | contig 10147 bp, 5 predicted proteins | sample 4763081 | NCBI WGS metagenome assembly VSSQ01 (sample SAMN12137344, study PRJNA551015) | bioreactor metagenome | isolation source: SDC9 anaerobic chlorinated ethene degrading culture | place: USA: Knoxville, Tennesee | collected 2015-01-01
AACTAAGTATGTGCTATCAGGAAGAAACTGCATGGGCAAAAGGAACACGTTATGTGGAAAGAGGCAACTGGGCTATGTATGTTGATCACCGCGATAAAGAAAAGAAAGTAGTAGATTTGATTGCCGGTGGCGGAAACCCTTCAAGTGGAACAGTAGTAGGTACTGCAACTATTTCTGCACCTGCTGACGGTGAAGTTACCATAAAAATCAGCCTAACAGGTGGAGCCGTATTTTATTATGATTTAGATGATCCTAACAATGACGATAACTTAAAGGTTCAAGATTATGCAACAGCTCCAAAAGGTAATCCTGCTCCTGGTAAATTTGACTGGAAATATAGTATTGCACCTCATTTAACAACATATACATTTACCGTTCCATACAACAATTTTTATGGGATTCATTTAGACGTGGCTGTTCCTGTTCCTTGCAACTAGGCTTCAGCAAATTATAGATTCTAGAAAATTCAGTATAATTCAACCCGTGAGGTTTTAGAAATTTCTCACGGGTTATCTTATGATAAAAATCTAACCTAACTTTGTCACCTTATCATGCCCTGGAACACTAAACAAAAGCGTCAAATTATTTTAATGCCATACTTAAGTCTCCTATACATATTGTGTTGGTGCTTTTATTGAAATAGTAAACTTTGTTGTCTTCGACTGTTATGGAATATGAATCATCTGAAGATCTAAATACCTTTTTACCGGTATTATCAAATAGTATAATTCTATCAGTCAACTCATTATCACCTGAGAGGGTGCAAGCAACATATTCCTTATCGGACCCTGTCAGCTTTAATTCGCGCACGCCCCGTCCAATATTTTCATAATTAGAATCATACAATCCATGATCCACTCCGCTTTCAAAATATATATGACCGCCAAGAACTTCAAACTGCTCTATAAAATTATTGCCCCTTTCCAGTTTTGCCTGTATTGGATATTCAATCTTTTCAGATATTTTATACTTGAAGAGTTCAACATATTTATTGTGGAAATAAATATAATCTCCCTCTGCCTTGAAACCTGTAACTTCTTGGTCAGTTATTCTTCTTGTTTCATTAGTCTTAATATTCACCTGATACAGACCGGTTGTAGTCTTAATACCGCCATTTTTTATATAATCAGCAGCTGCTCTTGTATCAAACCCAAGGATATATAAATCATCGCCAATAAGATAACAGTCCCTCGATCCAGTTCCACCTTCACTTATGCTCTCAGTGCCGGGCACATCGTTTATATTCCAGTACCAGCCATAGATGTAATCCGTAGATCCGATTTCTTCCCACCCAGGATAAGTTAGTTCGGCAGAATTAATTGTGTTTGGGGTTTTCATGTATAAATTCCCTGGACCCGGTGCAGGACCTACCCACCACTGGAACTCCTTGTCTTTGAAAGACTTCAGTACGTTTCTTGAATTATTGATCAACGTTGCTCCATCGCTGTCCAGGCGAAACAGATAATCAGTCCCCATTGTCGCACCGCCATTATGAAATGTCAGATAAGCATTACCACCTTCAGAGTATAACCAGGGCAAGACATATGCTTTGCCATCCCCTAGACTGTTAAAAGGAAGTTGATATATAACTTTGCTTGCTGGTGCCTCGTTCATACCACCAGGAGATTCAATATTGTTTGAGGGAACGATCTTTGATTGCATAATCGTTCCATTTACGCCTACATAATACACATATCCATCTGCTATTGCCATTACTTCCGTATCCTTCGCTCTGTCATTTGGAACTGTGCTCTGAAGCAAATGTATGTTATTAGAATTTATAGACAGGCCGTTATTCAAATCAAAACTGTAATCCCAACCAAACTCATCAACGGCAAACTTCCAAGTGATTGGGAAATATGTAATGTCACGAAATATTAGTATTGGATATTCTTCCTTACTGTTGTCGATTAACTTTCCATTTATCTTAATTGGAAATGTAGGAATCGTTGCTTTATAGCTGCTATTATTTCTTTCCTTTGTGCTGTAAGGACAATATGCAGCTGTTATATCTGTCGCATCTATCAATAAGCCTTCCTGATTACCCCTCCAGCTGGATTCCAACCCCAGAAACCTGCAATCACTATATGTCATTGGAAAATAAGTGATATCCTTGTACACTATCAAAGGATATTTACTATAACGGTTATCCATGTTCACATTATTAAGAGCAACATTAAATGTCGGGAGTGTCACCGTGACACTTGCTGATACATCTGCTGCATAAGCAGGGATTATACTTGCCATGATAAATGTAATAATCATCATTAATAAACCAATAACTCTTTTACCCATTGCTTCATCTCCTCAGAATTAATTTTAATCAGTAATAACTTCGCACGCCCCTACTCTTTTACCATTGACGTCTACTACCGTCTTAACGTGCCTTGAGTAGACAATAATGATGTCAAAGTATATTTTATACCTTTGGCGGGAAAAAACATAAAGTCAGTGGGGACGGTTCTCGTTGACCATTTCTCCATATTACTTTTATCGCTGTTCCTTTATTTATATTTTATTAAAGCCATTTGTCTTTATAAAATACTATAATTACATATTTCCTAAAACTTTTAAATAATATTAAAGGATTGACGTCTTGCATATCTACTATTACTATATAATAAACGGTTATTTATAACAACATTTTTTCAACAAATTTATTTAAGTTAGATTCAAGTTTGGTCACAGATAATAATGATACGTTTGTAATTATCTGTTAGTGTACTAGTTGAGCAAAAATTAGTTGAAGACAGATAATAATTATATTTACAACAATGAACATGGACATCCAATCAAAGATAAGGAAATACTTTACTTGATTGAAAGTAGTTTTGATTTGGGAACAAGAGAAGGTGTGCAATCCATTTATGATATATTAATATACAAAGCTTCTTTTAATATGAATTGTATCACAGAAGATTTTATTCAGTCTAATCGTTATAGAAAACCTGATAAGATAGAATTTTTACATAGTATGTTAGATTCAACCATAGGCCTGTTTGAAGTTACAAAGACTGATATTACTGAAGGATATGTGTACCTTAAAGATATATTTACAGATATTGAATATAAAATAGTTGACATAGCTCTGAGTGGAAATCGTGTATATGATGAGATTTATATGTATACAAGGCTTATTAAATATCATGATATCACATTTGGTACCGGTTTAAATTTAATATTTAATAAAAATGATGTCTTTATAAAAAATCATATACGTGAACACAAAAAAAATTACATACCAGAATCAGAACTTCTAAGATTTACACAACTATACAACTATTATTCTCAAAACCCTAAAAAAATAGGATTATTTACTAATGTAATAAAATAGAAACTGTTTCCCACATCAGCGAAGCGACAATAAAATGTCAAAAGTTATCCATATGCTCCTAGTGCCTTATAAGTACAGAACATCTTTAAATGTTCTGTACTTTTATATTTATAATTTAAAAATTCTTTGCCTTCTCTTGAGCTTCTTTTATACCATTAGCTACAGAGCTTCAACATCTACACCAGTACGATCTAATTTTGCCTTGATATAAAGAACCTTACTCATATATTCTCCTTATTTTTTATTTTATTTTTGACTTAAACCTTTATTATTCATGAAAAGTTTTAATATGAAATGATTGAATTTTGTCATAAAAAATGTTATGCTATCCACGGTAAACAAAAAACATCATAAATGCATTATAATGAATTACAAAACTGCAATTGGGAAGATTATATATTGAAGAACTTATTTTTATAAGCTCTTTTTTAGATGATAAAGAAAGGTAATAATATGATAAAAGTTGAAAACTTGTCCTACTCATTTCCACAAAAAAATCTATATAATAAGATTTCATTTACATTAGAAGATGGTCAGCATTGCGCTTTTATAGGCACAAGTGGAAGCGGAAAAAGCACACTGATAAATATAATTATGGATCCAGAGAAATATATGTTTGATGGTAAGTTAGAGATAGACCCAAATTGTAGGATTGGGTATGTAAGCCAATTCTCACAACTAGACAAACCAAAAGAAACTACTGTTTTTGAATATATAGGCGAAAAGTTTATTAAGCTGCAAAATGAAATAACATCCATTTGTGCTGAAATGGAAGCATCTACGGATATTGATACCTTGCTGGAAAAGTACCAACAAGCTCAAGACGCATTTGATGCAATTAATGGTGATGAATTTGAAAGCAACATTAATAAAAAACTAAATCTTGCAGACTTAAGTAATCATAAGGATCTAATGATATCTGAGCTTAGTGGTGGCGAATTTAAACTTGTTCAAGTTATTAAGGAAATGCTTAATCGTCCTGACTTAATAATTATGGATGAACCAGATGTGTTTTTAGACTTTGAAAATATTAATTCTCTTAAAAACTTAATTAATTCTCACAAAGATACAATTTTAGTTATTACTCACAACAGATATCTTTTGAATCATTGTTTTAATAAAATTTTACACCTTGAAAACATGGAACTCCAGGAATTCGATGGAACATATATTGATTATAACTTCTCATTACTGCAAACAAAAATTGAGTTACAAGAACTTGCTGCTGCTGATGATGAAGAAATCAATAGAAACGAAATTTTAATCAATAAATTAAGATTTATTGCAACTGAACTTTCTGATTCTTCTAAAGGAAGAGCCTTGAAAGCCAGAGTTAAAATTCAACAAAGATTAATGGAACGTAGGATTAAAACACCATTCGTGGATATTAAGCAGCCAGATATAAGTTTATCTACTGATAATAAAATCGAAGAAACTATTGCTTTAAAAGTTACTGATTACAGTGTTGCCTTTGATGAAATACTTTTAGAAAATGTTAATTTTGAGATTAAATCTACTGATAAGGTAGCTCTTATTGGTCCAAACGGTACAGGAAAAACAACTTTATTGAAAGACATCTATAAAAATAATAATGCTTCCATTGAAATAAATGGTGATGTTAAAGTTGCTTATTTATCTCAAAATCAAGGAGAAATACTAACTGAGTCTAATACAATACTTGAAGAGTTTGCAGATGTTGGATTTGAAACTTATCAAGAAATCAAATCATATCTTTCAAATTATTGTTTTAATGATAAACTAATTAATCAAAAGATAGGATCTTTATCTGGTGGAGAAAAAAATATACTTCAATTGGCTAAAGTTTCAGCTATTAAAGCGAACATGTTGCTTCTCGATGAACCTACAAGTCATTTAGACACCTATTCACAAATAGCACTTGAAAAGGCAATTAAAAATTATAACGGTGCAATTTTAATGATTTCTCATGATTATCACTTTATAGTAAACTGTATGGATTATGTTTTAATGATTGAAGATAAGACAATTAGAAAAATGAGTATGCGAAAATTCAGACAGATGATTTATGCCAAACATTTTGATAAAGACTATTTAGAAATTGAACAAAAGAAAAAGTCCGTGGAAACAGAAATAGCATTAGCTTTAAAAAATACTGATTTTGAGCTTGCGAAAACTTTATCTAAAAAATTAGAAGAGCTAATTAAGTTGCTTTAAATATTGTATTGATGAATTTATAAGGAAATTACTCAGTTGAGCAGTGGTGGTAAAACATCCTGCTCTTTTTTATTTATAATTTGCTCCCTAATTTATACTACATGCAATAAAGAAACTTATTGTCTTACTCAGTTAATCTTAAATAATATATTGTGAAAGCACTTACTTCCTACATATTCATTTAATTACAACAAAAAAATCCCTCGAATTTTCATTCAAAGGATTGATTTCCCTACAAAATCTCTTTATTAAAATGTCCTCTTGTGTCTGTTTCCTGATTGAAGACAGCTTTATCCACTCTGCCATTTAATTTGCTTAAGGCCTTCTCAATGGTTTTCACAACCTGCTCTTTTGATTCAACTGTGAAGTTTAATCTGAATGCCTCGATTCCTTTTATGCTTTGCAGCTCATCTAAAAGATTAAGTGTCTTCCCATTAAAGATAGTCGTTGTACAATCATCATGAGAAATGATAGGGAACGTTCCTTGCTCATCTTTTAACTCATAGCTCTTTGTTTTGCAAATACCGCATTGATTCATTTTTTTCATCGGACAATATTTTGTAAACATCAAAGGAGCCTTTCCATATACAATCATTTCCAGTGCAGGATATCCGTCATTTTCTTCATAATAGGCATTAATTAAATCTTCAATTTGTCTCTTATTCAGTTCATAAGATAAAGTTACTCGCGCAGCACCTAATCTAAATAATTCATAGCAACTGGTAGAATTAACAACATTTAGAGAGTAGTCTGTAACAAAAGGATTAGTTTTTCTGTAGTGATAAATTCCGCCATATCCTCCGATTAACAGCTGCCCTTCTTTTTCCTTATAATCATTCTGGTTTCTTCTTATAATGTTTTCAAAATAGATTTCCTTAATCCCACAGCTCACGCAAGCATCATACTGTTCCTTAGTCGTTACAGAGGCCGTAAGGTATGGTTTTTCAGGGGCAAAGCTTATTTTTTCTTTTGCTGTTAATGTTTTGGTTCTTTTCTTATGGCTGTTAAGCTTTAAGTCATATAAGCCCTGTACAATATCTCTTCTTGCTGCATTTAACAGTTTAGCAGGAATAAATGCATTGCTTTCCTCAAAATCTACATGGTTAAGTTCGAATATAGTATCATTTAATCTTGAAAATTGCTTTATTAACTGCTCTTTTGTTGTTGGATTATTAATTGCCTCGCCTAGTATTTCCTCGCTTTCATATAGATAATTAAAGCCTAAGCCCGACCCATCTATGATAAGCTTTGAATCCGGATATGCATATACTCTAATATCCAAGTTAAACCGCTTAAATTCTATATCCAGTGATGATTCTAATTCTTTGTAATAGAAATAATTTTTCGTTATATATACTAAATCACCCTTAGACATCTTTTCTTTGATTTTTATATAGCAGACATCATCTGCTTTGTTGATTAAATTGCCATCTTTATCGTACAGTTTTACAACAGTTAAATTAACATCTTCATTGTTATGACTTATTCTGATTGTATCGTTTTGATTTAAAGTACGTGTAAGTGTTATTTCATACATGTCTTTAACAATCTTGCTGATTCTTCCAATTTCATAACCAAAGTTATTAGGTCTTAAGATATTTGTAATATTTTTCTTATCTTCATGAAACAAATATCCTTTAGTAAATGTTCTATTGAACGTTTTGCTCAGATTTTCCTTATCTTCTTCGGTTATTTTATTATCTAGGGCCATGCGATATTTTGATACAACATTAGCAACATACGCAGGTTCTTTCATTCGACCTTCAATTTTTAAAGAATCAATTTCTTTTAAATCATTGATATAATCGATTGTGTTTAAGTCCTTAGTAGATAGAATATAGTTTTTCCCTAAAGATGTATCTGTTGTCCTATCAATTAGTTCATACTCTTTACGACATGAACCAACGCATCTTCCGCGATTTCCGCTTCGATAGCCGATTAATCCAGACATTAGACAGTTTCCGGAATATGATACACATAAAGCACCGTGAACAAAAATTTCTAAAGGTATTTTAGCTATTCTTCTTATCTCTTTTACTTTTTCAATCTCAACCTCACGGGACAGAACAACTCTTTTAGCACCCAGTTCTTTAAATAATAAAGTTCCGTCTAAATCGTCTATTCCCATTTGAGTTGAGCAATGTGCTTCCATATCAATAAAGTTTTTAACTATATAATCAAAAGCAGCCAGATCCTGGACTATAATTCCATCAACACCGATTTCATTTAACACGTCCATCTGCTCTTTCATCTCTTCAATTTCGTTTTCGAAAACAATGGTATTCATTGTTACATAGATTTTAACATTCCTCAGGTGCGCATACGTAACAGCCTCTTTTAACGATTCTAAATCAAAATTAGATGAGTATGCACGTGCACCAAATTTTTGCATTCCTAAGTATATTGCATCACAACCGTTAGAAATTGCAGCTTTTAAAGCTTCCATATTTCCTGCCGGAGCTAATAATTCAGTCATTTTTTCCTCCATACTACCGATTATTCCGCGCTAAGCGCTTCAAACCGGTTGCAAAATTTTTCTACAGTACTGCTTTTTAAGGGTCAAAAAGCGTCTTTATCTCAACATGCCTCAAGTGACAATTAGGTTTAATTTGTGGCATAACAGCGCCTCATTTTTGCTCATTATTATAGCATTATTATGTACAAACTTCAAATTAATTATTGTGCAAAATATGATTCATAACTTAATGAACCAATTCTTACCCGAAATAATTTTAACCCCACCAAGTAAAAATCCCCTCAAACTTATCATCATTCAAGGGAATAAAATGCATTAAATATTGACATAAAAATCAAACATCCTTTACTTCAAAACTATTTCTTCTCTATCAACAGCACAGTTTCCACATGGCTTGAAGCGACAATAGTGATGTCAAAAGTATATGTTACTTCCTTGGTGGAAAGAATAATATATAATTTTCTATTACTTTTCTTCCAACTTTTTTACTGTATCTATACCGATCTTTTCGATTGCTTCTAACTGTCGAATAGCTAATTTATTCAATAGCTGAATTCTCTCTGACTGAGGTTTGCCTTGCTCAATTAAAATGGCATTATAGCTTTCCATATTAGCTAAAACCAATAACTGATTTAATGTAGCATAATCTCTAATATTTCCATCCTTATCTTTGTTCTCTTCTCTCCATTGTTTAGCAGTTACTCCAAACAAAGCTACATTTAATACATCTGCCTCATTAGCATAAGTTATAGCAATTTGAAATGGTTTTAATTCTGGAGGAAGTAAGTTTTCTTTGATAGCATCTGTATGTATCCTGTAGTTAAGCTTTGAAATCTCTCTATTTAGGTTCCAGCCTAGAGAAAGCCTGCTACTTTCATCATTTTTTAATCTTTTATAATCTTTAATAATATATAGTTTAAACTCTGCTGAAATCCAGGAAGCAAACTCAAAGGCAATATCTGAGTGTGCAAATGTTCCACCATAGCGGCCTGATTTAGATACGATTCCAATAGCATTCGTATTCTCTATCCACTTCTGAGGTGACAAAGTAAAAGCATTATATCCAGCTTCTTTTCTAAACCTATCGAATTCGATAGGTTTAAAATCAGGATTATGTAATTGTTCCCACAATCCCAAAAACTCGATTGTGTCTTTTCCTCTCATCCAATTGTTAATAACGATAAATGGCTCATCGCTTTTATATCTTGCGATATCCGTAAGCGAAATAAATTCATTTTGAAAATCTTCTGTATAAATTGAAATGTCCAAACCTTTTGCATGAATTGTCTCTTTAACAGATTTCTTAACCATTAGTATCCTCCTATACGAATCTTAGAACCCACAAATTTACAGACAATTGTTTTCATTTCAAACTTTTTAATAACTAAACTCACTCTATTAAACATATTTTTAATAGAACATATGTTCTAAAATAATATTATCATACTATAAAATAAAAAACAATAGTTAATATATGATTTCTAGAATGCTTTTTCTAAAACATTTAATTTTAAATTAAAAATGCTTAGAATTCATACTTTCCATGAATTCCAAGCATTTCAAAGAATCAATTTTTTAGACTTACATCAATTTTTACAGCATTTAAACTACTTATTCTTCATACATTTTTATTTCTTCTCTATCAATAAACACGTTTCCTCATGGCTCGACACGACAGAATGAATGTCATATCGCCATGCACGTTCGCGGAAACATATCCACTGCACTTTTTAACTATACCTACTATCATTAAAGGGTTTATCGATAAACTGAAATTTGGCTCTATTTCACGATTTTCTCCAGAAATGCTCTGGCTTCTTTTACTCCACCGCATCTTTTGAACCCTTTCGAGATTTCTGTTGCCGCTGCTTTATAAGCACCATCATTCAGCACCTTCTCAATGGCATTCTTAATCTCCTCCACTGACCTTCCGGAAGCTGGCAGCATCACACCTGCCCCCAGTTCTTCCGTGCGTTTTGCCACAGCCCACTGCTCTGGTGTCTGTGGTGACAGAACCAGCGGAACCTTGAAATACAGTCCTTCTGATGCAGAATTCATACCGCAGTGTGTGACAAATGCATCCGCAATATTCAATACCGCCATCTGATCCACAGAATCATACAACTGTATATTCTCAGGAAGAT
>VSSQ01001287.1_pt1 | contig 10146 bp, 7 predicted proteins | sample 4763081 | NCBI WGS metagenome assembly VSSQ01 (sample SAMN12137344, study PRJNA551015) | bioreactor metagenome | isolation source: SDC9 anaerobic chlorinated ethene degrading culture | place: USA: Knoxville, Tennesee | collected 2015-01-01
CTTTTTTATTAAAAATATTTTTTAACATTTTACTTGACTATTATTAGCTGGTCTTAAATGAAATTTACAAGATAATTTTATACTGACTTTGTAATTTTTTCAACAATATTGTTAAATTGTTGTCTTTATTAAATATAATAATTTCATTTATTTGTATATTATAAATTAATACTTTATTACTAATATATGTATTTTTTTGATTATTTTTTGCATATGCAATCGTTTTATTGATATATTACTATATTTCATTAATTTTAATCTTATATTTTATAATATATATTTCATATTATAAAATTAAGTGTAAACGTATTTCGAATTTAATTTTTTGTTGTTTTTTTAACAGTATACCTTTATTTTAGATAAATTGCGTATAAATAAATTAGAATTCTAGCAATTATTACAATTTATTTTCATAAAATTCTTCTATATTATTACGAATTGCATATATTGTAGCTTGAACTCTATCATCAACCTCTATTTTTTTAAATATACTTGTAATATAATTTTTTACTGTTTTTTCGGATAGAAACAATTTATCTGCTATTTCTTTATTCTTTAACCCCTTAGAAATTTCATATAATATACTCAATTCTCTATTGGTTAATGATTCTAAGTTTTCTGTTTCCTTGTTCTTTATCATATTATTATTACTCTTTTTTATATCTAAAAATATAGCTTTTATTAAGGAATTATCTATATATTTTTCTCCTATATACACACTTCTTATTGCTCTTACAATTTCAGTTCCTGCTGATTCCTTTAAAATATATGCGTCAGCCCCTATATCTATAGCTTCCATTATAGTTTTTCTATCATTTTCTACAGTAAGCATTACTACTTTTATATTTAAATATATTTTTTTTAATATCTTCAATGTATCTAATCCATTTTTTATTGGCATATTTATATCTAATAAAACTACATCAGGAATGTTTTCTTTTAAGGAATTCAACATTTCTTCCCCATTTTTAAATTGTCCAACTATTAAAAGATCCTCTTCAAAGCTTATTATTCTATTTAACCCTTCTCTTATTAAATCATGATCATCCACTACCATAACACTAATTTTATTATCAATCATTACTTTTTACCTTTCTACTTATTGGAAGTTTTATTTTATATATTGTTCCTTGTCCCTCAGAAGATTTCAATTCTATTTTACCTCTTAATTGTTTCACTCTCTCAAATATACCTATTAAACCATAGCGATTTCCTTTTTGTTTTGTACTCAGTAAGGTTTCTTTAACATCAAAACCTCTTCCATCATCTTGAATATAAATAAATATATACTCTTTTGTATAATTAATTCTTATTTCGGCATTCTTAGAATTAGAGTGTTTCTTAATATTATGCAATATTTCCTGAATAATTCTGTACACAGCAATTTGTATTATATTTTCTACTTTAAATTCAGATTCCTCAATAAAAAGATTTATTTTTATATCATTTTCTGATGAAATAATATTTTTCATTTCTTTTATAGAATTATTTAATCCATGCTCTTCAAGTGATAATGGTCTTAAATCGTATATTATTCCTCTGACTTCTTTTAAAGCCGTTCTTACATTTGATTTTAAGTCATCTAATTCCCTTATTCCTTTTTCTAAATCTTTTCTTAGAACTACTTTACAAAAATCTATTCTCATCATGGCATTTGCAATATATTGTGCTGGGCCATCATGTATCTCTCTTGCAATTCTTTTTCTTTCTAATTCCTGATTTTCTAATATTTTTATTCCAGTTATCATTTCATTTTTTTCATCTTCATCATTTATACTATCTAATACTTTTCCATCTAAATATCCTAAGGCAATATTTATCTGATTAACAGCACTTTGAGCTTCTTCTATACTTAAATTATAAACTTTTAAAGTTCTTTCTAGAGAATCCCTTTTAGATATAAGATCCTTTTCTTCATTTTGCTTAGTTATATATTTTACTCGTATATCTAAGGCTTCTTCGTATATCTGTTTAAACATATCTGAGTTTGTTTGATGTGTTTTTTTAGACTCTTCTACTAATTTATTCCTCATCAACTTGTCTATTTTTTCTAAATAATCTACATCCTCAATAACTTTTTCTAGTCTTTTTTTTATATCAATAAGTTCTCTTTTTTTCACATCCACTTCATCTCTCATGCGATCTGCAATATGGAATATCTTGCCCTTACCTGAGTTTATTTCTTCTATAACTTCATCTACTATTTCCCTTACAGTATAATTACAATACTTATCTTTTATCATAATACCTCCAGCTATATTTATTGGTTAAAACATCAAATATAACATTAAAATACCATAAAATTATTGATTAGTAAAATGTTTGAATAAAAGTTTAAACTCTATAAAAATATATTTAAAATATAAAACAAAAAAAATTAATAATTAAAAATAATATTATTTTTAATTATTAATTCTACTGTCTTAGCTATAGCAAATATTATATAGCCCATTTTCTATTTTCGGTAAAGGATACATTCATCCACTTTTTCAAATCAAAATGATTAGTGTTTTTATCTATTATTTCTCTTACCTTATCCATATCTTCTATTGATTTTATCTTTGAATCTTTTGATACAATAAAATCTATTTCTATTCTAAGTTCTCTCCCTACCTTAGCTACTCTTGCTATAGAATCTTCTAATTCATATTCTTTTTGTATCTCTTTTACTAAAGCATTTATATCATAATTAATTTGTTCATCAGCTGTAGAATTGCTTATTTCTCTAAAAGCATCAATTATGGAGGTTATAGGCATCCTTAAAAATATTGCAGAACTTAAAATAACCATTCCTGGATCTACATAACTTGATAATGTTGCTAGTCCAATACTCTTTAGAAGTATTGATAATAAAAATCCTACTAAAACTCCTACACTTAACATAGCATCCATAAACCACTGACTACTTTCAACTTTAACTATTTCAGAATTAAGATTTTTTGATGATTTTCTCATATATAAATATACTAAAGTACATCCAATAGATGAAATTAATGCATATCCTAATGCAAAACCTGCTTCTACATCATTACCTCCATTTAAAATTTCTTTTATAGAAGATATCATGTTTATAGAACAAGTTATTAGTAATACTAACGACTTAATTATTACTAATAGCGGTTCTAGTGTTGCCTTTCCAAAAGGGTAATTATTAAAATCATTTTTATTTATAAAATTAGTAGTAATAATTGCAAATAATGCTAATCCTAGACTTACTAATGAGTATAATCCATCAAAAGTTATCATTTCTGAATGTATAGCTCATCCCCATGCAATACCTAAGATAGCGAAGAACAATCCACCTATTGCTGAAAACTTAAGAATTTTGTTTTCCGCTTTCATAATATCACTCCTTCGACCTGAAATTCTTATGATATCATTTTACTCTTTTAAGGAACTTTGTTCTATTCATATAGATGTTCTATATATTCTATTAATATGACTATTTATAATTTAATGATTTTAATGAGACAGCATAAAAGTACATTATATATCTTGTATTTATACCTTAAAAGATATTATTTTATTCTAAATTTGTTTATTTCCATATTTTTTTCATTTGTACTTGCATTTAATTCTTCACCAACTTCAGCAACTCCTTGAGCCATAGAACTAAGTTCCTCTGAAAAACTTTTAATTTCTTCTGAAGAATGAGATATCTCTTCTAATAATACTATTGATTTTTCTATAGAATCTATTATCATATTTTTTTCTGATGATACCATATCCATTTTATTATTAACATCAGTCATTTTAGGAATTATCTCAATTATTTGATCTACTATCTCTTTAAATGATAGTATTGATTTATCTATAACACCATATTGGTTAGATAACTTTTCATTCATAATTTCCGATGTATTTTTCACATCATTTCCTTCTTTTATTACAGTAGTTAAAAGATTATCTATGTTAAGGGAAGAGTTTTTAACTTCTTCTGCTAGTTTTCTTATTTCATTAGCTACTACTGCAAACCCTCTTCCTGCTTCACCTACTCTAGCAGCTTCAATAGATGCATTTAATGCTAAAAGATTAGTTTGATCTGCTATAGAATCAATAAAAATAGCTATATCTTTTATCTTTTCTAATGAGTAATATAATTCTCCTAACTCATTATTCATATAAGATGAATAATTTTGTATATCGGTCTTTGAATCTTTAAGCATTACTAAATCTTCTTTATTAGTACTTAGTTGCCTATTTACATTATTTAAAAGATGATTTGTTTCATTAATCAATGACTTTACCTCTTGAATTGATATTTCAAATCCATTAAGTAAATTACTAATTTCCTTTGCTCCTTCATTTTGAATATATATATTCGAATCGACTTCTTGAATTGTTGCTGTTACTTCTTGTGATGATGCTGCCATTTCTTTACTTGATTGAGAAAGTTTTTCTATATCTGTTAATTCTTTGTTTGATAAATATAGAATTTTATCTATCATTGCTGAAATTTTCAATTGTAAATCATTAATATAGTTTCCGATTAACTTAATTTCATCATTACTTTTAACTTCTACAACTTTTGTTAAATCCCCATCAGAAATTGTAATAAGTCCATTTATAACTGTCCTTACATTTTTATTAATATTTGTTGATAAAATAAATGATACTATTCCATAAACAATAATTAAAATAATTGATAATACTCCAAGCTGAACTAGTATAACATCTCTAGCACTTATAATATTAGTGATATCTTCTGATATCTCCAATAAAGCAGTAATTTTGCCATTCATGTCTTTAATCGGATAATACGCTTTTATTAAGGTTTTATCTTTATCCTTAAACTGTGTAGATATTATCTCACCATTAAAAGAGTCTTTTATTGCAGTAGTTGACTCTACTTTTTTGCTGAAGTTTAATAAGTTATTTGCTGTATCTACTATTATTTCTACTTTTTCTTCATTTCCTTTTGTTAATATTGATGCATATATAATATTTTCATTACTTCTTGCATTTGATAAATCACTCTTTAATTTTTTATAATCATAACTTCCAGTTGCCCTGTCCTTTATCACTGTATCTATATCAGCTGTTGATATACTTCCTTTTATATTTTTCCCCTTAGATAGTACATCTTTTTCTATAGAGTTTAATAAGTTTCTAAATATAAGTACATTTATACTTAATAATATAAGCATAGCAATAATAGTAACACTGACTGTTATGCTAAATATTTTTTTCCCAATTGTATTCATTTTTTTACTTTTCTTTATTTTTTTCTCTTTTATCTTTGTATTTTCTTTTGCTATCTTATGTTTTTTTCTTTTTTTATTTATCCTTATCTTTTTCATTTTACGCTGCCCCCTATTTGTAAATATTTATTATCAGTATGTTATAATTTTAATCATTTAGCAACTTTTTGTAAATATTTATACTTGTATAAATGATTAAAAAATAATTTAGTTATGTTAATAATATTCTTTTTTAACCGCCATATAAAAATTAAATTCCTTGCATTTAATTTTTTATTCGTATCTTATAATCAAATCTTTAATTTTTTTCTTTTATACATAAAATAAAATATGTATATTTTTAGTAATTTTTCCCATAAATTCTTGAATTTATTGACTATCCGAGTTAAACTATATATGTACAATAAAGATACAAATTAATTTATAGAAAGTTGGTATTTATGAGCAATAATAATCTTAATACTGAAACACCAAAGGAAGTGGTACAATCTACCCCAAAAAGTATAATTTCATTTTTAAAATCTTGGAAAACTATACTTATAGTATTTTTAATACTAATTTCAATCTTAGGTTATTGGTTAATTAAAAATACTAATTTAATTAATAGTTATTCTAATAAGGTTTATCCAGGCGCTTATATACTAAATAAAGATTTAGGTGGATTAAATAATGATGATTTACACAAAGCACTAGTATCTTTAATTGAAAATATAAGTGATAAAAAAGTAGCTGTAGAAGCTAATAACCAAAACTTTGAAATTTCCTACAAGGATTTAGATGCCACCATTAACTATGAGGACCTTGAAAATGAAATTTTAAGTTTCGGCAAAAATGAAGGTTTCTTCCAAAAAATTAATTTATTAAAGAAACCGAAAAATAGGGAATATAATTTTGAAGTTCTTTTTAATGATGAGAAATTAACTTCATTTGTATCTAGTATATCTAATACTATAGATGTTTCCCCTACAAATGCCTCTATAGACATTTCTGGTGGGGCTATAAATATATCAAGTGACTCTACAGGCCTTAAATTAGATTCAGATGATTTATTGGAAAATATTAGGTCTAATATTAAAGATATGAATGCCCCAAACATTTTAAATGTGATTGGGAAAGTTGATGTTGTAAATGCTAGCATTACAGCTAGTGCATTAAATAATGTTACTAGTAGAATTTCTTCTTTTTCTACTAGCTATAAAGCTGGTCCTAGTGGTACAAACCTTCAAATCGCTGCAAGAAATATAGATAATTCAATAGTAATGCCTGGAGAAACTTTTTCTACTGAAAAGGCAATAGGCCCAACAACTATTGAAAATGGATTTGTATCTGCTAATACTTACGTCAATGGAGAAGTTGTTCCTGGTGTTGGTGGAGGAGTTTGTCAGGTTGCCTCTACTCTTTATAACACAATATTAAGAGCTGGAATTATACCTACTGAAAGACTTAATCATATGATGAAGGTTTCTTATGTTCCTATAGGACTTGATGCTACTTTAGCTGATAATCTTATTGATTTAAAGTTTGTAAATAACTTTGATGTTCCTATTGTAGTTAATAGTTATGCTGGGGATGGGAATTTAACCATTGAATTTTGGGCAAATGAAGCTGTAAAAGGCGGCATAACATATGAACCTGTTTCTGTTCCGTTAAGTTCATTAAGTGCCGATACTTATTTGTATGGATATAACTCTAATGGTGAATTAGTTGTTAATGAATATCTAAATAGGAGTACTTATCAACCACTTCCAAACTAAAAAGCTGAGTTTCCTCAGCTTTTTTTAGTGTTATTATTACTAATTAACAATATATATCTGCTAAATTTAAAATTACTTTCCCGAATTAATTCCTGCTAAATATCCTGTTGAAAATGCCATTTGAAGATTATATCCTCCAGTTTCAGCATCTATATCAATAACTTCACCTGCAAAAAATAATTTTTTTATTTTTTTGGATTCCATTGTAGATGAATTTATTTCTTTTACACTAACTCCGCCACTTGTTACCATAGCTGCTTTAATTGTAATTGTGTCTTCTACTGTTAATTTCATTTCTTTAATATATTCTATTAACTTAGCTTCATCTTCCTTTTTCAATTCTGAAATTTTAATTTCATTTAAGTTTAAAATATTTAATAGTTCTTTTATAAAATTTTGTGGTAAATACCCTTTTAAATTATTTACTAGACCTTTATTTGCATTAGTTCTTATTATTTTAGATAACTCATCTTTAGATATCTGCGGTAAAAAATCTAATTTTATCTCTACTTCTTTTTCCTTTAAAATTTTACTTATATATGACGAAATTTTCAAAACCCCAGGTCCAGATATTCCAAAATGTGTAAATATCATATCTCCTTGACGTTGTATTTTTTTCTTTTTAATAGTTGTGCTTACTATTACCTCTTTCATTGATATTCCTTGCATATTTTTAATAAATCCTTCTTTAATAACAAGAGGAATCAATGCTGGATATAAAGGATTTATAGTATGCCCATACTTTTGTATTATATCATACATACTTCCATCTGATCCTGTTGTAGGATAACTTTTTCCTCCTGTTGTAACTATAACACTATCAGCATATATCTCTCTGTTATCTTCAGTTACTATTCCCTTAATACATTCATTATCAACAATTAAATCATTCACCTTTGTATTATATAATATTTCAACTCCATTTTTTATCAAATTATTTTTAAATATATCTATCACTTCATCTGCTTTATCACTTTTGGTAAATACCTTTTCATCATATTCAATTTTGTATTCTAATCCGTTATTAGAAAGATACTCAAGTAAATTAATATTTGAAAAAGTATAAAATGCACTATATAAAAACTTTTTATTTGTTACTATTTTTTCAAAGAATTCTTCTATATCTCTATTATTAGTTATATTACATCGCCCTCCACCAGTAAGCTTTAACTTTTTCCCTATCTCATTATTTCTCTCAATTAAAGTAACTTTATTACTTTTAGACGCTGATAACGCTGCCATTATCCCAGCTGGTCCAGCTCCTATAACTATAATTTTTGCCATAATCAATCTCCTATAATTTTATTTAATATTTAAAATATATTATATACTAAATATTAAATAAAATCACTTAGCTATAACTTGTTCTTTTATTTAAAAAGTTTTATTATTTTAACTTTATAATAATAAAGAGAACTATCATAAACTAAGTGATTTTAATATTGTAAAACATATTACGTTAATTTATTCTTAGGAATATTAAAGGCTGTGTTCCATAATATAACGTCTATAATCAATAACACTAATCCATATATATATATTCCTATATTAAAGAAATTTGATAAAATATGAAGCATTAATGCTACTAATATAAATACTATAGATAATATAGCAATTCCAACACTTGAACCATTATTAGTTCCTTCAAATTTCTCTGAAAATGGATATGACTTACTGCTGATTAAAAAATTTAATATTGTTATCAATATAATTGATAAAAATACTATTATAAGATGTTTTATAACTCCTTCTGAATATATAATTATAAATAATATTGATATAAGTATATATGGTGGTATTACAAGTTTAAAAAACATACCTTTTATAACACCTTTGTATATTGATGATATATCTTTAATTGGAGCTACCTCATAAATCCATGCGCCGCTATACTTTTCAGAGTATTTAAGCATTACTACTATATTAGGAATTATCAAAGTGAAAGCATAAATTGAAAGATATAAGCTTGAATTAACTAAATTATTTCTTATACTACTAATACTTCCTCCTCTAAATCCAACTAACATAAATATAAATGGTAAAATTATTCCCAAGGCAATATTAGGGTATACCTTAAGCTTAAATTCTCTCTCTGAGTTAATTATTTGCACTGAAAACTTAAAGAAAGCCCTTTCTATTTTATCTTTACAAACTAATTTGCTAATCTTAAGTATAAGCTTATTTTTTTCTTTTGACTTTTCGTTATTATTATTTAATTTTTGTAAATACTTTTCAAATGTAGGTGTTAATTTCAAATATACAATTAAAGAAATTATAGGGATTATCAGGGATAGAATACTCATTATTATTTTATATACCGTTATTCCTTCTCCATCTATAATAGATAATGGTGCTGCAAACCACATAGGCGGCACCAGTATATGCCAAGATTTATAAGTATAAACAATCTTATCTAAATCAATAAATTGAAATATTCTGGGTAAAATTTGATATATTATAACCATAAATATACTAAGTATAGTTTGTACATAATTTATCATATCTTTTAACTTTTCTCCATCAAAGAATTTAAGCACTAAAAGATATAGTAATGCTGTTATCATAATCATAAATACATCTATAAGTATTATTTCTATTAAAAATATTAAGAAGAATGCTATTCCATATTTAAATGATAATAAAAAGGAAAATCCTACTAATGATAATGTTAAATAAATTATATAAATACAAACATGCGTAATTTTAGCTGCATTTATAGTTTTACTATCTATACCCTTGGTATAGATAATGCTTTTGTCCTTCACATCCAATATAACATAAGAAAAATCTGATATAAATACAGTTAATATCATAAACATTATTGCTGCAAAATATATAGACATCTGATACATCATATTAATCCTAAATATAAGTGTTAATCCAAAAAATATTCCTATAAATGCATATAATATTAATGATTTATAAAATTCATTTGATTCGCCTTTTTTCTTTTTTCTTTCATTATTAAAAACTGTTGCTTTTCGTCTTCCATCCATAGTTAATTTAGTATTAATAATTAGTCTTAATATATCATAATCTACTCCTGATTTTTCATAAAAGAATCGTAACTTATCCAATATTTTTAAAACCTTAAAATCCTTCATAATCTTATACCTCTTTAATTACAGATATAAAATTTTCAGCAAGTTCTTTATATTGGTTAAATCCTGTAATTTCATTAAAAATATTTT
>VSSQ01001289.1_pt1 | contig 10144 bp, 10 predicted proteins | sample 4763081 | NCBI WGS metagenome assembly VSSQ01 (sample SAMN12137344, study PRJNA551015) | bioreactor metagenome | isolation source: SDC9 anaerobic chlorinated ethene degrading culture | place: USA: Knoxville, Tennesee | collected 2015-01-01
TTTGTTCTCAGATGGCTTTTTCAATGCAGGAAGCAACGCGCGGAACATTAAGACCAGCCAGATAATAAGTCCTGTAAACAAAAATATCTGCCAGAATCTGCCAAGATCGACATACTCATATCCCTGATGACCAAACCAGAAATTGGATGTGTATCCAAGTTTCTGCATTATTCCCATCCATTCGCCAATAAGCGAACCAGCTACAATAATAAGTAAGGCCAGAAAAAGAAAATTGACGCCGGCTTTTTGAAATTTCGGTTCAACGCCTGAAATGGCTGGTGCAATATATAAACCTGCCGCAAGCCATGAAGTCGCGATCCAGAAAATTGCAAGTTGCACATGCGCTGTTCGTGATGCTGCATATGGAAGAATGGTGTCCATATTTAATCCAAAAAATCCACTACCCTCAACTCCGTAATGAGCGGTAATTACTCCCGTCAAAATCTGAACAAGAATCAATGCTGTTACTGCCCAGAAATATTTGAGTGTAGCTTTCATTGAAGGTGTCGGATTTAGCCCGATCAAAGGATCGTTTTTTGGCAGCAGTGACAGATCTAATTCTGATGATTTGTTTCTTGCATGATAATATGCCAGCAGACCAACCCCTATGAGCAGCATAATAACGCTAACGCCAGTCCATAAATAGATATTGGGCGCAGGTGTATTTCCGACGAATTCATCTGGTGGCCAGTTATTCGTATAAGAAATATCTGAATTCGGTCTGTTGGTAACGCACGCCCATGCAACCCAGAAAAAGAAAGCATTCATTTTATGCATTCTCTCTGTATTTTTGATAGTGTTTACAGGAATTGCATATGCAGTTCTTTCATCCTTCAGCGAAGGATCATTCATAAACAAACCTTCATAATGTTTTGAAATTTCCTCAATGGCATCAGCCCTGTCTTTTGATACGGTCAGAATTCCCGTATTGCTGTCATAGGTATTTGCCCGCAAAAGTTTTTTCAGACGGGCCTGAAATGCGGCCTGTATTTCAATGCTGAGTTTATCAAAAGCAACATTGTATTCTTTATTTGACCATCTATTCAGAATAAATACTGCTTCTTTATGAAGCCAATCGGCTGACCAATCAGGAGCTACATATGCTCCGTGACCCCATATGGTACCGACTTCCTGTCCGCCAATTGACTGCCAGACATTCTGTCCGTCCATAATGTCCTGAGATGTAAAAATAACGGTTCCGTCCGCCGATACAACTCGATCTGGAATTGGAGGTTTCTCTCTGTAAATCTCGTGTCCATAAAACCCAATAATGCCAAAACAGACTACAAGTATTCCGATAAAAATCAACCAGAGATTTTTTGTTTTCATGTCGATTTATTTAATGGAAAATCAGTATTATTCTGTTTTTATTACTTCCGTTGGACAAGCACTTACCGCTTCTAAAATTTCGTTTTCGTACAGCGAAAAGTCGACTCCTTCAATTACGATCATTTTATCTGGTACTTCAAATACCATTGGAGCAATTTCTGCGCAGTTTCCACACGAAATGCACTCATCATTGCCTTCATCCAGCCATACTTTTGTGATTGCCATATTTTCTGATTTTAGTTAATTCTGCGTCGTTTTCGTGAAACCGGAAGGTCACCACATCCGGCTATCCTTCAGTTGAATTCTATTTGAAAAGAGCAATTTGCGAATACCAAAATAGAATATTCAAATATAAATATAATGAGTTTTTATTATTTAAAGCTGTTTTATACTTTGTTTAACTTAGGCTTATTTTAGACGTACGTTTTTCAACTGGTATAAATATGCATACTTAATTTATCCTTTAAAACTGCTACTCATAGATTTAATTAATTAATCCAACAATAAAGATTGAATATCCCTAAAACACGTTTGCAATGACACAATTTAGTTTGTGGCAGAATTGCTCATTCGATTATTTTGGGAATTTGGGTCATATCTGTTTTTGGACAGTTAAATATGATATATATCGATATAAAGGAAATTATAACAATATATAAACACTAAAATGTCGACAAAGAGATTAAATTTATGATTGAATTTATAAAAGCATGAAAACAATGAATTTTTGTCAGTTGAAAACATTGATTGAATATAAAATGCAACAAACAAAGGTTTGGGGTTTCTGCGCTGATGGAGAATTGCTTTCCTCCCAGTTTACAAACATGGTATGTGCATCAAAAAAACCATTAATGCGTAAAGAGCTTAAAATTATTTCCCTGATGTAAAAACGAATTAGTTAAGAATGTCGGCTTGTTGAAAGTTTTACAAGAGAAAAACTAAAATATACTCACCAATGATATTCACCAATTTTGATCCAAAAGAAAATAAGATATTCAGGATTATCGATAACGAAGGTGTTACGATAAATGCAGAACTCATGCCTGACTTAAATGATGACACTATTATTAAAGCTTATACGGATATGCTTTTTGCACGAACTGCAGACGAAATGGCTGTATCTTTTCAACGTCAGGGGAGAATGTACACTTACCCTCCAAATATGGGGCAGGAAGCTATCTCTGTTGCTGCGGGAATGATAATGAAAACCGATGATTGGCAGGTTCCTGCGTTCCGTGAAATGGGTGCATGGCTGGCAAAAGGAGTAAGTTTGAAAGAGATTTTTCTTTATTTTATTGGTAATGAAGATGGCAATAATTTCCAGAATGCGCATCACATGCTTCCTATTTCTGTGCCGATTGGAACTCAGTTGCTTCATGCTGTTGGTATTGGATATGCGATTAAATATCTTAAAAAAGATGAAGTGGTTTTTACATTTAATGGCGACGGAGGCACTTCCGAAGGGGATTTTGCCGAGGCACTCAATTTTGCAGCAGTTTGGAAAGCGCCGGTTATTTTTACCGTACAAAATAACCAGTATGCCATTTCGGTTCCTGTACACAACCAAACCAAATCTGTCAACATCGCCATTAAATCATATGCTTACGGGATTCCGGGAATCAAAGTGGACGGCAATGATTTGTTTGCAATGTATGCAGCTTATAAAGAAGCCTATGAATTTATAAAAGAAGGAAACGGCCCCGTTCTGATTGAAGCTTTGACATACAGGAAAGGTGCCCACACAACTTCCGACGATCCCACGAAATATCGATCAAAAGAGGAAGAGTACGAGTGGGATAAAACTGATCCTATAATGAGAATGAAAAAATTCATTGAAGGAAAAAATATCTGGAACGAAAACGAGGAAAAACTAATAGAAAATTTCAAACTGGAAATTGATCGGCAGTTTGCTGAAGCGGAGAATTATAAAACTTACCAGCTTGAAGATGTTTTTAAATATATGTATGCCGAAATGCCTGATGAATTAAAAAAGCAAAAAGCAGAATATGAGAAATTTCTAAAATGGAAGGAGATTAAAAAATGAGTGTAATGACTATAGTTCAGGCAATAAATAATGCTTTAGACACCAAGCTTGCTGAAGATAAAGATGTTGTTGTGTATGGTGAGGATGTGGGGTTTGAAGGTGGCGTTTTCAGAGTAACAGAAGGACTACAATTAAAATATGGAGTTGAAAGAGTATTTGATTCTCCACTGGCAGAATCTGCAATTGTTGGAACTGGGCTGGGGATGGCTATAGCTGGACTCAGACCGGTTGTTGAGCTGCAGTTCGATGGATTTACCTATCCGGCTTTCGATCAGATAATCTCCCATGTTTCCCGCATGCGTAATCGCACAAGAGGCAAGTTCAAAGTTCCTATGGTTATTCGATTCCCGTATGGAGGTGGCATTAATGCACTCGAACATCATTCCGAAAGTCCGGAAGCATTTTACGCCCATATACCAGGGATCAAAGTTGTTATTCCATCAACTCCTCATGATGCAAAAGGATTAATGATAGCTGCCATCGAAAGCGATGATCCTATTATCTTTATGGAGCCCAAACGTATTTACAGAGCCATAAAGCAGGAAGTTGCTGATGAAAAATTCTCAATACCAATCGGGAAGGCAAAAGTGCTGACAGAAGGAACAGATGTAACCGTAATTGCTTACGGCGCCATGATTCGGGAGTGTCAGAAGGCGTTGGTATTGGCTAAAGAATCTGGCATTTCTGCCGAGCTTATTGATTTGCGTACAATTTTTCCTATTGATAAAGAAACCATAACCCGGTCGATAGAAAAAACCGGCAGACTTGTGATTGTTGCTGAGGCTCCATCGGGATTCAGTGTTGGCGCTGAGCTTATAGCCATCGCAAATGAAGAAGCGTTCCTGCATCTCGAAGCTCCTCCAAAAAGAGTTATGGGATTTGACACAATTGTTCCATTTGCCAAAGGTGAACATTTCTACATGCAAACACCAGAAAAAATTTTCTACGAAATAGAGCGGACTGTAAAATTCTAAAATCAAATTCATGAGATACATTTTCAATTTTCCGGATATTGGTGAAGGCCTTGACGAAGGCACAATACTGGAATGGTATGTTGCCAAAGGGCAAGAAATAAAGTCCGGACAACCGATTGTTAAAATGGAAACAGATAAAGTAGTTGCTGATATTCCTTCGCCAAAGTCAGGACTCATAGTAGCCATATTCGGAAATGTTGGCGAAACGATTCATGTTGGAGCTCCACTGGTGGAAATTGAGATTGAAGGTGTATTCGGACCAGATGCTGTTGCCGAGGCAAAGACTTCTGTTATGATGGAACCAATCGAAGAAGGCTCAGCTGGAGTCGTCGGGACAATTGAAGTTGCTGCCGGTAATGCATTTCTGCCTGCCAGCGATGAAGGTTTTTCCGCCCCGAAAACAGAAATAAAACGCAGTCAGAAAGTACTGGCCACTCCTGTTGCAAGGGCTCTGGCAAAAGAACTTGAAGTTGACATAAACTCGGTGTCTGGCACTGGTCCCGGTGGAAGAGTAACTAAAACTGATATACAAACGTATTTCGAGAAAAATCAGGAAATTAAAGAGACCATGCCTTATTCTGCAGGTGTTACTGGTGAGGCATTTACTTATGAACCTCTATCTCAGATAAGAAAAACAATTGCCAGGAATATGCTTAATTCCAAGCATAGTGCCGCTCATATGACGGTTTTTGAGGAAGTGGAAATATCTGATCTTATCTGGATCAGAGAAAAATACAAAAAAATATTTTCCGAAAAGAATATCAGACTTACTTTTCTTCCATTTATTCTGAAAGCCACTGTCCATGCGCTTAAACAGCACCGACAGCTTAATTCGCAAATGGACATGGACAATAGCCGGATGATTTACAAGAACTTTTACAACATAGGCATTGCGGTTGATACCAATGAAGGACTTGTTGTTCCTGTAATAAAAGATGCCGACAAACTTTCAATCTTTCAAATTGCACAGAAAATTTCCGAACTGGCGGATAAAGCAAAGGAACGAAAACTTACACTTGATGAAATAAACGACGGCACATTTACCCTCACAAACTATGGGTCAGTTGGCGGCATCTTTGGTGTTCCGGTTATTAATTTTCCTCAGGCCGGGATTCTGGGAATCGGCAGGATATTGGAAAAACCTGTTGTTAAGGAGGGGCAGATTGTTGTTGGCAATGTATTGCCGTTATCACTTACGGTGGATCATAGAATTGTTGATGGCGGCGAAGCTACACGGTTTTTACTTCAAATTATGGAGTATTTAAAAGACCCGTTTTCGCTTATGATGGAATGATCAGACTTACTATCATTTAAAAATCAGGAGAAAAAACATGGATTACGATGCGTTGATTATAGGTGCGGGCCCGGCGGGATATGTTGCCGCCATCAGGGCCGGACAAGTGGGCTTAAAAACGGCTGTTGTTGAAAAAATGTACATTGGCGGAATGTGCCTGAATTGGGGTTGCATTCCAACAAAAACATTGTTGGAAAGCGCAAGAATGTACGATAAGATAAAAAGCGCGCATGAATTCGGCATTGATGGCATCGATTTGATGAAGCTTTCTTTTAACTGGGAAAAAGTAAAAATGCGATCAACTAGCATAACCCAAAAGCTAACTGCAGGAGTTAAATATCTTTTGAAAAAAAATGGAGTAGAATTAATTATCGGTACTGCCAGAATTTTGGCTGACAATGTAGTATTGGTAAACGATAAAAAGATAAGTGCTGCAAATATCATTATTGCAACAGGTTCAAAACCGATGGCAATGAATGAGCAACTTGCAAATGCACCCCTCATTGACATGGAAAATTTATTTTCCCTCGAATCTATTGCTGAAAATATTGTCGTTACCGGCAACCATGTTTCATCTATTGAAATAGCCCAGTTTTTCAAGCTAATCGGGAAGAATGTAACACTGGTTTCCAACAGCAATACTTTTATGCAGGGGCTTGATGATTTCCTTATTTCATTTATCATTAAAAAACTCCAGGTTCAAAATATTGAACTCATACTAAATGCTTTTCCCGAAAAGTTTGAGAACGGCGAGCTAATCATAAACGATAAAAAAATTAAATGCGACCTGCTTGTCAACTGTAATTCTCGCAAGGCGGTTATTCCGGAAAGTGATGTCTCGCTTGATCTTGACGAGCGCGGCTTTATAAAAACATCCGACAACTTCGAAACAAACCTCAATGGTGTTTATGCCATAGGCGATGTAAGTGGTAAAAGTTTTGTCGCGCATGTGGCATCTGCACAAGGCATTCATGTAATAAACACCATTAAGGGTATAACAGCTGATTTTAATTCCCGGGCTTATCCCATCAATATGTACACTTCCCCAGAAATTGCTCAGATAGGAATGACCGAAAAACAATTAAAAGAAGAAGGCTTGAATTATAAAATCAGTGAATTCCCATTGTCAGCAAATGGAAAGGCAATGATAGAGGGCAATACAGAAGGTTTCATCCGGATGTTATCTGACAAAAAATATGGGCAGGTTCTCGGAGTTCAGATTGTTGCTGCAAATGCCACGGATATGATTGCTGAGGCAGGCGCCTATTTGGAAATAGAAGGAACAGTATATGATGTTGCACACACTATTCATGCTCACCCCACCGTTTCTGAAATATTCATGGAAGCCGGTTTTGATGCCGTTGACAAAGCAATACATAAATAAATCCAATGATTGAATTATCCGGGTATTCTCTGCCAGATATCAAATTGCTTGCTGATAATCCGCCTGGAATTTTGATATGGATTCCGGACAAAAAATACATTGTACTGGGTGCTTCAAATACCGTTGAAGATTCATTGGTTACTGAGAATGTAATTCAGGATAATGTAACAGTGATGAAGAGAATCAGTGGTGGGCAGACCGTTTTACTGACTCCGGAATGTCTTGTTGTTTCCTGTGTTTTTGACAATTCTAACCACCTGCAGCCAAAAGACATCTTTTACAGTATTAACTTGTTGATAAAAAATGCATTGGAAAAGACAGGTGTCAGATCACTTTCTTTGACCGGAATCTCTGATATTGCCATATCTGGAAAAAAAATATCAGGTTCGGCAATATATAAAAACAGGGATAAGTTGTTATATCATGCTGTGCTGAACATCGGCGAGCCGGCGGCTTCAATTGAAAAATACTTAAAACAACCCGCAAAACAACCTGATTATCGAAATGGAAGAAAACATACTGATTTTGTCACTTCACTCAGAGGTAATGGATTCACTGGAAAGAATAGTGAATTAGCAACAATTATTGAACAGACTCTTATGGATAAATTGCAAAACACTGTCCACACAATACGCGCCGCTGCAAATGAATAACGCCTGAAAGCCGGTTGAATGGAATTCCAGGTCCGAAATTATTTACAGAAAAATCATGGCAAATTGTTGGCGATTTCTAAAATGTTTAGCGAAAACAAGTTGAAAAATGTGTGAAAACCTATTTTTTTTATCAAAACCGATCAAAAACCAGTTTATTTTAATATATATTAACAATTTTAGACGATTCCGGACGATTTTCGGGCAATTCCGGGCGAAAATGGTCGAAAATCAGGCGATTTTGGACGATTCCGGGTAAATTCGGGCGTTTTTCAGGCGATTTTGAATAATTTCGGGTAATTCTCGGGCGATTTTGAGTAAAATCCAGTAATTCCTGGGGGAGTGTTCAAAAAAGTGTGTCAATTGCAAGTTGAAAAATGTTGCGATTTTTTGTTCAAATGAAGTGTTTCAAACATTTCGGTCATATTTATTTAGGAATCCAGTTGATTGCAAAAAGATTTTAAGCAAAGTTATGTCGCCGAAATGAAATTGCGGAAATAATGTATTTTTGAAGTATGGCATTTACACAAACAGAAGAAAACGACGTCCGGAATCTCATGCACTTGTTCATTGAAGATCTGCGACCACCGGAACATATCAGGCCGAAACTCGATTTTGGATATAGAATCGAAGATCAGAATATTTTCATTTTCGAAATCCGTCCGCAATGGAATAAACCGGAAATCATACGCCATTACGATTTCGCAAAAATCTCGTTCGTGCGAAATACCAGCATCTGGAAAATCTATTGGATGCGCGGAAACCTGCAATGGTATGCATATGAGACACCCTCAACCGGATCTTTGAAAGCTGCCTTGATGCTGATAAAGAAGGATAAGCATTCTTGCTTTTTTGGGTGAGACATTCCAAAATGTTGGAAAACAATTCTGGTGAATGCACCGTGGATATTTATGAAGTAACTAAAAAGGTAACTAAGGAAGTTACAGTACTGGCTTAAGAAATCAACAAAAGTTTCTATGAAAGTAACTAAGAAAGTATCGATTGACGTTTATCCAGATTTCGGGAAACTAAAAAAGCTTAAGCATTTAATGGTAACTGACTTCACTCATTCATGTCGCAGCGCACTCAGTGCCACTAAAGAAATAGAGATCTATAAAGGGGTGGTCAATTTAAAACGGCGCACACTGGTCAAAACAAACGGCGCGGGGTGGTCAATTTGGTTGGCTTATGCACAAAGATGAGCGAAAATATATAACTTTGCAAAATGATTAAGTTAAGTAACAGAAATATCAAACCCACTGCAATGCGTGAACTTGTATTAAAAGTGCTAGCAGATCAAAAAGCAGCAATAAGTCTTGCTGATCTTGAAAATAAATTTGAAAAGGCAGATCGAAGCACTTTATACAGAACGCTGAAAACCTTTGAGGAATACAAGCTGATTCACAGTATAAATGATGGCTCAGGTTCGGTCAAATATGCTTTGTGTCAGGATACTTGCGAATGCCTCCCAGAAGACCTCCATGCACATTTCTTATGTTCAAAATGTAATCAGACATTTTGTTTACATGATTTTGCTATTCCTGAAATAAAGCTACCATCCCAGTTTAAACTCAAAGATGTAAATATAATATTAAAAGGTATTTGTGCGAATTGTAAAAAATGAACTTTGCAACTCAGTTGCATTAGGAAAATATTACTTTTGTAGTGAAAAAGTTTTTATTTCATTGTTTTGAAAATATTTGCAGTCATATTAAGTGTTTATATTGTTGCTCTGACAATGGTTCCTTGTGTTGATAATCATCTGAATGATTCAGCATCAACCATTGAATTGTGTCAGAAAACCAATGATTCTGATTCTTCTGATATTGACTTATGCTCTCCATTTTGCACGTGTAGTTGCTGTGGTACAAGCATCTCGTTTGAACTTCACGTTTTTTTTAGTGCAATAACAGTAACCCCTTCTGTACAAAAATTTTATTTCAGAACAATTTATGTTACTGAAATAGCAATTGCTATCTGGCAACCCCCGAAAATTTCCTGACTCTTTTGCCGGTTGTAATACGCTTTGGTTAATCAGACATTCTTTGATTATGACAATTACATATTGTCAGCAAGTAACCGGTTTTTTCATTCATTCTTATTATTCATTTTAAACATTTCGTTATGATTGACAGAATCATCAGGTTCTCAATAAACAACAAGTTAATTATAGGTTTATTTGTTGTAGCCCTGGTTGCATGGGGTATATTTTCACTAAAAAAGCTGCCAATTGACGCAGTCCCAGATATTACCAACAATCAGGTTCAGATAATTTCCATTGCTCCCACACTGGCAGCTAATGAAGTGGAACAGTTTATAACAGCCCCTATCGAAGTATCGGTAGCAAATATTCCCAATCAGGTGGAGCTTCGTTCAATTTCACGTTTGGGATTGTCGGTTGTTACTGTTGTGTTCAAAGACAATGTAGACATGTATTGGGCAAGGCAGCAGATTTCAGAACGCCTCAAA
>VSSQ01001290.1_pt1 | contig 10128 bp, 5 predicted proteins | sample 4763081 | NCBI WGS metagenome assembly VSSQ01 (sample SAMN12137344, study PRJNA551015) | bioreactor metagenome | isolation source: SDC9 anaerobic chlorinated ethene degrading culture | place: USA: Knoxville, Tennesee | collected 2015-01-01
TTCATAATAAGTTGGATTTGATTTAATTAGGTTTAAAAAAGTAAAGTTACTTATTAAATACATAAATAGCATTTGTTTTGTACTAAATATCATTGCTGTTCCATTAAAATCTAAGGGTAAAGTCAACAGGAAGTCCTGTTTTCCTGTAAACTTTATTATAACGACAAATACAAAAGAAGCACAGCTTGTTACAAGGGGGTATTTCAGCCATGAACTAGTGAGTATCAGGCGATAAAATAAGAAGAAAAAAAAGACTCCATTGACGAATCCCTTTACAATATAAATGGGGTACTTTGAAAAGATTTAAGCAAAGGAATAACGAAAGTTTAATATAATAGTTTAAATTTGCCTTGTTAGGTAGATATTTAAAGCTCTATTGGCGAAATTCTTAATACATATAAATACTCGGCAGACGGGTTCAAGCTGAAAACCGTGTTGCATTGGAATTCCAACTATGCCACTACCCCGGTAATCGGGACGGATGTCAATGTTTCGTCATTGAACCAACCCAGGACGACCGACTATGTAGAGAAGTTGGACCTCGTAACCAGACTGAGTCTGTACGATTATTCCGCATATTTCTCACATAAATTCCGTAATTATATGGAGTGAACAAACGTGTGAAACATGTAAATTTTCCGAATTATTGTGTAACGCTACCGTTGTTATGCATGTATAACTTTGCTTAATCGTTTTTAATTATCATGACAGGCAAAATAACTTTCTAAAATCAGAACTTATGCCATCATTAGCAGCCATCTCTACTATTAACTTTCCTTTCAAAGCAGATCAGCAGAAAGTGAAGCAATATGTCAACGAGTTATTTACTCCTTCGTATCCACAAGCGGAACGTATGTTGAGCGCGTTTGACAACACAGAAATAATTACGCGTAATTTCTGTAAACCAATTAATTACTATGCAGAGCTTCATACTTTTGAAGAGCTAAATGCAGAATATATCCGGATTTCATTAGAATATTCTGTCAAAGCAATTGAGGAATGTATTTCTGCAGCACACATTCAGAAGGAAGAAATCACCGACATCATTTTCATCTCCACCACCGGACTTTCCACACCTAGCTTAGACGCACTCATCATTAATAAAATGAGGCTGAATCAGAATATAAATCGGATGGCCATATTCGGTTTAGGTTGTGGCGGAGGCGTATCCGGTTATTCAAAAGCCTGTATTCTGGCAAAAGCAAATCCAGATGCGGTAGTTTTACTTGTTGCAGTTGAATTATGCTCGTTGACTTTCTTACGAAACGATTTCAGTAAAAGTAATTTCATTGGTTCCAGTTTATTTGCCGACGGAGTAGCTGCTTGCCTGATCACAGGAGATAAGCATGCGCTTAAAACAAAAAAGGCAATTACATTTCTGGGCACTGAAAGTAAAATCTATTATGATTCATTGGGCGTTATGGGTTGGCAGTTTATGGACAGCGGATTTAAGGTCTTATTCTCGTCGGATATTCCAACTATAATCGCAAATAATATTCGAAACGACCTGACTTCATTTTTAAATAAACAGCATCTTAAAATATCGGATATTAAGAATTTCATATTTCATCCCGGTGGAAAGAAGGTATTGACGGCTTATGAAGAGGCGTTGAAAGTGAAAGGAGATTTTTTAAAAAACACCAGAGAGGTGATGAATAATAATGGCAATATGTCCAGTGCAACAGTTTTATATGTGTTGGAACGATTTTATAAGCAGGACTTCGAAAACGGCTATGGATTGATGGTGTCCATGGGCCCTGGATTTTCGTGTGAAATGGTTTTACTACAAATGAATAAATAATATGATGGCTTTCATACTTTTTATATTATTCATCATTCTACTAAGAGTAGGAGAGTTAATCCTTTCGCGAAGGAATGAAGTCTGGTTGTTGCAGAATGGTGCCATTGAGTATGGACAGAAACATTATCCATACATTGTTGCACTTCATGTATTGTTCATTGTCTCATTAATTATTGAATATTCAATAACTCAAACGGCGTATTTCAATCTTTCTTTCCTGCTCTTTTACTTATTGCTTTTACTATGTAAAGCTTGGGTTATACTAACGCTCGGGAAATTTTGGAACACAAAGATTTATCACATCCAGAATTTTCCATTGATAAAAAAAGGAATGTACATGTATATTAAGCACCCTAATTACCTGATAGTAACTGCAGAAATTGCAATTATTCCGTTAGTATTCCATTTGTATTATACCGCTGTTGCTTTTACAGTACTGAATGCAATTATGTTATATATAAGGATTAAAGAAGAGAATAAAGTTTTGAAGATATAAACACAATAGCACTCTTCAAAGATTTACCCCCCCTTTTCCGCCAATCCAAAAAACAAAAAAGCTCCGAAAGCATTGAATATCAATAACTTTGGAGCTTTTCCTGGAGGTTCCTGGCGAGTTTATTGTTTGATTTACTGACAGTTGTGATAATTGGCTAAATCTCTCTTTTTCTACCAAGAAGCATGGATTTAGAAAATCCAACCTATCACTACTTATCATAACCTACCAAGAATTTAATCCTTGTTTTAATCCTCATTATTTGAATAATTTTATATTTTAGATAAAAACGATTGGATTTTATCATTTATAATGGAAGACCTTATGTCGTTATACTTAACTCCTAACTCAGATGCCATTTTTTTAGAATCAACAAAATACATTATTTCTTTTGAATATATAATTCCATTTTTTAATAGAGCTGCAATGACATTCTTACCTACTTGACTATTCCCTATTCTATTATCAATTTTCTCTTTAAACCTTGCCAAATCACCTTTACTATGAGCTCTAAACATTAAGAAAATTCTCCTCATTTTTTGATATTTTTCAACTATATCAGGCGATACCTTTTGCAAAGAATTATCAGAATAGTATTCTACGAAAGGGAAAGTGAGTTTATTTTTACATATTATTTTAAATTGGTCTTTATTTGGACTACCTTGATTCGTTAGCGTAGGAAAAGTACCTTTCTGACTACATTCTACCTCGAAATTCTCACATTCAAAAACGACATTATCTTCTTGCAAACTCGAATTTAATAGAATTTCAGAAGATGCACACACGATTGTATCACATTTAATATATACAGGTGGAATGCAATCCGTTTTGTTTGACGATAGTTTTATGGTTAAAGGAAAATCAATTATTATATTAGATATTTCAGAACCAAGAGATAGTGAATCGGTTTTATTCGCCTTTACCGTATAACAACAATCCTCATTATCATTATTTGCTTTAAAGAAGGTAAGTTCACCCTCTAAATCTCCTGTAACTTGATCTGATGATTGCAATGTCAACTCCATTGTTGAATAGTGTCCTTTCTTATCCAACGCCTTTAAAGAGTCAAACAAGTACGATATAAAATCTTTGTCAACAATTCTATCGGAGTTTACAAGTTCTTCAAAAATATAAAAAAGCATATAAGCATTTCTAAAACGGCTTTGCAAATAAAGATAAACATAATCTTTGTATTGCTCTTTCTCAATAAGCTTTGCTATTATATAACTTTCAAAAACGACATTCTGTATTTTACCATTAGACAAGAAAGGGTGTTCGTCTAACCAAGATTTTATTTGTTTATTATATTCTACATCAAAATAAGTATCGCCAGTAATAGAAGGATTATATTCTTCACCCAGCTGTTTAGATAGCAATCTCATACATTGCTCTTCAATGGTATAAGTGTTTTTTAATGCTAATTCAATAAATGAAGTATCTCTACCCGCATTCAATGTAGGTAATAATATTTTGTCTATTTTTTCTTCTTTATCCCGTTTAAGGATTCTTTCAATTATATCAATAACCAGTTGAATATTTCGCCTATTGTTAGACCTTAAGTCTTCCAGCAAAGCATGATAGTTGTTGTTATCATTAAGCAAAGTCGATATTGCAAGTAGAACAGGAGCATACCCTATAAATTGAAGATACTGCTTATGATTGATTTCTGATTGATTTTTAAAGAAACCTTCTATTGCATCTACAATATAGTCTCGGACAGCATTGTATTGCTCTGTAAACTTAGTTTTACTATCTGAACTAACATGTTTATCTATAAACGATTTAGCAGCGTCTACAGTAAAAGGTTCTATTTGCAATAAAGCAACTTTTACGCCTTTAGACTCCAAATATAAAGTAACAAGTTCAACAATGTTAGTTCTCCCCAATAAGACAAAGGGAATATTTTGTGCACCAGTAGACATTTTTACAATGTTATCAAGAAAAGCATAAAAACCATCTACTGTAGTTTTAAGAAACCCTTCATCTAAAGCATCAATAATCATTGTTGCTTTACCTGTTTTTAATTTTGTGGAATAATCCGTAAAATCAGATAAATCCATACTATTATAGAGTAATCCTGTTAAAGAATTACTTGCAACTGGATCATGCTCGCTTAAATCAAATACTGGAGCTTTTAACTCATAAGATAAATGTTGAGTTAATGATGTCTTACCCGTCGCACCAGCAGCAGAGATAAGTATTATTGTAGCTTCATCAAAGGATGCCTCTTCTGTACTTGATGCTTGCAAGGAAAAAATAGGTTCTACATATTTAGGATTGGAATTATCAATCAATCTCAATGAACTTGTTTGATTAATTGAATAATCAAAAGCATCTAATTTTAGAGAGCCGATTTTATTTCGGAGTTTATATAAACTAATTGTGTTATCTGCCATAGTAAACTTCATATTTTTATTGGACAAAGCTACTCAAAATGCTATAAATTAGAAAATTTTCAGGTATAAACAAAGACTTCGGCATTAAAAAAATAATAAGTTAACACTATGTTGAACTCAAAAACTTCATCAAAGTAGGTCTGGAAACCTTTATACCATAATTCTCTTCAAGAACTCGAAGGATGACAGAGATTTTCACATATCAATGATTCATTTATTAAGGCAAGACCTCGCAACTTCAAGTTCCAGTGCCCAAATTGTTATCTCATTTCAAACGGAATGGTCGGAGTTAATGAAGCCTTTATGACCATTGAAATTCGTAGAGAATTTTATGATGATTGTAGAATCTATAGTAGTATAAGCAAATGGTATCACTGAGCTTTATTTGAAAGTGATTTATGTTGGAAGAAGTTTATTGAAGCGATTGAATCTCTAGAACAAATACTTGAATTACACGAAAAGGAACTTTACAAATTTAATATTAGTAAAATCGAAGTGGGTTTGGGTGCAAAAAAACATTACGACAGCACCTATGTAAAAACGCAGATAATAGAATTTAAACTTTCCTATTACAAAATAAGAGATTTTGAAGGTTATCAGAAGTTTACGACGAAGACTCAAGATAGGATTGCGAAGATATACGATAAAAAGACTGAAATCCGAAAAAAGATAGGATTGATAAAAGCGCTGAAGAGGACCAGTCTATTGAACGAACCAAGGACCTGAATATATTTCGCCCAGAATTTACCGTTCAAAAAGGCAAAGCAAATGTAAGAGAAGATATAGGTATTGAAACCATTGGAAATATTGTAGCGCACTATCCTCGTCTGTTGGCATACTTTTTACGGCAAATTAAGTACTTTCAATTCAGAAATAATTCTGACCTTGAATTTAATCCTACAAAAGGTAGCGTTAAGGAATTTACCGATTATCTTTTAAACGTAGCAATAAACTAGTTGGGTGCAGTAAGAGTAAGAGATATTATCTCGCAACTCGGTCCGATTATCAATCTGATGCTAGACGAAAAATAAAAAAACTAACGGTAGATACTGAATCTTACAATCAGCTGAAAAGAAATGTTATCCAAGTGTTACAAAAACAAAGCATTGACTTGTTTAGAAGAAAAATTTTGTAGGGTACGGAGACTTATTATTAGGATTTCGGGGAAATATTCCACCACATAATAAACCCTATATATAATGAAGTTCTTGGGCGAAATAATGTATCTTTGTATATTGTAAGATGACTCACTAACCATTTATAGTTGAATCGTAATTCAAATGTAAACTTCTTCTAATATTATGGTGGTTTCTATTACGTATCTTTTGTAAATGGTTGAATTTGTACCCGAATCACTATAAATATAGAGGAAATACAAACGTAATATTTTGATATTTCACCCGAATCGCAAACGTGAATATCTGATATGTGTTAAAATACTGGTTTTTCATCAATCCTTACGCAACAGTGATGATTGCTGGTATTTGTTTGATTACTAACACTTTGAATTGATCGAAAGATATAAGAAACCGTAGTAATAGAGAAGAGGTTGTAAAATGTTTCAATAATATTGCTAATGATGCCTATCTATCCCGAATGTAAGTTCGGGATAGATGACCCATAAACAGTATTGCTGAGGTAATTTTAGAAAAGCAAAATGATTAAATAAACTTCCAGTTGCTTCGGAATGGCTGGTACAGAATATTTGAGTCGGTTTTTTTATTTCAATGATTTGAATGCTTAAATTAGAGCTTTTATCAGACTGAGTCTACACGGCTTCTATTTCAATAGAAAAATGCTGTAAATCATAAATAAAGATGCGATACAAAACAATAAATGAATAAATATAAAATACCTTAAAAGATTCAACCCAGATTCTATTGAAATTTCCGAGATAGAGAAAGAATAATACCCAAAATAATATTTTACTTATCAAATTCTCTCATTGATGGCTAGCATATTTGAAATAATGATTAACTTTGCTTATATACGAACTTAAAAATTAATATCTTTCATTATGGCAGGAGAAGATTCGGTACGTTCTGGACGTGATGGTGAAAAAATCGCTAATGAGATACTAAAACTTATTGGTTGGGGAAGTGCTTCTTATAATATTAATATTGATTGTGCATTTCCTAGTCGGCATAAGTCGGAAAATAAAAACCAAAAAGGAACCCATGGTCTTGATATTTTGTATTCTTATGACAATCCATTATATCACGACAATCGAGATGTTGTGATTGGTTCTGTAAAACACTATGAAAACGGTTATCCTCAGTATCCAAGCACGAAGAAAAGCGATTTAACGGAATTTCTACAAGATTTAGCTGTCAATTTAGATTGTGTTAGACAAAGTGATGATATAGTCAACCTCATAGGAAATAGTAATCTAAAAAACCATTATAAAGGTTTGTTATTTTGCCTTAGCAGTCTTGATTCTGAGCTAGAGTATGATTTTGTAGAGTATATTGATAATGGAATTGAATTTGGGAAAAATAATTTTGAAGAAATTTTCGTTGTAGATAATAAAAGAGCAACTTTTTTAGTAAGTAGTATCAAGAACGCTGCAAATTACATGTCAGGTGCTACAACGAAGTTTATCTATCAAAATACGGGCAAAAATATGGAAAAATCTCAATTGCTTCTATCTGGAGAAAAACTACCAGTGCAATTGATTAATTCAGAAATAATACCTATTGTAAAAGAAGATAGAGACAAAATATCGTGTTTGATATTTTGCAATAATCCTTATTCTAAAGAAAATACATCAAGACTAATATGGCTTTCTCATAAATTATGTGGCTTGACTAATGAAATTAGAATTTATTTACCTAATTACGATGACAATAAACAATATGAAGTAAATGGAGTAAAGCAGTTATTTAAGGATGAGGCTTTTACTACTAAAATAACATTTCATAGATTTTCAAAATATGATATTGTATCGTTAAAAGAATCCCAAAATAGTTTGAATTCTGGTGCAAATATCTATCCTCCTAAAAATGCAGAAATAGTACACTCGAATATCATTTCTGACGATATAGATAAGATATTGCCTTTTGGAGATTTTTTAATACCTAAATTGCGAACTAGTATTTTATCCGAAGTTAATTTGAAAACCTTCTTATTCAGAAAAGGTATTATAACTTTGAATAAGACCAAAAATGATATCTTGCCCTTATTTTCTTGCTTATTGTTGAGCCCCGAAGAACTTGATGGACTAAAAAAAACTTATAAAGAAAAAGAAGATAAGCCGAAAGAGATTGAAAGAAAGGCCAAAATTAGACTTGACAATATTTCTTTATGGGAAGCGTTCAATACATTTTTCCCAAGCCTAAAAGAACTTGCAGCATCCAGTATTCCTAAAAACTGTAACTTATTAGATAATCCCAAATTAGAAAGGGTTAATGCTGATTATAATCATTTAAGAATATCATATAAAATAGAAAAGGAGAATACCAATAAAGATTTCCTTACAGGGAAAACCTTTCATGATGCTGAAATTGAAATTAAATACGACAACAAAACTGAAGATTTAATATTTATAGAAAGACATACCTCTTCTGAAACTTATAAAGCTAATAAAAATTATTATGACAATTTTCAGAAATCTTTGAAGAAAAATAATTTGTTAATTCAAGATTTCAAATCTATTAAGTTTCTTGATTTTGATAATAACAAAAGGATTCAATTCTTACTAAGTTTTTTGGAAATTCAAAAGTCTAAGGCTTTTACAATAAAGAATATAACCTTAGAGAGTATGAAACTTAAAGCAGATGAAGAAGCTGGCGATATTCCTAAAGATTTAGAATCTTGGATTGGAAAAGTTTCGGCATTAAATTTATATGGAAAGCAGCTTAATGACACAATATATCTTTCCGATGAAAGGTATCGAAAGGCTGTTTTATGCGAGAAGGTTAAATTCAATATAGTATATACTTATTTGAATAGGAGTGGTATTTGTTGTGTTGAAATATCGTTTCAAGGTGCTTTGAAAGCAAATGGAGGCTATAATGATACAGAACTTTTAATTTCGATTATCCCAAATAATAATTCCTTCGACAACAACTTCTCTAGTACAAAGCTAGCTTTAAATAAAGAAGTTCATCAAATAAAAGAAAGCAATTACAAAAAGTTTAAACAAGATTTATCTTAATACAAATGATATACTTTGACGAATCAAATCTACATTCTTTGATTATTCATGAAGTCGGTAATAAAACGCTTGATGAAGATTTATTACTGTCAGACGAATTGATAAATACTAATGATGAGAATCTCATTCATATAATACGAAAGTTCTTTTTTTCTTCTTTTTCTGACGATGAATTATTTCAATTTTGCAATGATGTAGGACTCAATCAAAATGAAATTTATACATTAGCTTCTCGTATCTTTGCAGTCCCAACTAATTTATTGGAAGAAAGCAAAACGATTGCTCAATATTTATATTCTTGTAGTAAGCATCCTAAAATAAGAAAGGGTGATTTGTATATAGCATTTTTTCAAGGAATAGATTTGGACAACACCAAAGTTGACGCATTAGGGATTTTCAAATCAGAAACTAAAGAGGATTATTTGAAAGTTAATTGGACAAAAAATACAAATATCCTTTATTATGATGAAGGAACAAATGTTAAGAAGTTAGACAAAGGGTGTCTAATTTTCAATATTGTGAAAGAGCAGGGATATAGAGTCTGCGTTATTGATAATACTAGTAAATCTAATGAAGCTCTTTATTGGAAAGAAGTTTTTTTAAGCATTAAACCTATCGCTAACGAATATTACCAAACTAGTCAGATACTGAATATAACAAAGCAGTTTGTAACAAAGCAACTACCTGATGAATCTTTAAGTAAAACTGAAAAGATAAATCTACTAAATCGCTCATTTGAATACTTTAAAAATCATGATTTCTTTGATAAAGAAGAATTTGAGGGAACTGTGTTTCCAAATGAAAAAGTAACAAAGTCGTTTAGAGAATACAATGAAATTTATTCCGAAGAAAAAAAGGTTGAATTATCAGATAAATTTGAAATATCAACTTCTGCACTAAAAAAAGAAAGCAAGGCTATAAAAAGAGTTTTAAAGCTAGATAAGAATTTTCAAATTTACATCAACGGAGACAGTAATCTAATAGAGAAAGGTGTTGATGAGAAAGGACGAAAGTATTATAAAATATATTATGAAAAAGAAGATTGAGACTCTAAACAGGTAATATTTTAATATTTTGAAGATTTGTATTTATAGTTACAATTAAAATCAGACTATCTTTTTGAATGGGAGTCATTCCTCTAAAAACTCCTTAAAACACTGGAGAATCAATGGATTTAATCTTTTTTTAATCCTAAAAAAAGAAAACTCCTGTAACACACACTGAATCTCAGTTAGTTACAAGAGTTTTAAGAGGTTCCTGGCGGATTCGAACCGCCGTAAAC
>VSSQ01001291.1_pt1 | contig 10128 bp, 12 predicted proteins | sample 4763081 | NCBI WGS metagenome assembly VSSQ01 (sample SAMN12137344, study PRJNA551015) | bioreactor metagenome | isolation source: SDC9 anaerobic chlorinated ethene degrading culture | place: USA: Knoxville, Tennesee | collected 2015-01-01
TTTTCATCTTGAGAAATTTTGGTTTAATATAGTTTGAAATTCTTCAATAAACAATCCAACATGATAGCCATCGACTAAGGCATGATGAACGTGTATTGATATTGGTAAGACTTTTTTATCACCTTGTTCGGTCAATTTGCCAAAGGTTATTTTTGGGCAGCTATCTGGGAATGAGTAGCTTCGTGCATGAGACATTGATGTGAATTTAATCCAAGGCAATGATGAATAGTGGATTACATTTTCACCAGAGGTAGCAGGAATTAGCTCTGTCGAACTCTTAACTCGAAAAATCTCTTGTCTTGCAGACTCTTGAAATGTGAGAAAATTTTCATCAAAGGGCATATATCCAAAACCAAAAGTCCCATTTTCTCTATTTATTGTTGGCGATGCATCAATTTTATCATATATAAATACTTGATCATTAAGAATTCTATATCTAAATGATTCGATTTTATTTGCTGCAAGTAGAGACGAATGAAGGTAATAAAGGAAAAATGAAAAGCCATTTTCTTTACATATTTTGTACGCATTTGTACACTCTACCTCAACTGTAGCTCCCCAAAAAGGTTCTTCAAATTTGCTGAAAAAATGAAAATGTTCCTTTCTGTTCCAATTTTCGATGTCTAGTAATGTTTTCATTTTTAATTTATTCTAAATGTTGAGGGGGAAGTGCCTCTTATCTCTTCGCCTCTATAATATACCTTCCATGCGTCTTTTGCATAACCTCTTCCAAGTGTCTCAAAGGTTTGCGATGATGCACCTTTTATCTCCTTTCCATTATAGTATGCCTTCCACGCATCTTTTGCGTACCTTTCTCCCAATAAAGTAAATGTAGATGCTGAAGCTCCTTCAATCACTCTTCCTTGGAAGTAAACCTTGAAACTATCTTTTCCATAACCTCCTCCAAGTTCAGAAAAAGTCATAACTGAAGCCCCTTCAACCTTATAACCGCGGTAGTAGACATTGAAGTTGTCTTTTGCATAATCCTTTCTCTCTCTGCCATAGTCTCTTCTGTCATAATTGTCTCTTTCATTTTGACTATTACGATTAGGTTGGTAGTCGTCAGAAGCTTCTAAATTGATAACTCCGCATGAGGCAACTATCATTGTTGCAGAAATGATAAAAGTGGCTATAGATAAAGTTTTCATGATGAAATTGTTTGCAAAAATAAAAGCAATTATGGTGCCAATCAAATATTTTTTATCTTTAGATATTCTTAAAAAACATCTATTATGAGACATTTAGCATTCTTGTTTGCTGCTTTTATTCTCTTCAACTGTGCAAATAAAGATTTATTAATTACCAAGTCATTTATGTTGGCTCCAAATGTAAGCCTAATAAAAATATTCAAAGGTGATAAGGAGTGTTCAAGTTTGAATGAAAAAATTATAAATGATTATAAAGCAATTATTAATGAGTATCGTGCTAATAATGATGGGCAAAAATACTCAATTAGTTCAGAATTTTTTATTCACGATAGCATCATAACAATCAAGGTGTCGGAAAAACAACAAATGGAGATGTCTGAGGGTTTAATGAAATATAATGTATATCATTATGATTATAAGAATAATAAGATTTTAAATACTTCGAAGATGTTCGAAATTTTTGGTTTGTCGCAAGTTCCGATATTGAGTGCATTTGCAGAGCAATGTATTATGCCCGATGAGATGGCAGAGCCTTTGTTCGATCTAAATTGGTTTGAACAAGTAAAGTGGAAGGAGATAAATTTGATGAAGTTTTACATCAATGCCGACAATAAGATTGTAATTATTTATCCTTTAGCCAACGACGGAATTGAAGGTGAAATTATTTTAAATTGATTATTTGAATTGTATGAATTATAGACTTTCAGTGTTTTTAGCTGTTGCAAAACACTCAAATTTTACCAAGGCGGCAAAGGAGCTTCATATCTCTCAGCCTGCAGTGAGTCGTCATATTCATGAATTGGAGACGGAGTATGGAGTCCAGTTGTTTGATAGAGCTGGAGCTATGGTCTCTTTAACACAGGCTGGGATTGTATTTTTAAAGCATGCTGAGTTGATTCATGAAAATTATAAGTCTCTTCGTCTTGATATGAATCTGTTGGTAGAAAATTTTAAGGGTTCAATTAAATTGGGAGCAAGCTCAACTATCTCGCAATATATTCTTCCTCCAATAATGTCAAAATTGATCGAGAGATTTCCAGATGTTGAGATTAATATGATAAGTGGAAATAGTGAGCAGATTGAACAAGCTGTTGCTGAGCATCATGTTGATTTGGGACTAGTTGAGGGAGGTAGTCGGACAACTGGTCTAAAGTACTCTCATTTTGCAAAAGACGAACTTGTATTGGTCGCATCGGCAAACGGTAAACGAAAGCAAGAGATAGAAATTGAGACATTGAAAAAGCTTCCTCTTGTATTGAGAGAGAGCGGGTCTGGAACTCTTGATGTAATAGATAGAGAACTCAGTAAGCATAATATCAAGTTATCGGACTTGAATGTTTTATTGCGATTGGGGAGCACTGAAAGTATAAAATCTTTTTTACTCGAAAATTCAGATTCGTATGCAATTATTTCTGTGGCAGCTCTAAGAAGGGAGCTTAAAAACAATGAGATAATGATTGTTGATGTGTTGGGATTAGAGTTTATACGTGAATTTATGTTTGTTAGCACTCAAGGGGCAAATAGTGATCTTACTGATCGGCTGATTAACTTTATAATTAATGCTTATAACAAAATGTAATAGCACATAACTTTTTTGTATCGCAATTTATCGACAACTAGAGATAGATTTGCCGCAAAAAAATGAAATTATTATTGTTCTTATTTCTCGCAGTTGTCTCTTTATTTCTCTCTCCTGCAGTTGGTCTTTTTTCTGGAATTTTGTTTGCCCTTCTATTTGGATGCTTGTTTAAATCGAAAGTGAAAACTTTTTCGAAGTATCTTTTGCAAATATCTGTTGTTGGGTTGGGTTTTGGAATGAATCTAAATGAATCGTTAGCGGCTGGAATTGACGGCATTCTTTATACAGTCGTCTCTGTTTCTTCTGTGATGATAATTGGTTATTTCTTTGGCAAAGCGATTGGGATACCTATAAAAATAGCTTATTTAATATCTTCGGGAACAGCTATTTGCGGAGGAAGTGCGATTGCGGCTATTTCGCCAGTAGTGGATGCTAACGAGAATGAGACCTCAGTCTCTTTGGCAGTTATTTTCACTCTTAATGCTATTGCTCTCTTTTTATTTCCTTTTGTAGGTAATCTATTGGGTATGGATCAAATAAGTTTTGGGAAATGGGCTGCTATTGCAATTCATGATACAAGTTCTGTGGTTGGAGCTGGTATGTCCTATGGTCCTGAAGCATTGAAGGTTGCTACTTTGATTAAACTTACTAGAGCGTTGTGGATCATTCCGTTATCTCTGGTCTCTTTTCTTATTTTCAAGAAGGAGAAGGTTAATAAAGTCGCTATACCTTGGTTCATCTTTCTCTTTTTCGCAGCAATGGTCTTAGCTACTTATATCAACCTTCCCGCACTACTCTTAAGAACAATTTCCATCGCATCTCACTCCTCACTTTCTCTCACTCTCTTCCTGATTGGAAGCACCCTTTCAATAGAAGCCATCAAAGATGTGGGTATAAAACCTATCCTTTTCAGAGTTATTCTTTGGGGGATAATTTCGATAACGTTAATATTACTTCTTTACTAAAATCGAAGTTTGGATGATTAATCACTTTATAGTTTCTAGCATTGTTAAAAGACACTAAACCTAAATTAACGAAAATCATTCCAACTACATGGACATGACAACCATGGTTATGAACTTGTTGAGGATATAATTTTCTAATTACAGTCGCATCATAGATGCAATTATTTTCTAAGCTCGCTTTATAAATTCTACTCAACATTTGGAAAGGGATTTCTAAACATGTATTAGTTGCATTTCCAATATTAACTAGATATCCGAGTTGATTATTAAAATTATAAGAATTACAATGATGATTGTTTCTTACAATATATCGATTTGTAGAAATAGGGGTGTTAATTTTAGTTCCAACGGCTAACATAATTTTAAGTTTTAATGAATTTATAAGAATGGCCAATATTTATTTCCCAGTATCGTTGAGACAAATGCAAAGATTAAGTAAACAGAACAGGCTGAAAGAAGAGTCATAAATAAAAAAGATAGTCGAGTACTTGGTTTGATTTTACTTTCGTTTTCCATAGTCACATATTTTAAAATTTGAGGTTGTAATATTAGATGTTTGACAATTTACATGGCGGAAACCAAAACCCTTTAATACTCAATTTTTAAAATTCATTTCCGCCATGTATTGTTCTTCAAGCAAGAATAAAATTATAATGTGTTAGTTATTAATTCATAAAAATTTAGTTGCATTATATTGCAACTTATTTTATAAAGTCGTCGAATATGCTAACTTTGTGCAAATTATGAGGGTTTTAGCATGAATAAAGTAATAAAACTATTGATAGGATTGGGTTTGCTGACTTTTGTGAATTTTTCAGCTTTGCAGCTTTTTTCACAAGAAATTATAATATCTCAGAATCAATTTAAATCTAAGTTATATAACTTAAACTACTACATTAAAACTGCAATTGATGATAAAAGTAAGTTACTGTATGTTTATAGTGGAGATACTTTGATTACAATTAACTTATCTAAATTTAGTGAGTTAGGAAGGTTTAAACTGAAATTACCAGATTTACAAGAGGTAAGCAATGAAGTTTTGTTCCCCAAATTTTTGAAAGGAGAACTCTATTTTGTTCACAACCAGGGAGGGTATCTTTTTAGGTTGAATAATGACTCTTTAGTAAGAGTAGACAACTCTTTCAATCATAAGATGCAATGTGATGCATCTATCTTAGTACGAGATGACACTTTATATAAGTTTGGTGGATATGGCTTTTGGTCTAACAGAAATTTTTTCACTTATTTTAATTACTCTACAAAGGAATGGGATGTCGTTCAGCCATTTAATCAAGAGGTTCCTCCAGGAGTAAGTTTTGCTGATACATATATTGATAAAAATAAAATATATGTATTTAATGGCTTATATCAAGATGAATGGGATTATCACAAAATCAAAGAGTTAGATCAAATCTGGGTTTTTGACTTTTCTTCTGGAATATGGAAATATCTGGGTAAAAGAAAAATTTCCGCATCAAACTATAAGATGAAAATTTCAGGTGAAAATTACTTTATAATGATGGATAAAACCTCATTATTTAAATTGGACTTTCCAAAGAATAGAACATATATATATAGGAGTTCATCATTATCTTCATCAATAGTAGCTAATTCTATTTACTACTCAGGATATATGTATCTTTTTACTGCAAATAGTAGTTCTGATAGTCCCATTATCTTACAAAAGGTTAAAGAAGATATGTTATTACAAGAGCTAAAAGATGTAAAGAGGATTTATATCTCCCCAAATAGAATCTATTATCTATTATTAATAATAATTTTGATACCATTTTTAGGACTTATCTTTTGGATTAATTATAAACGAAATAAAAATAATAAGCGAATCATTTTAAAAGATGGGGAAATAAAATATCAAAAATTGGTAAAAAAAATTGATGATACAAGCTACAAGATTCTAAAAGCACTTTTGGATAAGAATGAACTTGATACAAACGGTCTCTTGGAACTAATAGATAATAAAGACCTACACTATTCGCATCGAACAAGAGTCTTACATCAATTAATTACTGAATTGAATTTGAAGTTGACGCTGTTAACAGGTATAAATGAGGATTTTATTCTTGTAAAAAAATCTGAGTTAGATAAAAGAATTAAGTCCTATTATCTTAATAAGTCAATGTTTTAACCTACCTCTCCATCGCTTTTTTCTTGTATTCTGCTGGCATTTTTTCGATTGCGTAGCGGAGTGAGGTGCGAGGCATAGTTGATTTCTTGGAGATTACGTAGTTGTAGATCTCCTCTAGGTGAGATTCAGAGGCAGCTTTAAGCATCCATCCGTACCCTTTCCTTACAAGATCGTCGGAGTCTTCGAGCAAAATGTCTGCGATTTCGAGGATATCGCTAAGGAATAGACCTTTTCGGGCGGGGATTATTAAAGTTACTGCCGCTGCGCGTTTTAACCAGCGATGATTAGATCGCGCCCAGCGTTTGAGCTCCTCCAAATATTCTGGATACATCATAACGAACTCTCCAACTGTATGGTTGCAAAGTGCATCGCAGTCTGCCCAATTTGTTACATAATTTGAGACCCATCTCTCGAATACTTCAAAATCAGATGGCTCGAACTGGCGATGAATAGAGTCTGCCCAATTGCACGCAATCACAGCCTCCTCTAAGTATCCTGATTTCCAAAGCTCTTCGCATACTGAAAAAATTTGCTCTTTAGGCAGTGTTTTTATCTGCTTCAGCCCATCTTTCCCAATTTTCACAGCTAATGACATGCTCACTCCGTGAACCTTTGCTCTCTCTCCCTCTTTGAAAAATCGGGCAGATGATTGAAGAGTCTTATCGTCGGCGCTATCAATAAGAGTCTGACGAATATCTCTGATTATGTCTGAGTTAATCATAGATTATTATTTTTGAGACAATTTATATGCTGCAAAATAGGGTGACTAAAAAAGGGACAGTAAAATCGACTACCATTCCATGATAGATTGAGGGGATGACAAACTTTTCGCCTGCAGTGCGTGTGATGATTGGGAGTGTAGTGTCCATTGTAGTTGCGCCTCCGGCAGAAATTGGGGATAGATTCCCAAACCATCTGACCATCAGGGGGGCGAGGAGCAGGGTCATTATTTCTCGACTAATATTGGATAACAGGGCGATTGTGCCTAGTTCGGCTCCTTTGTATTCGGTTATGAAAATGCTTGAAAGGGAGTAATATCCGAATCCGCTACCAACAGCCATACACTCGGCAGTGGTGCGAAGAGGAAGTACAAAACTTATCACTGCTGCGCCAGCAAGTGTGCCAATTATTGTCATTAATGGTAAAAAAATGACTCCAGGATTGAGGGATTTAAAGTTTTGCAGAGCGTTAGGATCTTTACCTATGCTTACTCCAACGCAGAACATCAGCGCGCAAAGTGCAAAATAGCTTAATTCCAAATTGCTAAACTCTGGGGGAACAATTTTAAATGTGCCTAGAATTACTCCTGCAATAAAAAAACTTACAATTATTATGCTTCCTTTCATAGAGACTCCTTCTTGCGATTAATGTAGTTCCATAAAAGTTTAGCCATTGTGATACTTCCTAATGTTGCTGCTCCTGCAATGATGAAAGCCTCAAGACCTATTGTGTGAAGATTATTCATAATCTTGTCGTTTCCTCCTACGTCAATTCCCAATAGAAACAATAGTATCCAAATAAGGATAGTTATAAGCTTTGTAGTGAAGTTTAGATTTCTGTTTCTAAATAATCTGCCTACAACAATTCCAAGCAACATTAATCCGATTACTACAAACATTCTATTTAAGGTTTTTTTTGAATTGGACCACCTCTAAAACATCTGGAATAAGCTCTTTGCTGCTGATGCTGATAATCATAGGATGAAGTTTCCCCACAGGCTTAAGCATAGAAAACTCATCTTTGGCTTTGCTAGATAGATTAAGTTGAGACAACTCTTCGAGGTGTCTCTCCGAAAAATAAAATGTAAGTCTAAAACATCCTTCCCAAATCGATAACCAAAATAGATTTTTCTTTTTGCTTAGCATTTTACATAACCAAGATTTCCCATCGTTATAGTATCTCCACTCAGGTGAGAGTTGGAATGGTGGTTTTGAAAGTTCTGTAAGAAATGATGATTAAGCATCGAAGATATCATCTCCCATTATCTCATGAAGCACCTTATCTTCAGGTGTAACTTCTGGGTCTCTAAGCAAAATTTGAAGTTCCATTATTTGAGAAATTTATGTTGAACAAAGATAATTAAATTATCTGCACAACTTTAGGAACCCTTGCTCTCCTATAGTCTTAATGATTTTTTGATTTTGGATAAAATTTTGTCCATGTTTTAACCATCTTTTAGAGAATGTCTTAAAGACAGTACACGGAAATATTTTACATTGATAGCAGTGAGTTATTCCATTTTTCTCGCAACATTGGTGAAATGTCTTGCATCTTTTGCATTTTTCGGAGTTGAATTCTGCACCAGAACATGGATTTTTCTCTTTTGTAAAAGAGGGACAATTTCCACAATAGACTCCACATGCAGGGATTTTTCCAGTATACTTAACTGGTTTCGTTGAGAAAGTAGAAATAAACTGAATTAAATGATGGAATTCAGACGAAATTGACTTTTCGAAAAACGGAGTGTGTCCACAATTTTCTATTGGAATGTATGTGTATTTTGCACCAGAACTCTTCATCGTCTGGATTACACTATCCACTGGATGTGGATCAAATGTTCCATGAATCAAGAAAATAGGGACCTTGATTTTACCAAGAATTGAAGAAAACTTACCATCTCGTCTCAATTTCTCTGCCTCACTCCATACTGAACCAAAAACTTCGGGATTAAAAAGTACTTTTCTATGAATTGTCTCCAAATCCATAGGAGAGTAATTGTCTGTGCGATAGGTTAACTCTTCGATGATTTTGAAAGATTCGGCTGCGTTAACGGAGTCTGATATTTTTGCTAACTGCTCAACATGCTTGTTGAACATCTCTGCCTCGTATGGTGATAAACGACGAAACCTATTAGATGTTATCTGTTCAGAAAAATCGGGTGTTAGCGGAGGACATCCAATTAGAATTAATCTCTCTACAATCTTTGGATATCTATTCGTGAAAAGCAAAGAAAGCATTGCTCCCCACGAATGACCAACTAGAGTTACTTTGTTTTTTGTTGATCCTACAATGTCTTGATGCAACTCTTCGATTAAGTCGTCAATAGTGAGTTTGGTTTGAAGAGACTCAATAACGCCCATCTCTTCCGACAAGTTATCAGCAAGAATACTCATCGAACCGGCCGCTCCCGGCCCTCCGTGAACCAATACTAGGCTGAAGGGATCTTGTCCATATAATCTTGTCATACAAATGCCCAATCAATTCGTATGCCAAATTATTGTTTTATCTTTGTGGGGATTAGATTTTATTAGATTTTTATGGCATTTACTATAGATGGAGCAACATTAGACAGACTTTCGGTACATAATGTTGGAAATAAGAGCGCAGACGACTACATTGTTTTGACAAAAGAGGAGGCAGAGCTCTACCCCGAAATTGAGAATTTATTGAGAACATATTTCATTAAACCATTTAAATTGGATGAATTTTTCTCCTTTTTTCATGATTCCGATGTTAATCTTAATGAGGTTTACGTCTATGTCTCTTCTATTTTCGAAAATCCAGATTCATTGCACGAACAGTCCATTAATCTGGCCAAACATCTATACTCAAAATGCAACCACCCTAAAATTAAAGGTGGAGAGTTTTATGTAGCCTACTTTTCTGATTGCACTGTTGATGGGATTGGATGCAACGCCGTCGGTATTTTTAAATCGGAGTCCAAAGAGACCTTTTTAAAGGTCAGCCCAAATGGAGACGTGTTTGAATTTGAGCCTCATGTTGGGATCAATATCAACAAACTAGACAAGGGCTGCATTGTTTTCAATGCCCAACGAGAAGATGGATATGTTGTTGCTTTGGTAGACAATACAAACAAGAGTGTGGAGGCAAGGTATTGGACGGATGAATTTTTAAATGTCCAACAACGTAAAGATAACTACTACAAGACTCAAAATGTATTGAGTATGTGTAAGACATTTGTCTCAGAGGAGCTCCCTCGTCACTTCGAGGTAAGCAAAGCCGACCAGGCAGACCTGTTGAATAAGTCTGTTGCCTATTTCAAGGAGAACGAGTCATTTACCTTTGATGAATTTACTGGAGAGGTACTATCACATCCCGAAGTAGTTGAGACGTTTAATAGTTTTAGAGAGAGCTACCAGCAGTCGAGAGATGTTGTTATCGACGACTCGTTTGAGATCTCCGATTCAGCAGTGCGTAAGCAATCTAGAGGGATGAAGAGTGTGATTAAACTTGATAAGAATTTTCATATCTATGTTCATGGAGACAAAAACAGGATCGTAAAGGGTTACGATCCTGAAACTGGTCTCAATTTTTATCAACTATTCTTCG
>VSSQ01001292.1_pt1 | contig 10126 bp, 8 predicted proteins | sample 4763081 | NCBI WGS metagenome assembly VSSQ01 (sample SAMN12137344, study PRJNA551015) | bioreactor metagenome | isolation source: SDC9 anaerobic chlorinated ethene degrading culture | place: USA: Knoxville, Tennesee | collected 2015-01-01
AAGATCATCTCAATATGTGTCTGCTTGTCGGGGACAATGTGAACAACGGATATGATATAAACCAATGGAGAAATGAGTTCTTCGCCAACATCCGCAATCTGGGTTCTTCGGTTTGCCTGCTTCCGGTGATCGGAAATCACGAAAACAACAGTCCCGATTATTTCGCTTATTTCAGTCTGCCGCAAAACGGCCCTGCAGGCTACGAAGAACACACCTATTACAAAGATGTTTCAAACACGCGGATCATTGGTTTCGACAATTATTCCATTTATGCAAACATCTTTCAGCTGAACTGGCTCAGTGATGTACTGACACAAACATCCGCCGATACCAGCATTGATTTTGTGATTTTTCAGGAACACTATCCATACCACAGCGAAATGTGGCTTGCCGGCGAAAGCGATTATGCGCGGCAGGTGCTTGATTCATTGGAGCAATTCAATCTGCAGAGCGGAAAGCCGGTCGTTTTTCTTTTTGGTCACACACACGGATATTCGCGCGGACAGATGAAAGACAGCAAAGTCCTTCAGATAAATACAGCAACAGCCTCCGGATATATCGATACCTGGGGAAGCACTCCGCAGTCCGATTATCCCGAATTCAACAAGAGCTTTGACGAATATGGTTTCACGGTTATTGAGATTACATCGGGCGTCAATCCACAGATGCTTATTAAAAGAATTTCGCGTGGTGACGCCGGAAATTCTGCAGACAATATTCTTCAGGACAGTATTCTGATACGAAGAGTTCCTGCAAATACAGATCAGCCAGTCTGTGTATTTCCGGTTGATTACGGCGTTGTGCATTCCGAATGTGTGAACCTGAGAACAGAAATTTACAATCCTTCTTCGGGCGACAGCACAGGAGCTGTGGAATATCAGGTTGCCTATGACAATGCGTTCAGCAATCTGTATTTCGAAAACTGGAAACATGTTGAAAACTGGTACTACGACACAGATACACAAGCCGGCGACTCTCTGAACATTCAGCAATTGTCAAATCTTCCTCCGGGAAACTGTTTCTACTGGCGGGCCCGGTACAGAACTCAGAATCTCGACTGGAGCCCCTGGAGCGACACCGAAGTATTCTTCACTTCAGCTTCTTCGGCAGGAAACCTTATTTACAACGATGGTGCAGAAGACAGCATCAACGGCTGGACAATTGAAACAGGAATTCTTGAATCCCTCTCTGCAGGTGAATGCGCAGGAACAACTCCTTACTCAGGAAGCTATTATTTCGGCATCGGCGGACTTTGCGTTGAAAGTGCATATGCGCTGGCACACCAGGACATTGATGTAAGCATGTGGTCGTTTGATATTGATAACGGAACAAGCATTGCCAGCTGGGGTGCATGGATGTCGGATTACGCCGGCAGCGATGTCCCTGCCATCAGACTTGTGTTCATTGATGCTTCCATGCAAAAAATTGATAGCACTTCATGGATCAGCACCACCAACACACAGTGGACAAAGTATGACCAGACTGACATAATACCGGCAAACACCAGAATCATTCGCTTCTGCATGTCCGGAACTCGGAATTCAGGCACAGACAACGACAGCTACATCGATGGAACTTACCTCTATGTTGTAGATGGGACCATCAATTGCAATGAATATGTAGTTTCCGTTGAGGAACATGAAATGTCTGCTGTCCGGGTTTATCCGGTGCCCTCTGATGATATTGTAAATATTGAAGCAGGAATTAAATACAGCGGAGGATTTTTATCGGTGTATTCGGTTTCTGGAAAACTTTTGCTGCAAAAAAACATAGTTGCAGTCACCGAAACACTGGACTGCAGGCAGTTTTCAGCAGGTTTGTATTTCATTACTCTTGAAAATGAAAATCTTCCGGTTTTATACGGAAAATTTATTTCTGAATAATACTGACATGATAAGAGAGATTGAAAAAGAAGGATTGACATTGGTATCGAAGTACAGAATTACTTCGGCCGACACAGATATAAATTCGCGCCTGAAACCATCCGCTTTGCTTGGATTTCTTATTCAATCAGCCATTGATTCCGCTGATCGCATGGGTTTTGGTTTCCACGATCTCCGCAAACAGAAACTTTTCTGGGTACTAAGCCGACTCTCGCTTGAAATGAAAACAGTTCCTCTGTGGTACGATGAAATTGAAATTGAAACGTGGCCGCGTGATATTGAAAAAATTCTCTATCGCCGCGACTTTCTCATCCGTCAAAGCGGAAATATCATTGGCCGGGCAACATCGCACTGGCTGGCCATTGACAGGGACACCAAAAAGCCCGGCAAAGTGGATCTCGAAGATGAGTGGATGTTTATTTCGCTGCGCGACAAGCAAGCCATTGTTGAAGCTCCTGCAAAACTTGCTGCCATGATTTCAGAAAACACAGGAAGCATTGAAACATGTTTTACCGATTTTGACCTGAACGGACATGTGACATCGACACGATATCTGGAATGGGCCATGAATGCGCTTTCAGCGGATTTTCACCGAGAAAACATCTTTGAAAAACTGACCATCAATCACATCAGGGAAACACTTCCCTGCGAACATCTGAATACATTTGTTTCAGTTGAAAACAACATCCTTGATTTCGCTGCGGTTCATCAATCATCCGGACAGTTGTCTTTTCGATGCAATTGCAGTTTCAGAAAAAAACAACCCTGACAAAACAATTCTCAATAAAAAATCAAATAAACCAACCTGAAATATGGAAGTGATCAGACTTGAAAAAGTAAACAAATCGTACGGAAAAGTGCGTGCCCTCAGCGACCTGGATCTTTCTGTAAATGAAGGAGAAATCTATGGTTTCATAGGACCCAACGGAGCCGGAAAATCAACTACAATCCGGTTGCTGCTCAATTTCCTGCGGGCCGACAGTGGATCTTTGTCGGTGCTGGGATTCAATCCTGCCAAACAGGATGTTGAAATAAAAAAACAAACGGGCTATGTGTCGGCAGAATCTTTCATGTACTCCGATATGAGGGTGCACGAACTATTCAGGTTTACAGAACATTATCACGGAATCCGTGATGGAGCAAAACTCAAAAAGCTTGTTGATATGCTTGATATCGACACTTCAAAAAAGTTTGAACAGCTTTCATTCGGTAACCGTAAAAAAATTGCAGTTGCCTGTGCCCTGCTCCATTCCCCCAAACTGATTATCCTTGATGAACCCTCGAATGGGCTGGATCCGGTGATCCGAAACAATCTGTATGAATTGCTTCAGGAAGAACAAAAAAACGGTGCAACGATTTTCTTTTCCTCACACGTGTTGAGCGAAGTGCAAAAAGTCTGCACCCGCATCGGACTACTTAAGGATGGCCGCCTTATCCGCGAAAACAAAGCTGAAGAATTTACCAATATTGGATTCAGACAGGTGGAACTATACTCCGATGACACATTAAACATTGGCTCTCTGAGTGGTGTTCAGAACTTTGAACAAAAAGGCAATCATTATCATTTTCTTTTTTCGGGCAACGCCAATGAACTGATCAGGCTGCTGTCAGGCATCAACGTTACTTCGGTCCAGATTGAAGAACCGGAACTGGAAACCGTATTTATGCATTTTTTCAAACAGTAAGGAGGTTTTTATGTTGTTTAAAAGAGAAATTAAAAGAAACTACAAGTCATTTCTGACTGTTACGCTGATCTGTGCGTTCTTTCAGGTGTATATCATTTCAATGTCGCAGACATTCGGTGCCGATGTTCAGCAAATTCTCGACATGAAAATGCCACCCGAATTTCAGAAGGCAATCGGCATGTCAGGACTTAATTTAAACGATCCGCTGGGCTTTACCGGAATCGGTTTTTCCTATGTGTATCTTTTCCTGAGCATAGCTTTTTCGAGTGTTTTTGCGCTTATTGTATCCAAGGAATTCAGCGAAAAAACTGCAGAATATCTGTTTTCACTTCCGGTGAAAAGAGTAAAGCTTATCCGCATCAAGTTGTTTTTCGGGCTATCGTATATCTTTGCCGCAGCCCTGTTTATTTTTCTAGCTACTATAATCGGGATGGCTTTTATCATCGGTGGTGAAATTCCCTGGCTGACAGTTTCTCTTATGATGCTTGCCTGGATTCTGGGTGGTCTTGCACTCGGTTCTTTTGCTTTTCTTCTTTCTTCATTCTTTTCGCGGTCGCGCACCTCATCAGCGGTTTCAATGGGTGTGGTAATGGGATTGTATTTATTGCAGGTCGTCATTTCGATGAACAAAGAACTTGATTTTCTGAAATACATTTCTCCGTTCGACTGGTACAAAGGATCGGACATCATCCGCTCGCAGGAAATTTCAGTTGTCTATTCCCTCATTGCCGTTGGAATTTCTGCAACTTGTCTGTATTTTGGAGTGAGAAGGTATAAGAGGATGGATGTTTTGATATAATGCACAACGCGCAGGGCACAACGCGCAAAGCCTTGCTTATGGTAGAATGTGGGGAAAGCTGGCTTTTAAATTTTTTCAATCTTTGAAATCATGGAATATCAGGAAATAATAAACAAACAGTGGGCCTTTTTTCAGACAAATGTCACCAAAAATATACGCTTCAGAGCTGATCAACTGAGCAAACTGAAAACCATTCTTCAGCGTAATGAAAAACGGCTCTATGAAGCTATTTATGCCGATTTCAGAAAAGGAGAATTCGAAACTTACGCCACCGAACTTGGAATTTTATACAATGACATAAGCGAATCCATCAGGAAAATGCGGCGCTGGAGCCGTCCGAAGCGTGTTCTGACCAATCTTCCGAACATGCCGGCACGATCGTACATCATGCCCGAGCCTTTCGGTGTTTGTCTTGTTATCGGTGCCTGGAACTATCCGTATCAGCTTTCGTTTGCTCCTGTCGTTGCGGCGCTGGCTGCCGGAAACACTGTCATCCTCAAACCCAGTGAATTGTCGGCGCATACATCGGCACTGATGGCAGAGCTGATCAACAACAATTTCGATCCGGGCGTGTTCCACGTAATTGAAGGCGGTGTGCCGGAAACAACAGAATTGCTGAAAGAAAAATTCGACAAAATATTTTTCACCGGCAGCGTGCCGGTCGGCAACATTGTGTATCAGGCTGCCGCTAAAAACCTGACGCCGGTCACCCTGGAGCTTGGCGGTAAAAGTCCCGCTTTCGTGTTCGCCGACACCAATCTCGAAGTTACTGCAAAACGTCTTGTGTGGGGCAAATTTCTCAACGCCGGACAAACCTGCATTGCGCCTGATTATGTATTGGTTGAAAATAAAATCAAAGACCGGTTTCTTGCTGCAATAAAGGCGCAAATCGATGAATTCCGCTATTCGTTCGAAAACAAAAACCATGTGCAGATCATCAACGAACGCAATTTCGACCGGCTTGTCAATCTGATAGATTCTTCAAAAATAATTTACGGAGGCGAGCACGACCGGAATGAGCGCTACATCAGCCCGACCATTCTCAATGATCTGGACTTTTCGCACCCGGTAATGGATGATGAAATTTTCGGACCCATTCTTCCTGTCATCGGATTTGACAATGTTGAATCGGTAATTGCAGAAGTGAAAAACCGTCCAAAGCCGCTTGCTTGCTATGTTTTTACAAAAAATAAAAAGCTGCGCGCAAAAATTCTGCAAGAAATTTCGTTCGGTGGAGGAGCTGTCAACGACACCATCATGCATATTTCGAATCCACGGCTTCCGTTTGGTGGTGTGGGACACAGCGGCACCGGCAGTTATCACGGCGAAGCCGGCTTCCGTACTTTTTCGCACTACAAAAGCGTTATGTATAAACCATTCCACTTCGAACCCAACCTGAAATATCCGCCTTATACCGAAGGGAAAATGAAGTGGTTGAAGAGGTTTTTGAGATAACACGGTATGAAAACGCATTTATTTGGTTTTCTGATTTTAATCCTGTTATTGTCCTGCAACAGAAAAAAGGATAATAATGAATCTGTATCCAAGCCTGAAACATCCACCTACGCACAGATTGATTCAGTTTACAATTCATTTCAGAAAATCGGATTCAGCGATTTGCCCGAAAAATACAGGGAAGCAACGGGCCTCACCGACAATTATAAATGGAAATACGCTAAGCGAGAATTTCTGATTATAAAAAGCAATGACTTAGATAAAAATCTGGTGGCTGATTTTCCGGTTTCGTCTTTTCTTCCGGAATACAATCCCATTTGTCCGCCGGTGTTCAGCGCTGGCAGAAACACTTTTTTCCTGCTTGTGAATAAAAACCTGCTTTACAGAATTCTTGATCTGAAAATAGCGCTGAAAAAGAACGGGTACAATCCAAACGGATTTACAGTAAGAGAAAGCTTTCGGCCACCGGTTCTGAACGAGGCTGTTGGCGGCGCCACAGGCAGTCAGCATATTTACGGTAACGCCGCCGATCTGATCGTGGGCGATGCCGACAACAACGGAGCCGTCGACATCAAAGACAAGCAGATCCTTCTTGATTTGCTGGAAAAAATCATTGGCAATTCAGGCGGAATCGGCCGCTACCCGGGTACCACCACCATTCACATTGATGTGCGCGGGTTTCGCGCCAGATGGGATTTTCATAATAAATAATCATAAAAGAAATTTTAATGAGATCATTTGTTTTAATAATCTTCATTTTCATCAGCGCAATTGGATTTTCGCAGATCGTTTCTTTCAATGAAACCACACAACTCCTGAATAAACCTCACGGAAAGCCGCTGTTTCAGATCAATGCGGGTGTGGAGTACAATTATTACTATCCTGGCTATGCAGATGTTTGGAGAGAAATATACGTTTCCTGCTACGCCAAAAAATCAGATATTAATAAAAATATCATTGCTTCAGGATCTGTGTTATATGATTATAAAAATGATAGTATTGGATGTGTTCTTCAGAAATGTAGCTGTTCTTCCTCCATTTCGTATCTTATTGATTGTGAAAACCCGGATACAGCACAATTTACGATGGTTGGATTGAATGGATATATCGAAGACGAAAAATTACAAAATAATCAAACTGTTTCTGAAATTATAAACCTGAACAATGGGTTTGCCGATAGTTGCCAAAGCCGGATTATTGATTACAGAAATACGATTGGGGTTAGATTTTCCATTGTTGAAAATTGTGAAATAAAATTTCCGTTTATTAAACAGGAAAATGATTACAAACAGATTCTTGTAAAAGAAAAAACAAAAACAATCATGCCTTATGGAAATGCAGATGGAGATTTCAGATCAATGGTTGTTGAAATCGTTTTGGATTATGACACCGACAATCCGAAAATATTTGTGATTTCAAACGAGGCCTATGAATGTGTCTTTGACTATGATCAGATCCTTTTTACTGAAAGAAACTGGAGTGCTGGACCAGATCATCGCTATCAATATAGTGTTACTACATTTGAACCATTGATGGAATTTCTAGGTCAGGTCTACAAAGTGAAACTTCCTAAATCCAATATTACTGGTTTTATTGGATATTATTCCGGATATTGGATTGGCGAAGAAAGTATTCCGGGAACTTTAACTTTTACTGATGGATCGCGAGTTATATTGAAAAAAAACATCGTTTGTAATAATCCTGACATTGCAAGTAAGTTAATGTGGACAGATCCTATTATTGAGTTTAAGCCTAAAAACAATAAAGATGAAGTTTCACCTTATGACAGCTTACTTTTTGTTTTAAATTCAAAGCAGAATTGCACAGGTGTTGATTGTTTAACCGATTTTGGAATCATTTTGCATCTGACTGAAACTGGCGAAGACATCTCCCTCGAGCTCGAATTCCGCGACGGCGATATTTTTATAGTAAAGAATTATGAGGATGCGTTTGAATTGAGATAATGAAAAGAATTGCATTTATATCCATTTCCATAATTGGTTTATTGTTGTCCTGCACAGGAACAAGAAACAATGGCAGAGCAAATTGTGCTTATTTCAGAAACAATATCTGCAGAAGGCTTGATTACTTATCTCTGAGTACTTTTCATCCAGATATTTGCTTTTTTAAAGAATACCCGGAACTAAAGAAGATTATCAACAGAGTGAATAAGTGCAACAGTGGTTATTGGAAGGTTGTTCTTGTGAACGATAGCACTACAAATATTCAGCTGAGCCGCGTTGCTGATACAATCCGGTCTGTAACCAGATTTGGGTTGTGGGAGTCAAGGTTTTTTTCTGAAATTGCTGAAACGGAGAACTTCCTTATTCTGGGAACTCATACAGGAAGTGTCTGGTGGAATGATTTACTTATTCCGCTGAATACATCTGTCAGGGAGTACTATATCGAAAACCGCTTGGCATATGATGATCAATATCACTATGCAGCCATCGAAGGACAAGGAAATAATCTTTTCATTATTATCAATCTTCTGAACGGCAGAACACAAGCGGTTCCGAACAGTTGGAAGCCGGTCAAAAGTTCTCTGAATCATAACGGCATTGGAAACGTGCGGATTGAAAACGGTTGTCTGTATTGGGATCAATGCTATCCGGATTGTTTGGATAAGAATTCGGAAATTGAAGCTCAGAAGGCAAAGATTAATATTTGACTCAACTATAAGGAAGAAATACAGACTATAACCAATGTAATCTGAATGTGTGTTTTCGCTTTCAGGCGGAATTCATACATTTGTAAATCCTTTTATATGAATGATTCAACGGACCGGTCAACAACTGAATTGATCAGAAACGGCAACAAACCCGCTTTTGAGGCCGTATTCCGTTTGTATTACAAAAGACTGTGTTCCTATGCAACACTTTTTGTATCCGACTCTGATGCGGCTGAAGAAGTTGTTCAGGAAACATTTTTCAGATTCTGGAGCGGACGGGAATCATTGCCTGAAATCAACTCACTTCAGTCATATTTGTTCAGGGCGGTGCACAACCAATGTCTGAATCAGTTAAAACATGCGCAATACGCCGGTCGGTATGCGGGCGAGAAACAACCTGATCTGGAACTTGAGCAGCAGAAGCACTCCGATCCGGCTGTTATTGGCGATTTAAAACAGCAGATTGCAGCGGCTTTGGAAAAACTACCGACCGAACGCAAAAGAATTTTCCTGATGATCCGATTCGAAGGAATGAAATACAGAGAAGTGGCCGAAACATTGGGCATTTCGGTAAAAACTGTCGAAAACCAGATGGGATCTGCCATTAAGTTTCTCAAAGAAGAGCTGCGGGAGTTCCTCCCGGTGATTCTTTTGTTTTTATCAATAATTTTTTCTGAACAGATAGGGGTATTATGAAACTTAATTGTCATATAACAAAATGAAGTCATTTCCTGAAAACATGAATCCTGATTTACTCATTGCTTTTCTGAACAATGAAACAACCCCTGAACAGGAGGTTCTGGTAAGGGAATGGATTGATGCTTCGGAAGAAAACCTCCGGCAGTTCGAAACAATCCGGACAATCTGGGAAAATTCCGCTGAGGCATTGCCCGCGTCGGATTCCGATGTTGATGTAGCCTGGAGAAAATTATCAAACCGCATCAGCCAAAGCGAAAAACAAAGCAGATCAGTTCCCTTCAGCAAAGTACGTTTACGGATTGCAATGGTTGCAGCGGCTCTTGTTCCGGTCATTCTTTTGTCTGTCTGGTTTCTGCTTCGTAAGCCGGCTACAGAGATGCTCACCGTTCAGACTGACAATGATAAAAAGGAATTTGCATTAAGCGACGGAACACTGATTACGCTGAATGCCCATTCACGCCTGACTTATCCCGAAACTTTTGATGGATCGGACCGCAAAGTCTCGCTTGATGGCGAAGCGTTCTTTAATGTGACTCACAACAGCGAGCAGCCATTTATTGTAAATTGCGGCAATGCTTATGTAAGAGTTACAGGAACTTCTTTTAATGTCAACACTCACGCTCCAGACAAGAACATTGAAGTCTTTTTAAAGACCGGACATGTTTTTCTTGTCAAGACCGATAAAACCGATTCCGTTGCGCTCAATCCCGGCAACAAAGGTCGTTTTGATGAAGAATCAAACTCCGTTTTGCTTGATACAACCGGATCAGAGAACGATCTGTTCTGGATGAATAAAACACTCACCTATTACAAAACACCGCTTGGATCTGTATTCAGCGAATTAAGAAAGTGTTACAATATAGATATTTCATCGGAGGATCCGGCTATCGAAGAGCTCAAACTGACTGCAACTTTCAATAATCAACCGGCAGGA
>VSSQ01001293.1_pt1 | contig 10104 bp, 8 predicted proteins | sample 4763081 | NCBI WGS metagenome assembly VSSQ01 (sample SAMN12137344, study PRJNA551015) | bioreactor metagenome | isolation source: SDC9 anaerobic chlorinated ethene degrading culture | place: USA: Knoxville, Tennesee | collected 2015-01-01
AGAAAATCTATGATTTATTAAGCTATTTTTTCATAACAGCTTAACAGATTCTAATAATAATTTTTCAGCAATTAATAAAAAATGTATGATAATCCTCCATGCTAAGTTTTAAAAAGTCCAACAATATAAACTTTTGTACATAATAATATAAATAGGTATAATAAATACCAAATCTTTTATCATAGGTATTTCTAACTAACATTTTTTATAATATATAATTATTAAAATAATTTTCCCCCTCTCTTTTTTAATTTTTGAATTGTCTCTATTAATAATTAAAAATACGCCTTATAAAACCTTTTAAAGATAGTATCATAGCTAACTTATAGTAACAACACTACATTTACATTTATTACCATTGTAACATTTTAGAAATTAAGTTTCAACACTTTAACTTTTAAATATTATTCTATTTCACTTTTTTAATATTTAAAATAAAAAATCCCAAGTACATAAAATACTTGAGATTTTTATATTTATTGCAGCTCAAAAGCTCCTGTATAGAGTTGATAGTATTTTCCTTTTTGCTGTATTAAATCATCATGATTTCCACGCTCTATTATTCTTCCTTGTTCAAGAACCATAATTACATCTGAGTTCTTAACTGTAGAAAGTCTATGAGCAATAACAAATACTGTTCTACCATGCATAAGTTTATCCATACCCTCTTGAACTATTGCTTCAGTTCTTGTATCTATACTTGAAGTAGCTTCATCCAAAATTAATACTGGAGGATCGGCAATAGCAGCTCTAGCAATTGCTAAAAGTTGTCTTTGTCCTTGTGATAAATTTGCTCCATCTCCTGTTATCAGCGTGTCATATCCTTGTGATAAATGTTTAATAAATGTATCTGCATTAGCTAACTTTGCAGCTGCAAATACTTCCTCATCAGTTGCATCTAACTTACCATATCTAATGTTATCTGCTATTGTTCCTGTAAATAGATGAGTATCTTGAAGTACTATTCCTAGTGATCTTCTTAAATCATCTTTTTTAATTTTATTAATGTTGATTCCATCATATCTGATTTTACCATCTTGTATATCATAGAATCTATTAATTAAATTAGTTATTGTAGTTTTTCCTGCACCAGTTGCTCCAACGAAAGCTACCTTTTGACCTGGCTTCGCAAATAGTTTTATATTATGAAGAATTATCTTTTTATCATCATATCCAAAGTCTACATCATCAAATACCATATCTCCTAGCATTCTTTTGTAAGTAATTGTACCATCGCTATGAGGATGCTTCCATGCCCATATACCAGTACGTTCTTTTACTTCTTCTAACTCTCCATTTGGTTTTACTTTAGCATTAACTAATGTTACATATCCGTCATCAGTTTCATGATCTTCATCTAGAAGTTCAAAAATTCTTTCTGCTCCTGCAAGCGCCATAATTACAGAGTTAAATTGTTGTGACATTTGTCCTATTGGCTGATTTAAATTTCTAGTAAGTTGTAAAAATGACGCAAGTGCACCTAAAGTAAATCCTCCAACACCGCCTATGGCTAAAAGACCTCCCACAACTGCAGTAAGAACATAATTTATATAACTTAAGTTACCCATTATAGGCATTAATATATTTGCAAAAGTATTAGCTTTATAAGCACTATCGCATAAATCATCATTTAATTTATCGAAATTTATCTTAGATTCATCTTCATGACAAAAAACTTTAATAACCTTTTGTCCTTCCATCATTTCTTCTATAAATCCATTAACTTTTCCTAAATCCTTTTGTTGTTTTCCAAAGTAAAGTGAACTTTTACCTCCAATGGTTTTTATAACTTTAAACATTACGAAAATCATTACTAGTGCAACAAATGTAAGAGGAATACTTAAAATTATCATTGAAATAAATACACTAACTACAGTTATTATTGATGATATTAATTGTGGTAAGCTTTGACTTATCATTTGCCTTAGTGTATCTGTATCATTAGTATACAAACTCATTATTTCTCCATGAGAATGAGTATCAAAATATTTTATTGGTAAACTTTCCATATGCTCAAACATATCATCTCTAATTTTCTTAAGACTTCCTTGAGCTACAACTATCATAATTCTATTATATATATAAGTTGATAATGTTCCTATATAGTATATTACCGCCATCATTCCTATTGTTTTTAGTAATGGCATGAAATTAGGACTTGATTGTCCTAAAAATGGTGTAATATAATCATCTATTAAAGTTTTGAGAAATAATGTACTTGCTACAGTTGCAAGTGAACTAATTAATATACAAATTATAACTATTAAAAACTTTAGTTTATATTCCTTGAAGACATATTCCAAAAGCCTGCTTAATGTCTTCATGGGATTTTTACTTCCTTTTCTAGCTGACATTTTTCCTGGTGCTCCTGGGCCATTACTTCTTACTTTTTGTACATTATTAGGCTTCATCTTCACCAGCTCCTTTCACTTGACAATCATATACTTCTTTGTATATTTCATTTGTTCTTAATAGTTCTTCATGAGTTCCAATTCCATCAATTTTACCATCGTTTAATACTATTATTTTATCTGCATCTTCAACTGAAGAAATACGTTGTGCAATAATTATTTTGGTAGTATGTGGAATTGATTGCTTGAATGACTTTCTAATTAGTGCATCAGTCTTTGTGTCTACAGCACTTGTTGAATCATCTAAAATTAGTATTTTAGGTTTCTTAAGTAATGCCCTTGCAATACATAATCTTTGCTTTTGCCCACCTGACACATTTGTTCCACCTTGTTCAATATAAGTATCATATTTATCTGGGAAATTTTCTATAAATTCACTAGCTTGTGCAGCATTACACGCCTGCACTATTTCTTCATCAGTAGCATCTTTATTACCCCATCTTAAGTTTTCATTTATTGTTCCTGAGAAAAGCACATTCTTTTGAAGAACCATTGAAACTTCATTTCTTAATGTTTCAATATCATAATCTCTAACATCTAATCCACCAATTTTTAATGATCCACTTGTTACATCATAAAGTCTTGGAATAAGTTGTACAAATGTTGACTTTGCACTTCCTGTTCCACCTATGATTCCAATAGTTTCTCCTGATTTAATTTTTAAGTTTATATTTTCTAAATTTAAATTATCTTCTTTTTTCCCATAGCTAAAATTAACATTATCAAATTCAATAGAACCATCTTTAACTTCATATATAGGATTTTCAGAGTTTTTCAAATCACTTTCTTCTTCTAATACTTCAACAATTCTTTCTGCTGATGATTTTGCCATTGTAACCATAACAAAAACCATTGATATCATCATAAGACTCATTAAAATGTTACCAGCATATGTGAATAAACTCATAAGTTCCCCAGTTTTCATATCGCTTGATACTATCATCTTTGCACCAAACCAAGAAAATAATAAGATAATTGTATACATAGTAAATTGCATTATAGGTGCATTTAAAATTATTATTTTTTCTGCCTTTATAAACATGTTATATAAGTTTTGTGAAGCCTTATGAAACTTATCTATTTCATGATCTTCTCTTACATAAGCTTTTACTACACGAATACCTGTTAAGTTTTCCTGTACACTTGCATTTAAATCATCATATTTTCTAAAAACCTTTTTGAAAATAGGATGAGCATTTGAAATTACAAAATATAAAGAAATTCCAAGAAATATAATTGCTCCTAAGAATATTAATGCCATTCTTGAATTAATATAAAAACTCATTACCATCGCAGCTATAAGCATAAATGGCGCTCTTGCAAATGTTCTAATAATCATTAAGTATGCATTTTGTACGTTTGTTACGTCCGTAGTTAATCTTGTTACTAATCCTGCTGTTGAATATTTGTCTATATTGGAAAAGGAGTAATCTTGTATTTTATAAAACATTCCTTTTCTTAAATTTTTTGCAAATCCTGTAGATGCCTTAGCTCCAGTTTTTCCAGCTAAAGCTCCAAATGTCAGAGATACAAAAGCCATAACTAGCATAATTACTCCAAGTATAGTTACATATTTCATATCTCCCTTCTCTACCCCATTATCAATAATCATAGCCATTAAAACAGGAATAATTACTTCAAGTATTACTTCAATTGCAATAAAAGCAGGAGTTAAGATAGAATCCTTTTTATACTCCCTAATATAACTAGATAATTTTTTAATCATACTATTCCTCCCTTTGTTAGATTTCTAACTTTAAAATTAAAAAAATTACTTTATTTTATTAGTTTCCCACCTATAACAATAAAATTCTCTATTTTAAATATTTACTTTTGTTAGGTTTCTAACTAAATACAATTAAAAAAATTGCATTACTCTGCAATATTTTTAGTTAACTTTTCCAATATTTCATTAAACAATTCAAGCTCCTCTTCTTTTAAAGAATTAAAAATTATAGATTCTACAATTTCTATTTCTTTATGTACAGATTTATGAACTTCTATTCCTTTATCAGTTAAAATAATCTTTTTAAGCCTTGCATCTTCACAAACACTTATTCTTTTAATAAGCCCATTTTTTTCCATCAAAGAAAGTACACTTGTTACCGAAGAACGTCTAATATCAAATTCTTCTTCGATTGTTTTTTGAAAAATATCTCTTTTAGGTGCTTGATGAGATATAAACCCCAGAATTTTTGCTTGCATACTGCTTATCCCATATTCTAGTGATACTTTTCCTATTCTTCTTTTAATTTTATGAGACAAAATATTTATTTTTCTTCCGATATGTTTTACTTCACTCATTAATTACACCTACACTTTTGTTAGACTTCTAACTAATTATATAACTATTTAATCTACTTGTCAATTTATTGATTTAATTTCTAAAATATATTTACATAAATAATCTGAATTTCATATCAAATAATGTTTTATATTGTAGTAATTTGAAAATAAAAATGCTAAAATATAAGTGGTATTTTTTATTCTTTGGAATTTAATTAAAATTTCAATTTAATTTTAATTATTATTCAAATATATAATTAATTTTTGGGGGATATCATGAAATTTAAAGGTAAAAACATTAAAAGTATCAAAGTAAAAATGTTATTATTACTACTTCCTGTAATTATTATTTAAATGCTTGCATTAGGATCAATGAGTTATTTAACTTCAAAACAAATAATAAATAAAGAAATTGAATTAAATATGAATAATGAACTTGATAAAAAACTACAGGAAATTGAAAAAAGTTTAGAAAGACATAAGAAAATATCTGAGAGCTTAGCTAAGGTTGCTCAATCTTCATATTCATCTTTAACTAAAGATAATTTGTCTAGTATATTAGTAAATTTAATAGAAACTAATGATGAAACCTTTGGTGCAGGAATATGGTTTGAACCATTTAAGTATAATAAAGAAATTGAATTCTTTGGACCTTATGCTTATAAAGATAATGGAAAAGCTATATACTCAGATCAATATACTAATACTAATTTTACATTAGATGATTGGTACACATTGGGAAAAGCTACAAATGAAAAGGTTGTTTGGACATCTCCTTATTATGATCCCGTTACTGATGTATCTATGTTAACTTGTACAACTCCATTTTATGATTCAAATAATAAATTTATTGGAGTTTCTACAGCTGATATAAATTTAACTACTCTGCAAAATAACATCAAGAATATGAAGGTTGGAAACAATGGTAGAGCATTCTTAATTGATAAAGATGGATTGTATATTGCTGATGCAGATGAATCTAAGATAATGAAAACAAATATAAAAGATGATGAAAATTCTACACTTGCTGATTTAGGAAAGAAAATTTTATCTGAAAAAAGTGGTCAAGGAACCTTTAGTGATGATTATGGTATTGAAAAAGTATATTATAAGGCTATAGATGAAACTAATTGGACTATTGCTATATCCATTCCAGAAAGTGAAATTTATTTAGAAGTAAGTTCTCTTATGAATAAAATTGGTGTAATAATTTTAATATCAATTTTATTGGTAGTTATAGTTATTGTATTATTTGCAAATTATATAGGAAAAATTTTAAAGAAAGTTAATAATTTTGCTATGAAAATGGCAAATGGAGATTTAACAGATCAACTTGATATAGAAAGTAATGATGAATTCGGACAAATGAGTAATCATTTAAATAAAATGTCAAAAAGTATTCATTCTATTATAGAATCTGTAATAGAGAATGCAGAAAATATAAGTGCTTCTTCTGAAGAGCTTTCTGCAACTGTTGAAGAACTTTCTGCCAAAACTATAACAATTAATGAAGCTGTTAATACTATAGCAAGTAGTATGCAAGAATCTAGTGCTACTACTGAAGAAATAAGTGCATCTATTCAAGAAGTAGATTCTAGTATAAACATTCTATCTTCTAAGTCTATGGATGGAAGCAATAATGCTAGTAAAGCTAAAGATAGGGCTAGTGTAGCTAAAGAGATTAGTAAAAAAGCTAAAAAAACAACTAAAGATTTATATATTCAAAAAGAATCTAATATGAATAACTTAATTAAAGAGAGTTCTGTAATAGATACTATTAGGGTAATGGCTGAAACCATATCTTCTATCTCTGAGCAAACTAATCTACTAGCACTAAATGCTGCTATTGAAGCTGCAAGAGCTGGAGAACAGGGAAAAGGATTTGCTGTTGTTGCTGAAGAAGTTAGGAAACTTGCTGAACAGTCTTCTTCGGCTGTAGTAGAAATACAAAATACTATAGAATCAGTAAAACAGGTATTTATTAAAAGTATAGATACTGGTAATGATTTATTAAAATTTATTAATATAGACATAATGAAAAACTATGAAGAATATGAGCAAACAGGAAATCAATATTATAATGACTCTGACTTCGTAAGTAATATGTCAGATGAAATTGCTGCAATGTCAGAAGAAATTACTGCTACTGTTGGACAAGTAACTGAAGCAATTCAAAATATGGCTGAATCTTCACAAGAATCTACTGAAAATGCCGATACTATAAAAGAAAATATGAATGAAACAACAAAAGCAATAGAACAAGTGGCTCAAACAGCACAAAGTCAAGCTGAGCTTGCTCAAAAATTAACTGAAATAATACAACAATTTAAGATATAGATATAAATTTTATATTTACTTTATCTAATAGATAAGTAATATATTAATTAACATTTATTAAACCAATGAGGTCAATATTATCTTAAAATATTAATAGGAGAAACGAATTATTGTTTCTCCTATTTTAATATTTTATCTATTGAAATATCTCTAGGCTCAAATTTAAACCTTCCAATTTCTATATTAGGCTTTGTCTTTCCATGAAAATCACTTCCACAAGTTATTATCATATTATTTTTTATAGCCTTAGTATAAAAATATTCAATTTGCTCTTTTGTATGATAACTACTAAAAACCTCTATTCCTTCTATTCCTTCTTCTATTAAATTATCTATTAAATCTAACTTGTCTTTTAAATTATTCCCTGGATGTGCTATTACTGCTTTTCCTCCATTCTTATGGATTAATCTAATGGCTTCTTTTAAACTTATAAATTTTATTGGCACATATGCTGGCTTTCCTTGTGCAAAATAATCCCAATAAAAATTTACATAAGGCATATCACTCCTATTTCCACCTTCTAAATAAGGTTTTAATATTAATGATTTTCTATTTTCACTATCTTCTAATAAGATTTCTGCTATTAATTCTCCTGTAACAACTCCATTTGATGATCTTTTAATAACTTCATCTTCAAAAATATTTAAATTTGTATATTCTTTTATTAATCTTATTTTTTCTTTTGAAGCCCTTTTTTCTTGACTTAAAATATCTTCTTCAATATTATAGAAATCCTTTGACTTATAATCTATATTATATCCAAGCAAATGTAAATTTCTATTATTAAATGTGCAATCTATTTCTATTCCTGGTATAACTGTTATATTTTTATTCTTACTATAGCTTAAAGCACGGTCTACTGCTCTTACTGAATTATGATCACTTATAGAAATTATTTCAACATTATTTTTTATAGCTCTATCAATAATTTCTTCTGGAGTCAATTCTCCATCATCACTAAAACATGAATGCATATGCAAATCTATTTTACTCATATCCTTCTCCTTGTAAATATCTATATTTTATTATAATTCCATCTATATTATACAATTATTTTATTATAATTAATTTTCAAATATAGATAATTTTACTCTTATGTTTAATTAATATGCTAAAATTTCATATCCATCATCTGTTACCAGTACAGTTACTTCCCATTGTGCAGATGGCATAGAATCAGCTGTATATATTGTCCACTCATTCTCCTGGTCTAAAAACACTTCACTAGTCCCCATATTCAACATAGGTTCAATTGTAAATATCATTCCTGGAATCATAAGCATTTCAGTTTTAGGTTTTGATATATAGCTTATCCAAGGATCTTCATGAAGTTCTAACCCAACTCCATGTCCCCCAATTTCCTCTACAACTGAGTATCCATTTTTCAGTGCATATTGATGCACTGCATATCCCATATCACCTAAAAATCTCCAAGGCTTGACTTGCTCTAAGCCTTTTTCAATACACTCCTTAGCTATTTTAACAAGATTCTTTTTTTCTTCACTTACTTCACCAATACAAAACATCCTTGATGAATCTGAATAATAACCTTTATAAATAGTAGATATATCTACATTAATAATATCTCCATCCTTTAATTTATCTAGCTCTGAAGGTATTCCATGGCATACTTGACTATTAATAGATGTACATGAACTTTTAGGATATCCTTCATATCCTAATGTTGCTGGAATCCCTCTCAATTCTATAGTCTTGGAATGTACAAGTTTATCTATCTCTTCTGTTGACATTCCCACACATATTTTATTTGAAATATAGTCTAATATAGCAATATTAACTTTTCCACTTTCTCTTATACCATCAATTTGCTCTTTTGTCTTAATAATTTTTCTTGATGGTACAATATGACCTTGCATTTTAAAATTAATTATCTTCTTATCAAAATCTTCATGGCAGAATTTATATTTCTTTTGGCTACCACACCAACATAAATCATTTCTCCCTATTTTATTAAGCATATTTTTACCTCTTCTTTAAAATTAGGAGTAATTTAAGTATTAAGTTATCTTAGCTTTTTCAAACAATAAAATTTCAGATGATTGACGTCTATAATTATTTGGTGTATATCCATATGCCTTAACAAAAGCCCTTGTAAATGCTTCCTGGGAAGAAAAACCATATTCTACAGCGATATCTAATACTCTACGTTTTGTATTTTTAATATCTACTGCTGCTAAACTTATCTTTCTATTTGCAATATACTTTTTAAACGTTACACCAACATACTCATGAAATTTTTCTGAACAATAAAAAGAAGAGTACCCAACATAATTAGACATTTGTTCTAAAGTTGGATTTTCTTTTATATTTTCTTCTATCCAATCAACCATATTTTCTATAGTTTTTACTGACAACTTTATCACTCCTTAATTAAATGTTATCATTTTTGAATACATAAAACTTGATATAACTTGTAATAATATCTTACTAAATAGAATTTATTTTTTATTATGGCTATTTCTTAACATAATTAATTATTTCGTCAATATTTTTTCTTCTTGTAAAATCAACTGGCCTATCATAGCATGCTAACATGCCCTTCTCATCTGAAGTTAATTCTTTTTTCATCTTTATTTTAATTTTTAGTAACATCATTAGAGCTTTATCAAAAATATTAAGATTACTATAATTAAATCCACCTCTTAGATAAAAGAATCTTATATATTTTTGTTGTTCTTCAGTAAAGTTTTTATTTTTTACTTCATTAATATTTTCTTCCTTAGATGGTGATGCTCCTGTTGCAAAAACAATTATTTTTTTGTTCTTTAGTTTATCAAGGTTTTTTGTTATCAATTTTATTCCAAGTATACCAACAGCATATAAACTTCCTCCATAAATTATATTATCATATGAAGAAAGCTTACTTATCTCAATATTTGATATATTAAAAATATCTGCTGACAATTCTTCAGCTATCCATTCTGCATATTTTTTTGTGTACCCAGTTTTTGATTTATATATAACAACAGTTTTCATTTTCCACATCTCCTAAATACTTTAAATTTTAGCTTATATATTACTAACATATCCAATAAAATAAACATGAGTA
>VSSQ01001294.1_pt1 | contig 10102 bp, 9 predicted proteins | sample 4763081 | NCBI WGS metagenome assembly VSSQ01 (sample SAMN12137344, study PRJNA551015) | bioreactor metagenome | isolation source: SDC9 anaerobic chlorinated ethene degrading culture | place: USA: Knoxville, Tennesee | collected 2015-01-01
AAAATCATCATCATCAATATTGTGTTTTTCTCTAATTTTTTTCTTAGAAAGTTTGTTTTGAGCTATTATTACTTTCTCATCATCAGCTCCCATCGGCAAGAAATCCACTTTTGTCGATGGCAATTTGTATACATTTATTAAAAAATCCTTTCTTGCTGGAAGAACCCCATAGAACATTTTTGTATACGGCTCGATAATGCTTGCACAGTACCTCCATATAATTTTATGAAGAATATTCTTTGAAAGCCAATTTGTTGCACTATTAGAAAAATCTGCATGATTGTCAACAAAAACCTGTATAGATCTATTATTTTTTATATATTTTACCACTTCTCTGATATCACAAAACTGACAACCATGAATAAATATTAAATCTGGTTTTTCCTTTACTAAGGTTTCATAAGTGCCATTATATAATCGCATAAACTTTGAAATACTTACTCCTTTTACATAATCGAGTCTAGTCACGGGTATACTATGTTCGTTAAGATAACTACCTGAATCTACTAAACATGAACCTCCATTCTCATCAAATGACACACGTGATGCTACAATAGAAACATCATGCCCCATTTTTTTATGATATTTTGGAAGTAGATTTTCCTGATATGAGTGATTATCGATGTAGAAACATCCTAAGCATAAATGAACTATTTTCATTGATTATTCTCCAAAGATTTAATTTTTTCATTATATCTATTTATAAACGTGACAGGATTGCTGAATAAATCCGAGTATTCAGCTAACTCTGATTTACTAAAGTCCCACCATTCAATTTTTAACAACGCTTCAATTATATCAAAGTCAAATCTATATTTAATTATTTTAGCAGGTACACCTACTGCAATCGCATAATCTGGAATATTTGATGTGACGACTGAATGAGCTCCAATTATCGCCCCATTACCTATAGTAATCCCACTTTTAATAAAACAATTTTCTCCAATCCAAACATCGTTGCCTATATTAACTTTTTCACCACTATTAAACAAATTCGATGCCTTTTTATCGCCCTGCTGATAATTATTATTATAAAAGTAGGGTGAGGAAGAAACCCAATCAGTAGGATGGTTACCTCCGCCAATAGCACAATAGCTAGCAATGGAACAATAATGGCCAATGTTTGTATCCATTACAGAATTGTTATTTCCCATGTATGAATTCTTCCCCATCGTTACCCTAACTAGATTACAATTTGCATGTACCCTTGCAGTTTTATGAATATCACAATCTCTCATAGAGGGGTATTGCATTTTTTTTATTATTTTTGAATATATAAATAAAAATTTCCTTATCACATATTTCACTTCTCTTTTATAAAGTTTTTAAGTCTCCAGACTCAGAGTATTCTTTTCCTAGCTTATCACTCTCATAAATTTTAGCATCTACTAACACTCTATACCAATACGCTTGTAAGAAATTATAATAGAAACCTGCTTTCCCATCTAACATACCTAATCTAATAACATATCTGTAGAAAAAATATAATGAGCATCTTATCCCTGAAGGCAATCTATAATATATCTTATATTTTACGAACCTTCGTATTTTTGCCGGAACGTCTAATTCAGAGTATTCTATTTCTTTATCTTTGTAGTCTAGATAATCCTTAGCAGCTCGTGTAGCATACCAATTATGCTTTGAAATCCAATAGGATAGGTCTCTATAATCGAAGTGTTCGGAAACATTTTTCATTTCTATAATTCTTCCACTTTTTAATACTATTTGTTCATCCATAGAACGCTCTTCCATATAAGCTAACCCTCTTTTAAAAATGCATAATTTCTTAAAAGGATATGTTCCACCATACCTTAGCTTCTTTCCAAGAAAATTAACTTCAAGTGTAAAGATAATCCCGTTAATATCTGTATTATCATTTTCATTGCACAATTTTTCTAATTCAGTGGCAGATTCAACAGTTAATCTTTCGTCTGCGTCTAGTCTAAAAATCCAATTAGTAGTGATTTCTGTATTATCAATTGCCCATTGAAATTGTTTTCCATAATTTTCAAATTGATGTTGATATATATCTGCTCCATTTTTCTTTGCGATTTCCAAGGTATTATCCGTACTAAAGCTATCTATCACTATGATTCGCCGGGCAATAATTTTTACTGAATCTATACATTTTTGTAAGTTAACTTCTTCATTTTTTGTTAGAATAACTGCAGTTAAATCCGCCACCCAAAGACCTCCTATTACTTATATGATAATTTACAATTATTTTTTCCATACCACTCTATTTACATAATCCGTATAAGAAATAATAATCCTTAATACTTTATCGGATACATTTGGCATACTATAATCTTGGACTAATCTTAAAGTTTGTTCTCCTTGATTTTCCAGTACTTTGAGTCCTTGTAATATTCGTTGTTTCTTTAAGCCTATCATCATTACTGAAGCCTCTTCCATTGCTTCAGGTCTTTCATGCGCGTTCCTAATATTTAATGCCTTAAACCCTAATATTGATGATTCTTCACTGATTGTACCACTATCACTTAGCACGGCTTTAGCATGTTTTTGAAGCTTAACATAATCATTGAATCCAAGTGGTTTTAATGTTTGAATTAATGGATTAAATTTAATCTCTTTTGCCTCAATCATATTTCTGGTACGAGGGTGCGTACTCACAATAACTGGAAGCTGATATTTTTCTGCTAAGGTATTTAGAGTATCCACCAAGTCCATGAAGTTCTCTTCAGAGCTGATATTTTCTTCTCTATGTGCAGACACCACAAAATATTTATCTCTTTCTAAAGACAACTTGTCGAGCACATCAGATTTTTCAATGTCCTCTTTTCGTGATTCAAGTACTTCAAACATTGGACTACCTGTTTTAATAATTTGATCAGCTGGCAACCCTTCGGCCAATAAATATTCACGAGCGATATCACTATACGTTAAATTGATATCTGCTATATGATCAACAATTTTACGATTAGTTTCTTCTGGTACACGTTGGTCAAAGCAACGATTACCTGCCTCCATATGGAAGATTGGAATTTTTCTGCGTTTTGCTGCAATTGCGCATAGACAGCTATTTGTATCACCTAATATCAATAATGCATCTGGTTCTACGTCTGCTAAGATTGGGTCAATCTTTACTAAGATGTTCCCAATTGTTTCTACAGCTGTACCTGTGGCCGCGTTTAAAAAATAATCAGGTTTTTTCAAGTGAAAATCTTGGAAAAACACTTCATTTAATTCATAATCATAATTTTGCCCAGTATGAACCACGATATGTTCGATTGCTTCAGATTCTTCCAAACGATTCATTACCGCTGATAAGCGGATAATTTCTGGGCGAGTTCCCACTACTGTCATTACTTTTAATCTCTTCATGAATTACTAAACCTCCAAATAGTGTGTATCGGGTGTGGCTGGGTCAAATGGTTCATTTACCCACATGAGCGTAACCATATCTGTATTCCCTAGATTTTCGATGTTGTGAGTATATCCTACCGGTATATCAACTACTTCCATTTTTTCGCCATTGACAAAATACTCAATGATTTCAGAAGAATTGAGTTTACGGAAACGGATGACTCCTTCACCACTCACAACCAGAAATTTTTCATTTTTGGTATGATGCCAGTGGTTTCCTTTTGTAATCCCAGGTTTTGAGATATTTACAGATACTTGACCTCTGTCAGGTGTGCGAAGAAACTCGGTGAACGACCCTCTTTGATCTACATTCATCTTTAACTCATACGAAAATCCATTCTCAGGAAGATAACTTAAATAAGTGCTGTACAATTTTTTAGTAAAAGCATTTGACATGTCAGGTACTGACTTATCAGTACGGCTACCTTTAAAGGACTCCAATAGTTCCACTAACTCACCCAGACGGACTTTGTGAGTAATCGGAACTTCGCAAGTCGCATCTATGCGGTTTTCTTCACCATCAAGAGCGCGAACTAATTCTTGCACCACATCATCAATGTATACCAAATTTAAAACTACATTGGGATCATTGACAGTGATAGGCAAGTCCCGTGCGATGTTGTGGCAGAAGGTAGCTACCACACTGTTATAGTTTGGCAAGCACCATTTCCCGAAAACGTTTGGAAAACGATAGATCAGGATTTTTGCTCCGGTTTCTTCACCATAGGTTCGCAGCAAATCTTCCCCGGCTTTTTTACTCTCGCCATATGGATTGTTTAGTTCAGCTTGAATAGAAGAAGAAATCATTACTGGACACTTATTGGAGTGTTTTTTTAGCGTGTTCAAAAGAACAGATGTGAATCCAAAATTACCATCCATAAATTCTGATTGATTTTTGGGGCGATTTACTCCTGCCAAGTGAAAAACAAATTCAGCCTCTGCACAGTAGCTATTCAATAGTTCTGGATCAGTATCTCTCTCATAAGATAATACTTCGTGATCTGTAGTAGCCTGTAACTCAGCAATCAAATTTTTCCCTATGAAGCCATTCGCACCTGTCACCAAAATCTTCATTAGGCTTTCCAACCTTTCAATTCTTCTTGGATGTAATCCAAGTTCAATAATCTCTCTGTCATGCTGTCTAATGTCAGTTGTTCTGTATTATCTGAGTTGTACTCATCCAAATATACTGCTTCTTGATTTCCTTCTTCGAAGAATTTCCCATAGTTCAAGTCACGTTTATCAGAAGGCACTCGGTAAAAATCACCCATGTCAATCGCATGAGCAGCCTCTTCCTTTGTCAGTAACGATTCATACATTTTTTCACCATGACGAATCCCCATACTTTCGACCGGTAAATTAGTGCCGAACACTTTTTGTACTGCTTGTACCAAGGTATTAATGGTAGCGGCAGGTGCTTTTTGCACCATGATGTCACCTTGTTCTGCATTCTCAAACGCAAACATAACCAAATCAACAGCCTCTTCCAGACTCATCATGAAGCGTGTCATAGTGCCTTCAGTGACAGTCAATGGTTTGCCTGTTTTAAGTTGTTCAACGAATAACGGAATAACACTTCCTCGGGAGGCCATTACGTTACCGTATCTTGTCCCACAGATCAGCGTTTGTTCAGGATCAACATTGCGTGATTTTGCTACGAACACTTTCTCCATCATCGCTTTGGAAGTTCCCATCGCATTGATTGGATAAGCCGCTTTATCCGTCGAAAGGCAAATTACTTTTTTAACTCCCGCTTCAATTGCTGCCGTTAAAACATTATCTGTACCAATTACGTTTGTCTTCACAGCTTCCATTGGGAAGAATTCGCAGGATGGTACTTGTTTTAATGCTGCAGCATGGAATATATAATCCACGCCATACATAGCATTACGGACACTATTGATGTCGCGAACGTCACCAATATAGAATTTGATTTTAGAATTATTATATACTTTGCGCATATCATCTTGTTTCTTCTCATCACGAGAAAAAATACGAATTTCTTTTAAATCTGTATCTAAGAATTTTTTTAAAACAGCATTTCCAAATGAACCTGTTCCGCCAGTAATTAATAATGTTTTGTTTGTAAACATGCTTCGCTCTCCAATACTTGATTAATTAAGTTTACATATTTATTTGTGCATATGTCTTTTGTAAACTTATTCAAAAATAAAACTCTACAATTGTTACCCATTTCTTTAGCAATTTCTTCATTACCAAGCGTGATAATATAGTTCACTAATGCTTCGCTCTGACCCGTTTCAACAGTGAAGCCTGCATTATAATTTGCTAAATCTATTGAAATATCACACTGAGGATTCATAATGGCTAATATTGGTTTTCCAGCGCTCATATAGCTGTATGTTTTACTGGGTACGCATAGTCCATTTAAACTACTCTCTAAGCTAACTATAAAAGCATCGCTTACTGCAAGAGCATCAGAAAAATCCTGTCCATGAAGAAAATCAAAAATTGTTGTATTCTCTATTCTTTCTTCAGCAAGCTTTAGTTTTAAAGTCTCCATTTTGTTGCCGTGACCTGCAAATAAGAAATGAACGTTTTTATTATCCTTAAGCTTGCGAATGGTATCGAGTATTGTTTCCATATCTTGTGCTATTCCCATATTTCCGAAATAGGATATAATCAAGGGCTCTTTTTGGATAATATCTTTAAAAATAGGATTTTGTTTTGCATTATTTTTATTATATATAACATCGGATTCATACCAATTTGGTATGACTTCTACGTTATCATTTGATAGACCTTCTCTAGAATTAATTAGATAATCTTTCATTTCTGTTGATAATGCTACAACTTTAGAAATATTTTTGAATATCACTTTATTAAGTTTTTCCATAAATTTAGCTATAATGCTGGTGCTTTGAATTACATTAGTTTTAACCGCTATCTCAGGATAAACGTCGTATGAAACGAATACGACCTTTAAACCAAATATTTTATTAGCTATAAAGGTAACTAACGGTAATACTGGCGGATTTGAATATACAATTGCTATTTTAAAATTACGTAATTTATACAAATTTAATAAAGCAGAAAAAGTAAATGAAAAGTAATTTATAATTCTGCCAATAAAGGATGATCTTTTCAACTGGATATATTTCAGACGTTGGATTTCAATCCCATCAACTACTTCTTTTAGAGGTACTTTTTCATTTGTATTGCTATATTCCTCTGGATATCCACAAATCACACTAACGGAATAACCTGCATCTTTAAGAGCCTTTGCTGTATCAAAAGGTAATGTCGCAGATGAAATATATTCTGGATAGAAGAATTGACATAGAAAAACTACATCTTTACTTTTCATAATTCAACACCTGCTCTTCTGTAAGTCGGATTGTTTCTTCAAAAGGAATTTTAGTATATTCATTATTTTCATTAAATTCGCTTAAAGAAAATGAATCCTTATCGTAGATTAAGTCCCCAAAAACTTTCGAGACAATACTGTTATTCAGTTTATTAATTAACAAATCTACAAATGGGTTTAGAATTCCAATAAATTTAATTTTATTATTACTGTTATTTGCTACTACTTTAACTAAGTCATGAATATTAGTATATTCATTGTTTTGAGGGCAGAATAACCCATTTAGCTTATGATCTATCAAGTAACGTATATATTCACTTAGATTGTCGATGTAAATCATACTTCTTTTTGAATTAACAGTTGGAAAGACGGGAGTTTTTTTAGCAAATTTGGAAAGAGTTTGGTAGTTCCCTTTACATCCTTTTCCATAAATCATCGGGGGCCTAAGTATAGTCACTGTAAAATCATTAGAATTCATTTTTTCAATAGCTATTTCTGCCTCCATCTTTGAATGTCCATAAGCATTCTTTGGAGTGAGTGGAGTTGTTTTATCTATTATGCCTTTCTCTAATCCGTAAACGCTCATTGAGCTTAACAAAATAAACTGTTTCACTCCCTCTTCCGAAGCTTTTTTTGCAACATCAAACGCTAAGTCACGGTTGACTAGATAGTAAAGATGCTGATTTTCTTTAGTCTCTTTTATGTGAGCAATTCCAGCAACGTGCAAAACCACATCATAAATGGAAAAATCAAGTTCATTCCATTGACCATTTCTTGTCTCAACAGTGTTCACTTGATATTCTTCCGGCCATTGCCCTATCCACTTTTCAAAAGAGGTGCCAATATAACTATTGGCACCTGTAATCAATATTCTCTTCATTTCTATTGATTACTCCCTTCACTTAGTGTTCCTGTACCGCCTTCGACAACACCCTCGCTTTTCAAAACGCTTGTAATGGTTCCGACAAAGCATTTCACATCGAAAGCCAAATTCATTTTTTGGATGTACTCTCCATCCAACTCAGATTTAACAGTAATTGGCAGTTCATCGCGACCATTGATTTGAGCCCAACCGGTCAAGCCAGGGCGAACATCATTTGCGTTGTATTTATCTCTTTCAGCAATCAGGTCGTACTGATTCCACAATGCCGGGCGTGGTCCGATAATAGCCATTTCGCCTTTGATGATGTTGAAGATTTGTGGCAGTTCATCCAGGCTTGTTTTTCTCAGAAACTTACCGACCTTTGTGATGTACTGATCAGGATTTCCTAATAGGTGTGTTGGTGTATCTTTTGGTGTATCGATACGCATCGTACGGAACTTCAAGATATTGAAGTGGGTTTTGTTGATGCCGACTCTTTTTTGTTTGAAGAAGATAGGTCCCGGTGTATCCAATTTTATTGCAATAAATAAAATTAAGAACACTGGCGATAAAATGACTGCGGCCAATACCGAAAGAATAAGATCAATCACTCTTTTTGCCTTCAAATATTTCATAAAGCACCCCTATAACTATTTTTTTCTTCTTATAATTGTGTCTAAGATATAATCATATAAAGAAAATATCTTTCAGTATTTTTTATGATAACATTTCTACAAGTGTTTTTGCACAAAAATCGAAGTTTTTTTGAAGTTTTACTTAAAATTTACTTTTAAAAGCCGAATGATAAGAAAGCAAACGAATACATTATGAAGAAACTTTGAATTCACGCTTATCTATCTCTTATTTTTGATTACGGAAACTAGAATAAAAGATTAATTACGATTTAGTGTTCTTAAGAATTCCACCATCCTTATATCTGATGTTCTGCATTGTATCATTCCCACTCGATAGTTTCGCTTTGTTAGTTCTTTCTTGCAAACCATACCCTCTATTATAAGTCTTTTCTGACTGCTATCTTATTTTATATTCCAATAATCATAATTTTCGGTAACACTTTTTCGGAATAAGTGTTACCTCCGGTTAAGACAGCTCAGAAGGAGGTGGCTTTATAATCCAACGACAGGTTGATTATCTAAGATAATGTAATTTAAAAGCTAGTTCAGTTTGCAATGACTGGATTGGACTTTTTACTGGATAATCACTGATATCTTGCATGTGTATGTCTTTTGGGAAATTTAGTCTTGATATCTCATTGGAATATCTTGAGTCATCGGTTGGTTCGAGAATAAATATCCTATCCAAGTGTTTAACCAAAATGTATCGTGTATGAAAATATGTGAAAAACTATATTATTACGGTGTTATCAGTTTTTCTTTCGATATCAAAAGGATGTATTTGATATCGGCAAGCAATATACACATAATTTTATTTTTCACTTACTATACAATTGGCACAAACTGATCACCTCTTGAAAGGCTGTACGTCAGCCATCTGGTAGATGGCATTTTTACCCTAGTGTACTCCGATTAACAGATCACTTACCGTAACTGCGTAGCTGATGCGAGGAATGTGCTCCGACGAACCCCCTATTCGTCGGAGGTGGTCATAGGTGCAGCACCCTTCCCAGTTGCGACAGAAATCGCAACAATTCGTTGAAAGCCTATTCAATCGGAGGAGTCTGCCTTATACTGTTACTATTGATTCACAATCGAACGGATGGAGGAATGTTTTTTATGATCATTGATGTATTGGCAAATATGGATTTCTATAAGAATTTGAACGAGTCGCTGTATAAGGGACTGAGGTTTTTAAGAGAAACGGATTTGGCAGCTTTACCTGTAGGGCGCTACGAAATCGATGGTGATGCGGTGTTCGCGTTGGTACAGGAATATGAGACGCATCTGCCGGAGGAATGTCGCTGGGAAGCGCACTACACGTATACGGACATCCAGTACATCGTGGAAGGTAGCGAAAAAATGGGCTGGAAAGCGCTGAATGATGTCGTGAAGACGGAGGATCGTCCTGAAGAGGATATCTACTTCTTCGATGCGGAAGGCGATCATTTCGTGCTGCATGCGGGCCAGTTCGCGGTGTTCGCGCCACAGGATGCCCACCGCCCGGGTTTGGCGGTAGATGAACCGGCACCGGTCAAGAAAGTCGTCGTTAAAGTGGCGATGTAGGTCTTTATAATTGAAAAAATTCGGAATAGATTTTGCTTTCGCAATGCCTACTCTGAATTTTTTTGTATTCATAATTATGGGATTCCGAATTCTCAATCTATTAAGATGCTATCTCACGGATTCCTTATACTCGGTTGTAGCACAAAGCAGATCCAAGTGAATTTTTTCAGTCATCAGAAAGAAGATTACTAAAAGTTATATCGTTCAGTCCTGGATCATTATAGCGAAGTCTAGCAGTAATCTAATGATTCATCAAGCTTTTCAATGCTCCACTTTGTATTTACCAAATATTTAGTGATCCAAGGAATTCACTTATTACTTAAT
>VSSQ01001295.1_pt1 | contig 10099 bp, 5 predicted proteins | sample 4763081 | NCBI WGS metagenome assembly VSSQ01 (sample SAMN12137344, study PRJNA551015) | bioreactor metagenome | isolation source: SDC9 anaerobic chlorinated ethene degrading culture | place: USA: Knoxville, Tennesee | collected 2015-01-01
TCCCTTCCTGTGCCAGTCCGATGCCGAGATTGGCACAGGTGGTGGTCTTGCCCACACCGCCTTTTTGATTGGCGCAGGCAATTATGTTTGCATTCAATTTTCTTTCCTCCTTTTGATTTCAGCGATAAGAACAAGCAACATAAAGCTGATTTGCTATATAAAAAATTGCCCCTTACAGAATGTAAGAAGCAATTTTTATATTCATATTCAATTTCTCTATATTATTTCAAAATGAGTAAGCGCATCTTTGATAGCATCTACATGAACAGGAGTGGGATGTTTTCTTGGACTTTTTAATGTTTCAACCGCATTAGGTGCATCGTACATTGGCAAACCTAAACCGCGTTTCACCTCGGCAATATATGCCGTATGAACGTTGAAACCGTATTTTCCGACGATATATTCTTTAATCATTTTGTAAGTAGTTCGTGGTTTTGGCTTGTATGCGTCTGCCCTTTCAGCTATATTATTAAGGGTAAGCCTATTGTCAACCTTACCTAATGGTATCATCCCATCCCCATTGCCAAAGACTACCGTTACGTTAATATAGCTATCTGGAGTTTTGTGGGACTTTGGTAATACCGTTGAGACGGTAGTATTGATGTCACGGGTAAAAGACTGAGTGTGTAAAAAGTCCAGTAATACTGGGCTTTTCAGGGTTTAAGAGCAAAATTCCGATGTGTGAAAATCGTGAAAATATTGCTTCGCGGGAATAAGTCCAAAGGCATGATTTTTAACGTGACAGAGCGATTTAGATGTCATAGTTTGGCGTGTGGTCAGGCTAGATGTCAGAAGTTCGCGAGTGGTCGATTTAGATGTTTATTGAATTTTTCGAGGTTGTGTGGTCAGGTTGGATGTAGGAGGAGGTTACCGTGAAAAAGAAAAGAATAAATCATAAATCTACTATTTTTAAGCCGAATACAAAACTATATCTGCTCCTATCATCAATATTTGGTATAGTTGTAATTGCATCCTTTATAGCATTATGTGTCAACATTGAAATAACACCTATATGTACAATATTATCAGCAGTAATTAGTGTTTTTGGTGGAGCGTTTGCTTCAGTAATAGTTGCCTGGCTAATTGACATTGCCGCATGTAAAAGACGCAACACTGATCTGAGCTATAGAGAAAAACAGAGTCTCGATTATATTGCAATGTTCTTAGATGAATTATTTCAATCATTTGCTGATAATCAGTCAAGTTGTGAAACAAGTGACTCGGCCAGATGGGAAGTATGGTTTAGACACTTGGAATCAAATAATTTTTTCAAGGAAGAGCCAGATTTTTACCAGCGTATGTTGACTACATATGTATCACTAAACGATATTGTAAAAATAATTAACGAATTGAACAGTGGTGAATTGAAAGAGTATATTATTCAAAACAATTCAGATGTTTTAGGCGAGTTGTCAATTTTGTCGGATGCTTGTTGCAGGCTTCGAGACACTATATTTAACGACAAATCAGAAAATATTGATCATATTATTTTTTGCATTAATGATGTTATTAGCACAATTCTGCCATTCTATAAACTGTCAACAAAAGAATATATACCTTATATAGAAAGCAAAGTTGAAAAGGCTCATATAATTGAGAAAACCCCTTGAAAGCGACTAAGACTAAGGCACCCTACGTTGTAATTTCGTAGAGTGCCTTGCTCTTTTTGGGCCTATTCAATTACATCAACCGTCACACCAGATTTGAATTCCACGGTGAATTTGTCCTCGTAGACAGTGACTTTTTCAATCAGCCGCTTGACAAGAGGCTCGTCGTATTCAGTAATGGCGGTGGGCTGCTTCCGCAGGAACTCGCCCATGTCGGCAATGCGTTTTTTTAGTTCGTCCCGCCCAATGATCTCGAGCTGTACTTTTTGTTTTTCGTCACGCAAGCGGTAAATTTCATCGCCCACTTTATCATATTCTGTCTTTGAGTTAGCCAGCTTCACGAGCTCAGCCTGAAGTTCCCCCAGGCGCTTGTCGATGTCGGTCAGGGCGGTGTCGTTACCATGACTAAGGACGGTTTCAATGTTGTCCTTAAGGACGGAAAGGAAGGAATCCTTGTCGCAGAGCGTCTGATTGATAGCAGCAACCAGCACCTGCTCAATGGTGCTCTCCAACACCGTGCGGGCATCACAGAATTGGCCGGTGTTTTCCAACCTGCTGATGCACCGCCAGACAACCGACTTTTTCCCTCGGTTGTTCCAATGAATCCTACGGAAAAATTCGCCGCAACCTCCGCAGATAATCATATTTGAAAAGCTGTGCGTACTGCTGAATGTTCTGTTTTTCCCATTCGGGCTGGTGTGGACGATGCGTCGTCGGATGAGTTCCTCCTGAACCTGCATGAAAATTTCACGCGGGATGATGGCCTCATGGCTGTTTTCTACATAATACTGCGGAACATGTCCATGGTTCTTTACCCTCAGCTTTCTAATATAGTTCAGGCAATCCACAGTATTTCGTGCAAACCGACTTATCGATTTGGTGATTACCTTGTCAATCTTGCCCGTCATGCAGTCGTTAATCATGCGGTTGAATTCCTCACGCTTTTTGGTGTTAGTGCCGGAGACACCGTCATCTGCATAGATGCCAGCTAACTCCCAGTCCGGGTGGCTGTTAATGTATGCAGTATAGTGAGTAATTTGCGCCTCGTAAATGGCAGCGCCATCAAGTAAATTTAGGTTTGGGGGTAGTATCAAAAATAGCAAACTACTTTCTAGCTTTAGATAACGTTAGGTTTACACAACAGGAAAAAGAGAATGGCGTGCGCAATGGCGTTGGTGTCTACAGTCTGAGGACAGCGTTGACGGTTATTTTAATGTTGCCCACTCCCTGAGAAAGTCTACCCCCGGCACAGGAGGCCGGCGACTACAGGCTCCAGCGATGTTGGGGGGGCGTGGCAAACTCGTCTCACGCAAGAGTTTTCCACGGCGGGGCCCTGATGAGCGGTGTGGCGGCTCATTAGGATCATAAACAGGAAAAGAGATCTGGAAAATCCAGCTCTCTTTTATACCAATGTTAAGTTTTTTCAACCCACGGCAGAAGCGTAACTCCAAGTGACAAGTAACGATTAGCATGTTATGTTTCAGATGTAAATAATAGGGTGTTCTATTTATATATTCCACGGAGAGGTGGACAAAGGATAAAAGCGAGATTACACTGAATATAAAACTTTTGTTTTTACGCAATAAGCACCGGCAGGAATAATAACCCTGCCGGTGCCGTGCTGTTTAATATTCTCTGTGGTTAGATCAGCCGCGACTTTTCCAGCAGTCGCTGAACCATAACCGCGACCTCCGCCCTCGTCACGCTGTCCTTCGGGGAGAGTGTGCTCGCGGTTGTTCCCGATACAACGCCATTCTTTATGCAGGCGGCAGCGCCGGCTTTCGCGTAGTCCGAAACCAAGCCCGCATCAGTATAGTTTGAAAGCAAGGCTAAAACTTCGCTGTCGGTTAGGGTAACGCTAAGCCCGGTGAGTTTCATGGCTCTTGCGAGTATTGTCATTGCCTGCTCGCGGGTTATCGTATCGTTCGGGGCAAAGGTCGTGCTATTATAGCCTGCAATCAGGCTATACGAAGCCGCAGTGTCGACATAACCGTTGAACCAGTTGGTGAGCGTAACGTCGCCGAAGCTGCTTTCGTTTGTGCCCTGACGCAAACCTAGCGCACGCACGACGATGGCCGCGAACTCCGCTCTCGTGATGATTCTGTCCGGCTCATAGGTGCTGTTGCCAATACCCGTTACCACCATTCTGGAGCCCATGTTGTTGACAGCATCCTTTGCCCAGTGGCCTGCAACATCCGTAAAGGCAACAGGGTTGTAGATGACTGAGTATGTACTATTGGTAAGACTGTTGATCTTGGCGTAATACTTGCCGTTGATCACCACGATCTGCGTGGGCACATGACTGAAGGTACCATCATTATTGAGTACGATGCCGGTGGTGATCTTGGACGGATCAATACCGTCCGGGATGGCTACCGTTCGTTCCACGTATCCGTTAAATTTGCTCACCGCTACCGTCTTACTTCCGCTGGTGCAGGTGATCTCAAACTCTACGGGTTTCACGACGATCTGATAGCTGTTCTTTGCTGCCGTATTTTCTACGATCTTCACCGTATCTGCAGGAGGCTCCGCGATTTTTACGCTGACCTTAATGTCCTTGAGTTCTATCTGCGCTCCAATCTGTGACGATACATCGTCGATGTTGATCTGCGTAGCGGGCAGAGTATAGGTCACGGAGCTGGTCTTGATCTCCAGTACCGCTTCCTTCTGTTCCATGTTTTTAACGGTTTGACCGTTGAGCTCGCCTACCACAACATCAGAGGCTTTGTTTGTTGGCAGTGTTACTGTTGGCTTTTCGCCGCTGCTGGCCAGAATCTTATCCAGCTTTGTGTCATCCACTTTGATGGTGGTAACCGTCTGGCCTCCGGTGGTTTGGGTGCTGGCTGTTCCTGCGTCCTGCTTCTGGCCGTTGACCTCTACAACAGCTGAAATTGACGGCGTAGTCGGGGTGCTCGACGTACCGCCGGAGGATGGTGCTACGGTGGTCTTTCCCGTTGCCGCACTGTATAATGCCATGTTTCCTGCTTGGTCTTTTACAAGCACGTTAAAGTAATAGTCCGTGTTTGCTGTCAGTCCCGTTACTGTAGCGGTAGCTATGTCCGCGATCCATGTGCCCGACAGGGCATTCGCAGCCGCAACTGTCGTAATGCTGCTTGTAGAGTACACAACCTTATATTGCAGATTTGCCTCAAGGGTAATATCATCAGTACCCTTCGTCCAGGTAAGCTTTGCAGAATTATAGGTAAGGTCGCTCACGCCGATTGTACCGGTGCCGCCCACCGTAGGCGCAGTAGTGTCGACGAGAACAGCGGCTGTGCTTCCGACGCTGTTTAGTGTTAACGACGCGTTATTGCCTGCGGTATCTTTTATAGTGCCGCCGTTAAGACCCAGCGCACTTACATCAATTCCGTTCGCATCAGTGTTTCCGTCAACTACTGTATAAGCAAACACAAGCGCTGAGGTATTATCCCCGCTGACATAAGCTGCATTGACAGCAGCTCCCCCGATATCAAGGGTAAGGGTCGGCGCACCTGTCACAGTAACGGCCTTGCTAAAGTTCACGGTAAAGCTCAATGTCTCTCCAGCCTTATATACTTTGGCGGCAGGCACGCTTACCGATGAAACCGTGGGGGGGCCGTATCATTAAGCTGCTTAACTCCGCTTGTCTGACTGCTCAACATGGCGTTTCCGCCCTTATCATAAATGGAAGTGCCGGTAGCCGGGTTGATTTCTATAGTTTCAAGCCCGTTCGGCGTACCTGTTATGATCAAGAACACGCGCACGGTTGTCTCGCCGCCTGCAAGGTCCGCACCTGTGTTTGTCTTGACGGAATGAATAGAAGCATTTGTAGCTGTGCCGCTGTTCTGTGTGAAGGTTAATAAAAACTTGGGAGCGGTCAGCGCAGTTGTACCGCCATCGGCACCGTAAACGCCCTCCGAAAATGTAATGTCAACGTATGTATTGTCAGCTGATAACGTGCCGGATTGTATTGTCGGCGCAGCCGTGTCCCAAGACGCAATTGACACACCTGCTCCATCCGTCTCCATTGCGTTTCCAAATGTATCCTCTACAGTTCCGTTTCCTCCTGCGGTGTATTTAACGTTGAGGCCTTCCTTTGCCGATACGCCAAGATTTGCAACAGTCAAAACAACATGGCTGGCATCTGACCCCTGTGCAATTGCCGAAACGGAATACTGCGATGCGGGTGTTCCGGTTTCCGTCACTGTAAAACCGCCGTTGTTCGCTTTCGTTATTTGGACGCAGTCTTTGCTAAGCGTAACCGTGATGTGCGTGTCGTCTGTTCTGCTTGCGCTCAATATCGTCGGAGCGATCACGTCAATCGAGTAGATCTCTCCGGTGTTAAACCCGCCTGATATGGCGTTCGTGGCGCTGTCGGTAATATCCGTTCCGCTATCGTTGAGATCAAGCCGCAGAGTACCAGCGCCGGAGATTAAGCTCACCGTTACGTCATACGTCGTACCACCCGCAGCCGATACGGAAGCAATTGTGCCGGAAATGGTTTTTGTTGTTGTCAGTGAAAAGTCAGAAGTGTCTACTCCCGTAACGGCCTCGCTGAAGGTCACACGATAGGTTACGCTAGTCAGGTTAGTTGATGCCGTTAAAGGACTGTTGCGGTTGATGCTGCTGACTGTCGGCGCTGCCGTATCCCAGGCCGCAATGACTGCTCCTGTGGTGTTTGTTTCCATTTCGTTGCCCTCTATGTCGGCAATGGTCCCGTTGCCACCCGCCGTGTATGTAACGGTTACACCCGCAGAACCCGCCGCGCCCATATCGGCAACCGTCAGCACAACATGGCTGCTGTCAGCACCCTGCGCTGTAGCGCTTACCGCAAAGGTCGTCGCAGTGCCGTTCTTGGTTACCGTAAAGCCTCCGTCGTTCGCTTTCGTTAGGTTCTGGCAAGCCTCGCTAAGTGTGACGGTGATGTGCGTGTCGTCTGTTCTGCTTGCGCTCAAAATCGTTGGTGCTGTGACATCGGTGGAGAAGGTCTTTTGGGCGCCGTATGTCGTTCCGCCGTCATTGACGGCCACGACCCTGTAATAATATGTTGTGTTGGGCGTCAAATCTGTAATGTTACAGCTTACAGACGTGCTGCTTGTGCCCGTTACAGGACTTTGCGATGCTGTGGCGGTTGAGCCGTAGCCCGTCGTTGTCCCATATTCGAAGGTAACCGTCGTTTCTGCATTGTTGGCGTTTACCGTACCGTTGAGTGTGGCCGCGTCGGTAACAATGTCTGTTGCAGAGTTTGTCGTCGCGGTCGGCGCAATAGCGCTGGTCGTAAACGTCTGGTCACTTCCGTTGGTGGTGCCTACTGAATTTACAGCTTTCACTCGGAAATGATAAGTCGAATTTGGGACAAGTCCTGTAATAGAACCGCTGACAGATGTGCTGTTTGTGCCCGTGACAGGACTTTGCGATGCCGTGACGCTTGAGCCGTAGCCCGTCGTTGTCCCATATTCAAAGGTAACTGTCGAACTGGCACCGTTGGCGTTTACGGTACCGCTAAGCGTTGCCGCTGTCGAAGTAATGCTACTCGCAGCGCCTGTCGTCGCTGTGGGCGCTGCGGGGGAAGTCGTAAAGCTTACAACAGGTCCGTGCACCGTTCCCAGGCTGTTTGTCGCGTAGGCGCGCACATAGTAAGTCGTGCCGGGGGAAAGTCCGGTTACGGACTCGCTGAAGCTGCCTGTTCCAGTTCCGTTCGCGTCCTGCGTGACGCCCGGTTCTCCAATTGTGGGCGTTGCATCGGTTGAGGAATAAACCACGCCTCTGTCCGTCACAGTCTCCCCGCCGTCAGCGGTAACATTACCACCCAAAGTTGCCGTCGTCGAGGTAAATGTAGTAACACTGGTCGTTGTCACCGTCGGGACGGTAGACACCTTCACATCAGCAGCAGTACCGCCTGAAAATGTCAACGTTGCATCATTGCCCGCAGCGTCCTTGATGGTTCCGCCATTGGGCGTTATATTGGAGCTCAGCGCTACACCATCTGCATCTGCGTTGCCCGCAGCCACCGTATAACGGAAGGTAAGGGCACTTCCACCAGTACCGCTTTGGTATGCCGCTTGGACTGTGGAGCTGCCTACGGTCAGTGTCAAATATGGCGTGCCGCCCGTAGTCACCACATTCACAGCTTCGCTAAAATTGACTGTATAGTCCAAATTCTGCCCAGCAATATAGGTTGCGTTACTTGGTGGTGAAACGGAGGTTATTGTAGGTGCAACGCCGTCAACAAGTACGCCAGTTGTTGCGGCTACGCTGTGCAAATCTAATTCGGCATTAACTTCCCCCGAGGTTTTGATTGTCCCGCTATTTAAATTGATAGCGCTTCCTAGTAAAATTCCATCAGCATCTAGCTGCCCTGAAGATACTGTATAACGAAATACCAAATCTCGTGAATCGGAACCGCTCACATAGGATGCATATACAGTACCACCGGTATTCAACGTGACAGGTATCCGTGGCGTTCCAGTCACCACTACGACCGAATCAAAAGATACTGTAAAATTGAGGGCGTCTCCGATTTTATAAGTTCCGTTGGAAGGAACCGAGACGGAGGTCACCGTCGGCGCGACGTTGCTGGAATCGGTGGTAAATGTCCAGGTCGCATAGCCCGTAAACACCTGATTTATACTATCAGGATCCGGATCTATTTGTTCAAAATGCAGAATTTTAGGGTTACTTGGGTCTATGGTCGCTGCACCACCGACCATGAAATCATCCCAGCTACCTGTATTTGTCCAAGTAGGTCCGCTTACTGTGCTAATTGAATCCAGAGATCCGCCGGAAAAGGTTAAATCGAAGGCATCGCTTCCGGTTTCATTGTTAAAATACAACTTAATCGTACCTTCATCCACATCAATAAGGTTGTCGAATTCCATGCCGGCATCCGGTTCGTTTACTACCTGATATGGGCCCGCTGATACAGCGGTAGATGAAAAAGTAACATAGGATCCAAGAACACCTGCCCTCGCCGGCAGCGTCAGCGCGGGCATAAGGCTTATCACCAGCGCAAGGGTCACAAGCATGGCCAATATTCTTTTTCTTATTTCTTTAACCATTTGGAATCCTCCTCGTTTGTGAACGGAATAAATTACATCGGGCAAGCGGGAAATGCCATATAATCATGTTGAATGAACTGGCCTAACCGATCAGAGACCGCAATCTTTTCGTGTTTTTATTATATATGAAACGGAAAAATTATGCAATGCAAGAGAGAAGCTAAGCAATTCTTACGAATTGGTAATGCGAGACTGCAGACGCAACGCAATTCACGATTTGTTGCATTGTCAAGGATTTATTGGTATCGCAGACACGGACAATATCCTCATTGAGGTATGCTGTCCTCCAATTTTGTCCTGAATCTTAGTGATAATCAGTTAAGATATCACCAGTGTTGCAGTCATAGTTTATTTGCACATAAGAACAATGGCCATTAATAGATTTAGTCTCACCAGCTGCGGTTCGAAGCCCTCTTGCTGTATAAACCAGTTATGCATGGTTAAGCTAGGTATTTCAATGGCAGTAAAAGGTATTGCCAAAATTTTCGGCAATACCAGCTCTCCTAATTTAAATCAACGCAGCCAAAGACTGCAAAATTTATCTGACTAATTACCTTTAATTTCTTGTTGGCAAGGTAAAAACAGATATAATAACCCCTGTGCTTTTGCACTTAGGCTGATGGCCTTCACCGTTGCAACCGGCGGAGGATCATTATAATAGCCAGCACTAGGCTGGCCTGGCATCTTGAAAACTGCGGAAAAGCAAAAGACAAAAAATATAGAGAGAGCAGAACACACCGTCTGATCTCTATGCTTCACCCAACTACTAGTTTTTTGTTGCTTATGCAATTATAGCAACAGCTGCCGCAGCCATTTAAGACATGCATAACTATTCCAAGACCTTTTTGCCCAATTAGTATGGATAAACGCAAAGAATCCGCCATAAGCGGATGACGCCAAAGGAAGATAGCCGGGGGAGTAGGCCAGTCACCGAAACCAGTGTGTCGAGAGTGATAAGGATACTTACGTTGCAGGCGTCCCCAATTGAATCATACCTGACATGGGGAGACTGGCGGTGAAGGGTGAAAACCACCTGCCACCCTGTTCTATGAGCTTCCTGACCGGAGCGGGCAGCTGCTGTTAGATTATTTTTTGTTGCTATTCTTAAGATAAATATGCAAAGACCACCGCTGTTGCAACCAGCGGTGGTCTTCTTTGGTTGTTAAGCGTCTGCAGAATAACAAAAATGCAGCACTCACCATGGTGGACGATACAGGACTTGAACCTGTGACCTCCCGCACGTCAAGCGGATGCTCTACCAGCTGAGCTAATCGTCCATTTCAACGCCGTCTCAGCGTCGAACGATATGTATTTTATCGTAAAAGGGACAAGCTGTCAAGAGTTTTTTATTGATGTTGCTTTGGTGGCCGCCCACAGCTGCGGGCGGCCACCAAAGCGGAAGGGTGTGATCGCCGGGATATAATTGACCGAGATCGCCGGTGAAAATTGACCCAC
>VSSQ01000019.1_pt2 | contig 10098 bp, 10 predicted proteins | sample 4763081 | NCBI WGS metagenome assembly VSSQ01 (sample SAMN12137344, study PRJNA551015) | bioreactor metagenome | isolation source: SDC9 anaerobic chlorinated ethene degrading culture | place: USA: Knoxville, Tennesee | collected 2015-01-01
TAATTATAATCGATTTTAATTCAATAATATATTCTAATTATAATCGATTTTAATTTATAATAATATTTAATTATTATGATATTTTTATTATTAAAAAGAAATTATTCTTATTTTTCAAAAAATTGAAATTAGATTAAAATTAGAATTAAAATTAAAGTTAAAATTAAAGTTAAAATTAAAACTATAATACTAATTAAAATACAAACAATATTGAAAACTTGATAAAAAATTATTATAAAATAATCAAGAATTAACTTTAATTATAGGGAAATCTTCTAAATTAGTTATAGAATTCACTACATCAGTTTTTGTAACAATACCAACAGGAATTCCATTATCGTCCACTAAAATTAGCCTACCAATATTTTTATTATGCATAACTTCAACTGCATTAGCTACTTTTGAATTTTTGTTGATAGTGACAACATCTTTTTGCATTATATCTTTGACTTTTAAATTTTCTTTAGATTTAGCTAATGACCAAACAATATCTGTTAAAGTTAAAATACCAAGTATTTTATTATTTTCAATCACTGGAGCACCATCAATAATCTTTTCAGAAAGAATTAGGGCAGCTTCTTTTATAGTATCATTTGGATTTAAGAATACTAAATTTAAAGTAGCAATTTCCTTAACTGTTTTTTTAGGAATACTTCTTATCGTAGTTGTGTCTAAAAGAAGTATATTATCCATATCATCCCTACCAACGATTTCTCCAATAATCCCAAGATTATTTACAGGAGTTGGACCAATACGAACAGTATCTCCAAGATTCAACTCTTTAATACTACCTAAAACTTTTATAGCTGCTTCACATTCACCAGGATTAGGAATACTAGTAAACTCAATTTTAGCTACAGAGACTCCCTCAACAGGATTACCTTCTTTAAACATTGGGACATTCGATTCATTATCTGTTACTGAAATATTTAAAGTATGATATGCTTCAATAGTGGGTTTATAACCACCACGAGGTCCAGGAACTCCTTTAACTAAACTTAAACTCCTAAGCGATTGCATCTGATTACGTATAGTTCCGGGATTTCTATTCATAACTTCGGCTATGTCTTCTCCTTTTATGGATTTTCCATCGGAAGTTTGATACAAATTGATCAATGTTTGAAGAATCTCTTTTTGCACAGATGTAAGCATTTTGCCACCAACTATCATTTAACTTAAAAAGGATTTTGTTTAATATGTTTAATTTATTTAATATGTTTACTTCTATTAATATTAATATTCTTAATGTTTTTAATATTGTTAGTAATATGAAAAATCAATGTTAAAATAATCAGTATATAAAAATACATTCATATAATACATTATATTAAATACATAATTTATCATTAATATTAATTATAAAATATATAATCTATTCATATAAATAGGTATTGATTTTATAAAGAAAAAAATTGTATTAAATGATAATATAATTAGAAAAATAAATAGTAAATAAAATAATAACAACAAAAAACTAATAGAAATATAAATTAATTATAAAAATAAGTAAATTACCATGAAAAAAATATATATCCCACATATTATGAAAAAAATAGAATAAAATAAAAAATAAAATATAAAAGTAAATTCTTAGAATAAATTTTAAAAATTATATAATTAAATTAAAGAATTAAAAAGTCAATAGAATTAAAAAGTTAATAATAAAAAATTTAATAATTAAAAAAAATAATAAAGTTAAAAAATTAATAGTATTAAAAATTTAATAAAAAGCCAAAAATCCTATTTAACTCTTAGAATATGTAATAATTTTAAAATTTGTAATAACTTTCTACTTCTAAATCAGTAGGAATTTCAGTTGGATAATCTTCATTTATACAACCTAAACAAAGTTCCTCTGCAGGAATACCAATTGAATCAACAAGATCCTCTATAGAAATATAACCTAAAGAATCAACTCCAAGTTTTTCCCTAATTTCTTCAACAGAATTATTAGCAGCTATCAGCTCATCTTTAGATGCCATAGCAACACCATAATAACAAGGAGCTATTACTGGAGGACAACCAATCATTAGATGAATTTCTTTTGCACCTGCCTCTTTTAAAATTTCAATAAGAGATTCAGATGTAGTTCCACGAACAATACTATCATCAATAAGCACAATTTTCTTACCTTCAAGCTCAGAAACTAAAGGATTCATTTTTAATTTAACAGCTAATTCTCTTTCTTCTTGTGTAGGCATTATAAATGTCCTACCAACATATCTATTCTTTATAAGACCTTCCCCATAAGGAATTCCAGAAGCTCTAGAATACCCAATTGCCGCAGGTATTGAAGAATCAGGAACAGGCATTACCACGTCAGCATCAACTGGAAATTTATCAAACAATGCACGTCCAATATTAAGTCTAACTTGATAAACATTCTTTCCATCAATAGTACTGTCAGGTCTTGCAAAATAAACATATTCAAACATACAATGTGAATTTTTAGTTTTATCTGCTTTAGAAATTTTATGAGAATTTATCTTATTATTATCAAAATAAATTATTTCTCCAGGTTCAAAATCACGTATAAATTTAGCTCCAATAACATCAAAAGCAACAGTTTCAGAAGCTACCATGAAAATATCATCTTTTTGAGCAATTGCAAGAGGTTTCATAGCAGCAGGGTCACGAATAGCGTAAAGATCACCATTAACTAATATAACAAGAGAATAAGATCCCATAATTATATGAGACAAATTTTCTAAAGTTTCAATCATATCAGAAGTTTTTAAAAATTCTCTTTTAATTAAATGACATAATATTTCAGAATCAGTATCTGAAGTAAATTCAACACCTTCAGAAATTAATTCCCGTCTTAGTTTTCCAGAATTAATAATATCTCCATTATGAGCAATAGCTATAGTAAAATCATTAAAAGTAGTAACAAATGGCTGAGAATTTTCAAATTTTGATTGACCAGTAGTAGAATACCTTACATGACCAATACCAACTTCACCATCTAATTCATTAATTTTGTCTCCTTTAAAAGCATCAATTAAGAGACCCATACCACAATGATGATTCAAGCCATTTTCATCACCATTAGTGCCTTCTTTAGTATTATCACTGTTAAAAGTCGCCATTCCAGCAGATTCTTGTCCTCTATGCTGTAATGCATGTAAACCATAATAAATTGAAGATGAAACATCTATAGAAGAGTCTTTAGAGTGGATACCCACAATACCACATTTATCTTTCAAATCACAATCTCCGTAGATTATTTAATTAATTATCTAATTTAATTAATTATCTAATTTATTTAATTATTATCTAATTTAATTAATTATCTAATTTATTTAATTATTATCTAATAAATTCATAAATATAATCAACACATAAAATCTATCAAAAAATAAAATATAATAACAAATAAAAATTTATAAAATAAAATAATTTATAAATTATTGTAAATTATTAATTGATAAAAATTATTATAAAATATACAAAAAAATATTATACTATAATATTTTCATTTTCTAGTATAAATATTTTTAAAATTAATTAACATCAGATTAACAATAATATGAATACCAATAAAATATAATTAAAAAATAAAAATATGTTAATAACAAATCATATACTTATTATAGTGCCAAAAAATAAATAATAAAATGAATTAATCCCAAAAATGATTAATCCCAAAAGTTTCGGAATTGATCTGTTATATCATAATCCTCATCATCAATTTCATCATCATAAGAATTATTAGATTGATTTTTATCATTATCTTTATTTTTATTATTAGATTTGTTTTTATTTCTATTTAAATATTTATTTTCATCATCATAACTATTCTCATCAGAACTATTCTCATCAGAACTATTTTTATAATTTTTATAATTATTTTCAGGGTTTAAATCATCAGCCCCTAAATTAAAAGAAATATTATCATTATTTTGAGAATTATCCTTTTTATAAATGCTATTTCGGTTATATAATTCATTATCATTAGTTCTCTTATAATATTTAATAATCTCTTTTTGGAGATCATCACTATTACTTTCAACAAATATAAGTGCAGTTTTAACAACTTTAAGCCAATCAACAGCATCTTCTTTTGAAAAAGCACCTATATAACCTTGACCTACAATAATATTCTCAGGTTTAAATTTATTAGTAGCTATGACTATTTTTTGAATTTCAGCATCATCTAACAAATCATTGAAAGTTTCAACCCATAAATCTCCAATTTCAAAAACTTCTAAAAGGTTTTTAGTATGTATATTAGAATATCTAGATTTAAAATCTGTGAAATCAAGTTTAACTTCATCAATATTTTCATTAAGATCTTTAATATCATTAATTAATTCAAAATTTTCCTCTCTCAGATGTTTAGCTTCTTTTATAAGCATTTCATTTTCAAGAGATATTTTCTCATTTTCATCCTTTAATTTGTCGTAATTAATTCCTAACTTTAAGAGTTCTGATCTAACTTGATTAATATTAGCTATATCAAATATAGAAGCAAGACCAGCTCTTATGATAGAATTTTTAATTTCAACTTCAACATTTTTTATGTCAGTTATCTCAATATCCCTAAATTTTGGGAAATTTAAATACTCAACATAATTAAAATCATTTTTTAAATTATTATAAAAATTTGAGAATAAATATTCTCCTTCTTCATCAGATTGAGTAGCTATAAGAATAATATCCGAACCTAAAACAGCATTTTTAGCAATTTCAACATTTTTCGTAGTTATAATAGAAGAAATAATAATATTAAAGTCATTAAATAAATCTATATTTTTTATAGCTTTTGAAAGAAATTCTGAGTTTTCAGGACCATCCACAATAATCCTAACATCAACAGGTTTTTGGTTATTATTATTAGTATCAATTTGATTATCTGATTTATTATTAACTTGATTATTAACTTGATTATTAAAATAAGAAGTATTTTGGCTATTTTTATTAAATCCATTATTTAAATTATAATTATTTATAGCATTATCAGTTTTTTCATTTTTTTTAATGTAATCATTCTCATTATCATAAATATTTAATTTATCATGTTCATTATTTCTTTTGTAATTATCATATTCGTCATAATTATTATAATTAGAATTATTATTATTATTATTATTATTATGAATATCTAATGATGTATAATCTCTAGATTCATTATCAACAATATCATTATCTTTATCAGCATTATTATCATTAATAATTTTAATTATGTGACCAATATCCTCATCATGATTATTAAAATCCATTTAATCAACCATATTTTTTAATATTAAATTTAAATAAAAATAAAAATACACAGTAATTTAATATCCAAAAAGAAATTAATATACTATAATTTACCTATTTAATTATTGTTTTTTATAATATAAATAGCTTTTTGATTAAATAAATGATTTTTTATAATATTTAATAAATTATAATCAGATTTTAAAAAATAATTAGAGATTATAAAGTTTAAAAACTATTAAAATATTAATAAAAAGAGATTTTGAACCATATTTTACAATTTAAAATAATGGACATGTAACAAAATGTATAAAAAGAACATGAAAAAATAACAATGAAAACAATAACTGATAATAATTTAAAAATAAAATGTAAAAATAAAATTTAAAAATAGAATGTTAAATTAATTTAATAATAAATTAAAAATAACTAGTTTATCTTAATCTTTGACCAGTTATTGATTTTTTATTTTGCCAACTGTAACTTCTGATTCTCTTGGATTTTCCAAATCCACAAGAAGCACAGACTTTTTTACGGACGTGGTAAGCATTTCTTCCACATCTTCTACATCGTATATGGGTTTTCTTATTCTTCTTACCCATTGAAGGTGTTCCTTTCATTATTATCTCCTCCTCATATTTTTATTATTCATTATACTGATTATATTTCATTGATTATATTATTTAGATGAAGACATATTTACATAATTATATTGATAATATATCCATATAATCAAAATAAGTTAGAATTTACTATAAAGCTAGGTTTAAGCTGAAAAATACTAAAATCAAATAAATTCATGAAATAAAATTATTAAAATAAAATTATTAAATTAAAATTATCAAAGTAATATTTAGATAGCTAAAGCTAACAAAATTTAATATATAAAATTCTAATATATAAGATATTTATATAAAAACTAAATTATATAAAATTTTAATCATTATAAAGTTTGATTAAAGTTATATATAAATGTTAATATATAAAATGTGATAACATAAAGATGATTTTATAATTATATTTATAATATAAATAGTAGCTATAATAGCATTTATAAAATCTAAGGTGAAATATAGACTATATTATCTCCTCTAATGAGGACAGTTCCAAGTCTCCTAGTAATTTCTCCTTTTTCTAATTCTTCAGCATCATTAAGAACTAAGTTCATATGTAAGTCGAAACTTTTTAGTATTCCTCTGAATTCTCTATCTCCTTTTAGTTTTATTAAAACCGGGGAGTTAGTTGCTTTTCCTAATGCATCAAGTGGTCTTTGAACATAACCTTGTTGTCCGCTCACGTTAATCACCTACAATATATTATATCATATTACTTATAATTTAATTTATATTTAAATTTAACTATTAAACAGCTATAAAATCATCTAATTTTAATAGTAGCTATAATTATAGAATATAATTGAATATTTTTAACTATGTTAAATATCAATCTCTAAAAAAGCTTTATAGATAATTCGTTTATTCTTAATTATTTAATATAATTTTTATTTGTTGTTAAGTTATATATAAAGATTTTGATTATATAAATATGGTCTTTTTAGAATATTTAATTAGTTTTTAATTGAACTAATTATAAAAAAATTAGATTAATCAAAAATTAGAAGAATTAAATTAAGAATATAAAAAAATGAAAAATATTATAAATAAAAAATCAAAAAATAAAATTTTTTATTATCATATATAATTATTTTAGCCATTTTTATATTAATATTATTTTAGCTATTTTTAAACTTATTTGTTATATAATCAGGAATTTTGACTATAAAATTATCAAAGAAGAGTAAAAAGTATACAACACTACTTCCAGAAATGAAAAATGAAAGAATTAAAGCTATAAAAGCAATTAATGGGAAGAAAAATGCAGTTCTTTTTTTATAAGCGTAATTTTCAATATTGCTAAAAAAGCCTTTCTTTTCTGCATAAATATATTGAAATAGCATTAAAAGCCCAATCAATAATAAATTTATATGGAATAAATATCTAAATATAAAAAATTGTGTTCCAAAATCACTTATTAAGGGATATGTTACTGGAACCAATACTACAAACATTAAAATTAATAATGTTAACCACATGAATATTTTATCCATTTTCTCCAAATTATGTAATAAAAATCTTATTTCAATCCAAATAGACCCTAAAATTAAAAAACATAAAATAAAAAGATATATATCGATTGTAAATCCTTGTAAATAAGAATTTAATTGAATCATTGAAACTAACTCATCTTGAGAAGGAATATGAATAGCTAAAACTAAAATTGTCATAGCAACAGCAAAAACTCCATCAGTTATAGCTTCAGCACTTCCAGTAGAAACAAAGTCCCCTTGATCTGTTTTTTCAAAGATAGTTTTCATAATTCCACATCATATCTAAATTAATATAACAATAAATTTAAAATAATAAAATTTAAAATAATAAAATTTTAAATAATATCCTCAAATACCAGCATATATATTTTAATACTATGCTTTTTCAATAATATAACTTTAACCAATTAATTATTTGAATTTTCACAATATTGAAAGTATTTTATTCAGCATATTAATTTTTTACAACACTATTGTTCATTAGACAATTTAAGAAGTAAAGAATCGGAAAATTTAACATCAAAAGTGTTAAAATCATTTAATATAGAATCTAAATGTTCTAATCCTAATTCGGTTATTTTATAATTATCTCCATTTTTTTCAACCCAATTATTATCAATCAAATGACTGATAATTTCCTCAAAGTTATTTTGAAAATCTAAATTTTCATTGGGAATTAAATCAAGTTCAGAGATGACTGGAATATAATTATCTTTAAATATCTCATTAAATGATTTAACTAATTCTTTTTGAGTATTAATATTTTTATTGCGAATTGCAAATAAAATCCAAAGTCTAAATGTCTCCAAATGATTTATGTTTATGTAATCTCCAAAAAAGGTTTTATATTTAGAAAAATCAGTTTCTTCACCCTCATAGGAAGATTTTGCATCTTTTAAAAGTCCAAAAGCATCTCTTAAAATTCCAAATGCTATGAAAATTCCTACTATTGCATCAACCCAAAATATATTAAATAAAGATAATATTGCGCCAATAATAACTGCAGAACCTATGAATATATGATTTTTAGAATCAACTGATTGTGAAATAATGGTTAAATTATTATAAGATCTTCCTACATGCCTCTGATATATAAATAATCCAATTGCAGATAAAATCGCAATACCTTCAACAGCAACAACTAAAGGAACTTGATTAATTGGGTTAACAGTATTATTTAATATTTCAATAATTCGGGTTATTGATTCATAAGCAGCACTAAAACCAGCTACAAACAACATAATAATAACAAGAATTGTACTTAAAAATTCATGATGGAATTTAATTCCTAACCAAACAAAAAATGCAGATATTGTATCTGTTATTGCATCAAGACCATCAGATATTAAACCTACACTTCCACTAATAAATCCAGCAGATAATTTCAAAATAGCTAAAAAGAAATCAATGAAAATATTGTTCCTAGCTACTGCATTAGTATTAAAAAAATACTTATCAATTTCTTTTCCTCTTTTTTTCATAGAATTGACAAGATATTCTCCTTTTTCTTCCCCAAAAACAGTTAATTTATAAAATTCATCGCTATTGTTTTCATTAATACTTTTTTCAACTAAACCAAACTCAGTCAATTTTATAAAACGATTTATAGAACCTAAACTTCCTTTTTTAGTTTCAATCTCATCGTCACTATCTAAAGATTTTTTTTTGAAAAAACATCTTAACCTCTCAATATTATCAATAATAGAATTTAAGAAAGATTTATCTATCTCATTCCATTGTTGGTACCATATAGAAGAAATAAAGATAATTGTTTTATCATCAATTTGAGTTAAATTTAGTGGGCCTTCAACATACAATGCCATTAAAATAAATTTATCAAAGCCAACTAAAGTTTTGCCATTTATTTTCATGAAAATACTTAAAATTATTTTTTATTACTAAAATCAATAGTTTTTTAACTTTATATATATAATTAAATGAAATTATATAAATTTTTCTATAGTTTTCTACACTAGTGTATAATTTTCATTAAATCAAATGTTTAAACTGACTTTCAAATCTCATATTTGATTTTCAACAAGGCTCACTTATTTGAAAAAAATAATTCTAATATGTATAATAAAAAATATTAAAATCATTTTATTTATTTTTTTATAATTTTATTAATTTTAGCAAATGAAAATTAAAAGATGTTTTGTTCTTAAAATAATAAAAATAATAAAATAAAAAGTAAAAAGAGAAAATTAAAAAGGAAAAATAGAAAATTAAAATGGAAAAAGAAAAAAATAAAAATAAAAATAAAAGAATAAAAATAAAAAATAAAAATAAAAATAGACAAATTCTAAATATCAAAGTTATTTATTCAATCCAATAATTAAATAAAAAAATTATAAAAATATAATAGGTTATTAGTAAGATAAAATAATGATATAAAAAATAAAGTATATTTAAATATTTAATTAATTATTTCATTTCATTTATATTACACAATAACATATTTCCAGATCCAATATTTTCTAAATCATTTTCTCTTATTATAGTTACCATTGCTTGAACTGGTAATCCTATAATTTCACTTGCAGATTCAGCAAATGCTTTTGTAATTTTTTCTTTTTGTTCTTTAGTTAATTTAGGTCCATCAAATGTGATTACAGGCATATTATTCCCTCTTTTTTATTATATATTATAGTTAAAATTTAAATAGTTAAAAATTTTAACTATTCAATAGTTTAACTATATTAATATTTAAAACTTTTGTTAAAAATATCTATGAAATACATATCATATTAAATAAAATAATTAATTTAAATGAAAGATTCTTATTAAAA
>VSSQ01001298.1_pt1 | contig 10095 bp, 7 predicted proteins | sample 4763081 | NCBI WGS metagenome assembly VSSQ01 (sample SAMN12137344, study PRJNA551015) | bioreactor metagenome | isolation source: SDC9 anaerobic chlorinated ethene degrading culture | place: USA: Knoxville, Tennesee | collected 2015-01-01
CCCCCACTTGTATTCGATAAAGTTTCCGTTTCGGGTGTAAATAAAATGCAGCGGCAGTATGTGGCGAGCTATTTTACAAAAAAGGACACCGCCGGAATTGAGCGTACAAAAGGGGATTACTATCGTTTGCTGACGGATCATGCTATCAGAAACATCTATCCGTTGGCGGTAATAAATGACTCAACCGGACATTACACGCTGAATCTTGATGTAAAGAAGGAGTCAAACATCCTGTTGCGTTTTGGCGGGCTTGTATCGTCGAATCCGGTCAATCAGGCATTTGCTGAGGTGAGCTATAAATATCTGCAGCGCAATGCGGCAACTTTTCGTGCAAATTTATATGCCGGTCGTTTCTATAGTTCGGGCCTGGTCGGATTAAGGCTTGATTTTCCAGGTCATCCTCAGTATGCATTGTTTGGGCGGATTGTTTACAACCAGTGGGATTACTTCAAGACAACCTCGCACTTTTTTGAAGACAAGAATCCGAGTTATCTCATTGTGAACGATTATCACTGGGATTGTGGCATCGTGATGCCGGCCCGCAACAAAGGCAAACTGACATTATCGGGATCAGCTATGATTATAGATGATGAATACTTTCAGGATAATTATTTCACACGAACCGACATTCCTGACAATACCAACTTCAAGGCATGGAGCGTGGCAGCAGAATGGGAGCGCAACTCACTGAACAGGAAGCAGTATTCCAACAAAGGAACCTTACTCAAACTGAAAACCGGATATGTGAATGGCAAAGAAATTACAGATCCCGGCACAACTTCTCTTTTTCAGGGGACATATACCGCCCATCACGACTGGGTTTACGTGCAGTTTATCTATGAGAATTATTTTCGCAGGATCGGAAATTTCCGCATCGGATGGTTCAACGATCTGTACTATTCGAACAGAGATTTTTTTGGAAGTTATACGGCCACGATGCTTTTTGCCAATCCATTTCAGCCAATGCCGGAAATGAGCACATTGTTTATGCCTCAGTACAGGGCGCATCAGTATGCCGGCGCCGGGCTCAAATTGATTTATCTTTTCCGCGACAATTTTGATCTCAGGGCCGAAGCATATCTTTGCCAGCCACTGAGGGATATTACAATGGGGCCCAGTGGAATTTATGCTGTTTACGGCCCCTGGCTCCGAAGCCGCTATTTTGTTGCTTCATCTTCGCTTGTTTTTCATAGCCCGGTGGGTCCGATTGCGCTCACCGGCAGCTATTACGATAAATATGATGAACCATGGATGCTTTCATTTTATTTCGGATATACTTTGTTTAATCCGAAAGCAGTTAATTGAAATAGTCTCTGATTCATTAAGTTTTTTAAATTTGCAGTTCATTTCTGTATTTTGAATCTGAAAATGATGGAAGAAAAGAAAGAAACCCCGGCTGAAAATGCTGATTCTAAGCTGAATGAAAGCGAAGAGATCACTCAGGATGTAGTTGATTCAAACATTCCGGAGCAAAAAGTAACAGCACCCGAAAGCGAATTTGCTCACGGTGAAAGCTCCTACACTTTTGAAGACACAGCTGATTTGCCTCTTGATGAGGAACATGCGCCTGAAATTCATGAAACGGATTTCAGTCATTGGGACAATTATTCGCTTGATGAAATCAAGAATGAAGCATTGAACATCATTCAGCAGAATGATGACATTACTTATATCGGCACTGCATTTAAAAAACTGCGGGAGCTGCACAACGCCCTACTGGAAATTGAAAACCAGAAACTTGCTGAGCATAGCGAAGAGGATGCAGAAGCACAGACGCAAAAAGAAGCACTTGACAAAAAAGCAGGTGAATTCAATGCTATCTGGGGAATTTACCAGGAGAAGCGCAAGGAGCATTTCGACAACATTGCCAGACTGCAGGAGGAAAATTACGAGAAAAAACTCGTGTTGCTCGATGATCTGAAAAAACTGATCGAAGAAGGAGAACCGCTGAAAAACACGTTTGATGAATTCAAGAAAATTCAGGAAAAGTGGCGCGAGATTGGCATGGTTCCCAAAGACAAGAGCAATGATCTGTGGCTGAATTACAACCATCATGTTCAGATGTTTCTCGACAAGGTTAAGCTCAATCGTGAGTTGCGCGACCTTGACATGAAAAAAAATCTCGAAATCAAAGTCGAACTTTGTGAAAAAGCTGAAGAACTGATTTTCGAAAAATCACTGCATGAATCATTCAAGAAACTGCAGGATTTGCACAGACAGTGGAAGGAAACCGGACCAGTGCCTACTGATGTGAAAGATCAAGTATGGGAAAGATTCCGCAATGCTTCGGAAAAAATCCGCGAAATCCGTATTCAGCATTATGATGAGCTGAACAAAAAATTCGAAGCGAACCTTGAGGCAAAACAGGCATTGGTTGACAAAGCCAGAAACATTGCATCTGCCGAGGTGAATTCAATGAAAGAATGGAACAGCGCCACAAAAGAAATGAATGAATTGTTCGGATTGTGGCGCACCATTGGCCCTGCTCCGAAAGAGAACAATGATAAAATCTGGGCCGATTTCAAAGGAATTCTTGATGCATTCTATGCAGCGCGCAAGGAGTTTTTCAATGCCATTCGCAGTGAACTGAACGAAAATTACAATAAAAAACTCAACATCTGTCTCGAAGCCGAAGCTTTGAAAGAAAGCAGTGACTGGAAAAAAACAAGCAATGAACTGATTCGGCTTCAGAATGAATGGAAGAAAATCGGACCAGTGCCGAAAGTAAAATCCGATGCCATCTGGAAGCGTTTCCGTGCAGCTTGTGATGACTTCTTCAATCGTAAGAAGGATTATTTCGAAAACCTGACGACTGTTGAAGCCGAAAATCTGCAGAAAAAGCTGGATCTGATAAAAGAACTGGAAGAATATTCCTTTACTGAAGACAACAAGGAAAACCTGAATGTGATTCATGAATTCCAACGCCGCTGGTTTGAGATTGGCCGTGTTCCTTTGGAGAAAAAGGATGAAATTCAGCAGGAATGGCACAAAAAGATTGACCAGATTCTTGAGAAATTGAAAATCAGTCGTTTTGAATCGGAGAACACGCGCTACAAAGAGCGGATGGAATCTGTTTCAAAAATGTCGGATGGACGCGATAAAATGTGGTCGGAAGTAAAAAAACTGCGTTTTAATATTTCAAAACTTGAGCAGGATGTTCAGCTCTGGGAAAACAATCTTGGATTTTTTGCCAATTCAAAAAATGCTGAAGTTCTTCTTAAAGAGTTTCGTGATAAAATTGACAGAGCAAAAACTGACATTAAAGTCATGAAAGAGAAGGAAAAATATCTGCAGGGATTGATGAGCGATCCGAAAAAATAATTTTTTTCCATCATGTGTTGTGCAATAAGAAATATTTGTATTTTTGCACATCGAAACTGTCCTGTGGTGTAACTGGCAACACGTCTGATTCTGGATCAGAAGAGTTTAGGTTCGACCCCTAACAGGACAACAAAAAAAGCCGCCGAAAATGCGGCTTTTTTATTTTATCTTTTTCAAAAAAATATTTCAAAATATAAAATATTGATGTTTTTGCCGGCGTTATTCAGTTACCAATAACCCAAAAACCAAAACCAATGAAAAATCTGATTTTTATTGCAGCTTTTGCTGCAGTGTTTGCTCTTTCGTCATGTGGCAATGACAAGAAAGAGAAGACAACCGACACCGATTCGGTGACAGTTGAAAACAAAGTTGACACGACCGCCGGTGTAGTAACCGACACTACCGTCGCTGAAAAAGAAGTTAAAACCACAACCCCTCCAACATCAAAGTAATCCTTCGGGATCGTAAAGAGAAAGCCGCAGAGAATGCGGCTTTTTTTATTTTTCAGCAAAGCGACCGAAATAATGAATTTGCCGAAAACTGATCGGATATTGACATTTTTATGACCGGGGACTAAATTCGGTAGATAAATTTTTATTATGAAGAAACTTATACTGATTTTTTTATTGATGGCCGGATATGCTGCTTATGCTCAAAGCTATTTTACACAAGCATCCGGAATACAAATCGGGAAAGTGAATTGTTTCCTGAAATTATCCAACAATAACATTCTGATCGGGTCTGACAACGGACTGTTCTGTTACAGCCAGGGCAATGTGACAGCAGTGCTGCCTGCTTCAATTCACGGTGTCAGCGACATGGCAGCCGACAACAGTGGTTTCATTTGGCTGGCAACGCTCAATGTTGGTCTGGTGAAAATGAACAGCAGCGGCACGTCAATTCTTCAGGCATGGAATCCCGCAAACTCAGTGATTCCATATGAGTTGAAGCATCTGGAAACTGATGCGGCGAATGGAATCTGGGTTGGATCGGATCAGGCCCTCTGGCTGATGAATGGCACTCAGTTTACCGGCTATTCTTTCTCATCAGGGTCAATTCTGCCCGGGATTAAAGATATTCTTAATTATGGAGGACAAACATTTTTCCTGATGAAAGATTCCATATGCATTTTTAATGGTTCTGCTTTTACAAGTCTCAATCATGGCGGCTTTGCATTTTTATCGGCAACCGGGTCCGGCGAAATATTTTCATCCGACGATAATATGATGTATAAATACAATGGAACTTTATTCATTTGTGATTCAACGCTTAGTGAAAACAACTTTCTCCGCGAAGGTCAATTGTCAAAACACAATGTTTTTGATGTATTGAAATTCGGAAATGAATATTATATTTTTTCCTCCGACTATGTATTGATTACTGCCAATTCGACGCCTGCCCAGATCTATTTTCCGTCAACTGGCTTTTACATGCCAGGCATGAAATGGTATGCGGTGTTTTCCGATTACCCACAATTGTTTATTGGTTTTTCTGATGGATTTCTGATCACCAACCATCATTATTTTGCAACACTTGAAAATGAATACCAGTATCTGGATTTATACCGGATGCGGGCGCCGGTACTTGCAAACGGATCATTGTTCAATTTTACTCCGATTCCGGATCATCCGGTTTTTGAAGCACCGAAAGGAACCGGCAAATCTCCGATGTACATTGCGATGCCCTGGATGGCCGGACTGGATCAGAACAACCAACTGCATCTGGCGGCTCAGCGATACACTCAGATCGGGCATGATTTCTTTCCGGGTACATTGAAGGTTAACAGCCCTGACCCTTCGGGGAATCCCGACCATGCGCGGGTGTGGAAAGTGAGCAGGCAGGAAATTGAATATCATGCATCCCACTGGAATCAGAGCGGGTATGCAACTCCGGAAGCAATTCTATCCTGGCCGGGAAACGGAAACAGTCTGTATGATGAAGCTCCGGTGCTGGCTCCGTTTGCCGATATAAATCAAAACGGCTATTACGAACCATCTCAGGGAGAATATCCGATCATCAGAGGTGAGCAGGCAATTTATTTTATTTACAACGATGCTGCGGCACCGCACACCGAATCGGGAGGCGAACCTTTGGGAATTGAGGTGCATGGAATGGCTTATGTAATGAGAGATACATCTTCTATTACCGGGATCAACAACACCGACAACACCATCTTCCTGCATTATACCATCATAAACCGCTCGCAGAATGATTATCATCAGATGAAACTGGCTATGTACTCTGATATTGATATAGGATATCCATACGATGATTATGCGGGCTGCGACACTTTGATTGATTCATATTTTATCTACAATGAAGCAGGTTCTGATTCTGCCGGTACATATTGCCCTTACGCCTATTCAGATGTATTACCGGCAATGGGCGTGACTTTCCTGAGCCATAAAATGCAGTCATTTGTCTCTTACAATAACATGGGCATGCTACCTGGATATTATACTGACCCGGCAGTAAATACAGATTACTGGAATGTTATGAATGGCTTGTTCAAAGATGGCACTCCGATGACATACGGTGGTAGTGGTTATGGTGGAACGATACAAGTGAAATATATGTTTCCGGGCTCACCTGATGACCCAACTCAGTGGTCGGATATGTCGGCAGGAAATCTACCGCATGACCGGCGGGGAGTAGGTGTGGTTCAGTTTGATTCTCTTGGTGCCGGTCAAAGTGTGTGTCTTGATTTTGCCTATGTATATGACGATGAGGTGAACGGAACCGACAACACAATCAATGTTGCATTACTTAAAAAACGTATTGGTGAAATCAGGACTTTCTTTTTCGATCAGCAACTCGAATGCTTGTATTATGAGCACAACTTTATGCAAACCCAGACCGGTAGCTATGTCGACACATTAATGGCTTTTGTTGATACGTGTGTTATTGATCCCTATACACCGGTTGATGCAGCCTGGATCAGCGGATTGTTTTCTGTTGGAAATACTGTATATGTTGATTGGGTTGTGGTGCAGCAGGGAGATACTTTTTATTTTGACAATGTGCCGTATGCACTGCAGAATTCAGGCAATCAGTTGTTTGTCCTTGTTCTTCGCTGTATGTTTGATGGCCGGGGAAGTCAGACCCATTATATTTATCTGAATGCTTCTTCTGAAGCTACTCCGGAGCAGCAGGCACCTATCACGGAGTGGATGGTTTATCCTAATCCTGCAGCAGAATATATCACAGTTGTAATTCCAGACATACAAATTCCGGAAGTACTTCAGATTATAAATGTAAATGGACAGGTGGTAGATTCTTATGAAGTTGCTTCTTCGTCGATCAGTATTCCGGTTGCATGGCTGGCATCCGGTATTTATCTGATGCATGCTGTACGAAGCAATGAATCACTGCGGTTCTTCATTCAAAAGAATTAAGACTGTCAAAGTCATTTTGAAAATTCCGAAGCAGGCACAATGCTGATATCCCATTTATCGCGCAGATCGTACTTCATGCCATTGATAAATAAAACACTACTCCCGGCCGAAGCTACAATGAATCCGGTTGCAACGGTTATTACTCCAATCGGTACAAGGATTATTACTGCAAGACTGTTGCTGGCTAATGCATCAACAATAATACTCGTCCCGGCTACTGCCAGCATTATTCCGAAAGCTCCTAAAGCTCCTCCGGCAATTTTAGCCACCAGCAAACCGGTGCTGTTGCCACGGATTTTGGGGATATCATCCACTTGGAATATCTTATCGTCAACTTTCAGAGTACTGTCTGATGGCACTACCAGCCTGCCGGCATGATGACTATTGTCCTCCGAAAATATTTTTATTCGCCTTCCTTCTTTCAGATACCTTATTTTTTCAGGATTGGTTTTATTGGTCAGCTTGACAACATACTCGGCTTCCTGCGCAAAAGCCGACAACAATACAGATGAAAATATTGCTGCAAACAGAATAATATTCTTCATAAGCAATATGTTTTTACAAATAAACAACTATTGCGTCTTCAATGCAAATCGATAACACATTTTTCACTTTGATGGACAACTGAGATAAGTTTTATTGTTGCTGAGCTGATTTTTATTTTTTTATAAAAACAGTGAATTTGCACGCATAAATTTAGGGGTTTTGCAAGATAGAATTTGCAGGAATAATTTCCATGTTCCATTTATGGTTTACATCGAATACTTTTTCATCCCCAAACACATATGAAACCGCATACAAAGTTGCTTTCATACCCACGCCACCCATTGCAAGTCCGATTGGGATCAGAATGATGTACCCGGGTGTGGATGCGGCTGATATTGCATCAACAATTACTGCACAGCCAGTTCCGATCATCATTAATCCGCCAGCGCCAAGCAATGCTCCGAAAGTTTTCAGAACAAATATTCCGGCTCCGCTGTTTCGAATCAGACTCACATCTTCAATCCGGAATTGAGTATTGTCAACAATAATAATGCTGTCGTTTGGCAAACTGAGTTTCCCGGAGTATTTATTTCCGGAATGGTCAATCAACCCGATCCGCTTGCCCTCCTGAATATATTTTACATCGTACGAGTCAGAATATTTCACAAGTTTCAAAACAAAATCGCCATCCTGTGCACAAAGTACAACAGAAAGCAACAGGACTGCAAGTGCTGATATTAAAACTCTTAGCATAAAAGCTTTTATGCAAATTAAGCGCTTATTCCTGAAAAATCCAAAAAGCGGTTGCAGAATTTTTCAATAACGAATGATAAATAGCATGATTTATGTAAAGGCGCGGAGTCATTTTGGCATTGATGCGATTTAAATTTGTAATATGAGACAAATAATACTAGCGGCCGGTTGTTTCTGGTCGGTGCAGTTTAAACTGAGTAAACTTGAAGGCGTAGTTTCAACCCAGGCCGTTTATGCGGGTGGTAATAAACCGGAAGCCTCATATGAGCAGGTATGCTCCGGTGGCACAGGGCATGCCGAAGGTGTTCTGGTCACTTATGATGAATCTGTTTTATCTTTGAAAGAGCTATTGCTTTTTTTCTTTATGATTCACGATGCAACACAACTCAACAGGCAGGGGCCGGACATAGGAGAGCAATACAGATCGGGCGTTTTCTATTCAGATGAAACCCAACGCAACGTTGCAACGGCACTTATTGATGAATTGCAGCAGCAACCCCGGTATTCAGGTAAAAAAATCACAACCGTTGTAGAACCGATGGCTATGTACAATGCTGCTGAAGAATATCATCAAAACTATTATAGGAAAAAAGGCTTTTGAACACTGAACATCGAACACTGAATATCGAAATTAGAAGTTTTTTTTAACATCGAGTATTGAAATTCGAAGTTTAATAAAAACAGAATGTTGAGAGAAGACATTTTGTTCGACAATGATATTTGAAATGATAGATGACGACATGTGTTAGCTTTGTCAACCGTATGAATCGGGAATCGCTGATAATGGCCAGCAATTTCAATACAAAATGCGATTTCAGAATTTAATTATTACCGTTTTCGAGATTTCTTTTTGCAGTTTCTACTGATTTTACAAGAATTGAAATTAATTCATTGGTTTCTTTCAAAAGAATTGAGAGCTGCTCATCAGATTTCAACAAACTGGATTTGGAAATTATTCTTAAACACATATACGACTCTCTGGATTCTTTTAAACTGATCTTCATTTTGTGGACAAAGTCCTTTCTTGATTCTGCGCTTTGAGCCTATGCATAATTCAATGCAACGGATAAGCCTGACCGTGTGAGCTGATTGGCAATAGTGGATCCTGCATATGTTTTTTGGATGGAATCGCAAAAGCTCAGCACCATTGCGCTGAAATTCTCCATTCTTTCTTCAAGATCAAATACTTGTTTCATGTTTTTAAATGTATTTATTTATTCAAGATGCTTTTTATATTATAGTCTTACTTCATCATTCCTTGTTCGGTGTTCGATGTTCACGATTCATCATTCTTACTTCAACTCATGCCCCATTTTATTCCGTTTGGTATCCAGATAAAACTGATTGTACGGATTGGGCTCAACAATCAACGGAATAGTTTCGGTGATCTCAAGGCCGTAGCTTTCAAGTCCTATACGTTTCACCGGATTATTGGTAATGAGTTTCATTTTTGTGATTCCCAGAATGCGAAGGATCTGTGCCCCGATGCCGTAGTCGCGTTCATCGCCCTTGAAGCCTAATTCAAGATTGGCTTCCACGGTGTCGCGGCCAAGTTCCTGCAAATGATACGCTTTGAGCTTATTGATGAGACCAATTCCACGTCCTTCCTGATTCATATACAAAATCAACCCGCGGCCTTCTTTTTCGACCATCTGCATGGAACGGTGGAGCTGTGGACCGCAGTCGCATTTATGGCTGCCAAAGATGTCGCCGGTAACACATGAGGAATGAACACGGATGAGTACCGGTTCCGGAGTTGTGATATCGCCTTTGATCAGTGCGAGGTGAGGAAGATTGTTTGTCAGTTGGGTGAAAGCCACGAGTTTGAAATCACCGTACTCTGTAGGCAGATTCACGGTTTCCTCCATGCGTACAAGGCATTCGGTTTTAAGGCGGTATTCAATCAGCGCTTTCACTGAAGTGATTTTCAGATTGAATTTTTCAGCAATTTCATACAACTGTGGAAGTCTGGCCATGGTGCCGTCTTCGTTCATTATTTCGACCAATGCCGCCACAGGCTTCATCCCGGCCAGTTTACACATATCCACACAGGCTTCGGTGTGGCCGGCGCGTTCGAGCACTCCACCTGGACGTGCGCGTAGCGGAAATATATGTCCCGGACGACCGAAATCTTCGGGGA
>VSSQ01001300.1_pt1 | contig 10094 bp, 6 predicted proteins | sample 4763081 | NCBI WGS metagenome assembly VSSQ01 (sample SAMN12137344, study PRJNA551015) | bioreactor metagenome | isolation source: SDC9 anaerobic chlorinated ethene degrading culture | place: USA: Knoxville, Tennesee | collected 2015-01-01
CAGCAAAAAGAATTTACGGAAAATGCTTCGCACGAACTGCAAACGCCATTGGCTGTATTTCAATCGCAACTTGATTTGCTATTACAAGACGATTCATTAAATGAATACCAGATGCGTGTTATGGAATCGCTTTACGATGTTTCGTCCCGGTTGACAAGGCTGAATAAAAACTTATTGTTATTGTCGAGAATAGATAATTCGCAATTCAAAGAGACTATTACGATTAATTTCAGTCAATTATTGGAGCATCAGCTAATGTATTTCAAAGAATTAGCTTCCAATAATAAAATTACATTATCGGCAGACATTCAAAATGTGTTGAAAATTAAGGCTAATAAAGTATTATTGGAAAGTTTAATAAACAACCTAATTTCGAATGCCATCCGACATAATTATAGTGGAGGGTTTATACATATCGAAGTAAAACACAATATCTTTCAGATCAGCAACAGTGGTCATAAAACTGCATTGGATAAAGAAAAAGTTTTCCGTAGATTCAGCCGTACTTCGGAAGAAAGAAAAGGAAACGGCTTAGGATTATCTATTGTGAATCAAATTTGTAAACTGCACAGTTGGGACGTCAGGTATGATTACAACGATAAAACCCATTGTTTTTACGTCAATTTTTACCCAGAATGAAATTCTAATTCTCTACAAAATCGAACCATTACTTTGCAAAATAAGAATTAGCAAAGTATGGAAACAAAAAAAGATATCAACAAACTTGTTATTGACAATTATTTAAGGCTCAAACCTTCTGTATTCTTTTTACCTGCATTTTTATTGATTACAATCGTTCTTTTTTTGTATAATCAAGACTCACTATCTACTGATGGATATATAAGAATTCAAAAAGAGAGTTTCTTTTTTATTAATTATTATCTGGGGCAATATCCAAATCTGCAATTCAATCTGACGCAGCTAGGAGATGACCTTATTTTTCTGTCATTATTAAGTGTATTAATAATGTATGCTCCCAAAATATGGGAGTCTTTAATATCGAGTTTGTTGCTATCACTCGTATCCTCATGCTTATTAAAAAAGATATTTGCAGTACCCAGACCTGCTGCGGTGTTTGACCATAGTAGTTTTATTATTGTAGGAAACACATTGTCGGGGCATACCAGTTTACCGTCTGGACATTCAATAACAATTTTCGCAATACTTACAATCTTATTATTTGCATTTATGCCCTCAAAGACAAGATATGGATTTTTATGGTCTTTTTTCATAATTCTTACAGGATTGTTTTTTGTATTTACAAGAGTAGGTGTTGGAGCACATTACCCCCTTGATGTCATCATAGGAGCTATTATTGGGTATATATTAGGGTGTACTGGCATTTTTATTAGCCGAAAATATAAAGTTTGGAGTTGGATTAATGATAAAAGATATTACCCGGTTTTTATTCTACTATTTCTTATTTGCGGTATCTCATTAATCAACAGAATAATGATTGAAAATTTGACCATTTATTATTTATCAATTGCGAGTTTAACGATTTCATTATATAAAACAATTACTATATATGTTAAAAAATAGCCTAAAAATAACTCACTTCGTTTTATTGATGAGTTTTTTGAATTTAGTATTCTTTCATTTCTCATTTTACAATTTTGTCTTTCAAAATCTTGATTATAAAAGTTTGAATGGTATTGTTATAATTATAAGTTTAGTTATTATAATGTTAGTTGTAAATGCTTTTGTTTTCTACCTGTTATTTTCTCTCTCTCGTTTTGTTGGAAAACCTTTATTGATAGCATTTTTCATTATTAATTCTGTTGCAGTTTATTTCACTAATACTTATGGCATTATAATAGACAAAAGTATGATCGGGAATATACTCAATACCAATTACGAAGAGTCCAGTGGCTTTTTCTCCTTTAGATTAATATTGTACGTAATTTCTTCAGGAATTATTCCTGCTATTTATATTATTAAGGTCAAAATCATAAACGTAGCATGGAAGAAATTCTTAATTACCTCTTCGCTCACCTTATTGTTTATCGTGATTCTGGTATTTGCAAATGCTAGCAATTGGTTATGGATTGATAAAAATTCAAAGAAATTGGGGGGACTTGCTATGCCTTGGTCTTATTCCGTAAATACTGCACTTTTTTATATAGATAAACACAATCAAAATAAAAAGGAAATTTTATTACCTGATGCAACCATAAAAGACAATGAAAAATCGGTTGTAGTTTTGGTTATAGGAGAATCAGCTAGAAGCCAAAATTTTTCTTTGTATGGCTATGATAAAAATACAAATCCATTACTTTCTAAAACAAAGAATTTGTATCATTTCAATGCAACGTCTTGTGCTACTTACACTACTGCAGGCGTAAAAGGCATTCTTGAACATACCAGAACAGATGATCTGTATGAGATTCTACCCAATTATTTATATCGGAATAATGTAGATGTTGTTTGGAGAACGACAAATTGGGGGGAACCTCCGGTTCATATAAAAGATTATCAAAATAAAGATGTCTTAATGGCAAATTGCAAGGGCGAAGGCTGTAATTATGACGAAATTCTTTTGACCGGACTAAAAGAACAAATAGCATCAAGTAAGAAAAATAAAGTATTAATAATATTACACACAAGCACGAGCCACGGACCTACATACAGCAAAAAATATCCTTCTCGATTTGAAATTTTCAAGCCTGTTTGCAATAGTGTCGAATTAGGAAATTGTTCTCATCAAGAATTAATCAATGCATACGATAATACGATTGTTTATACCGACTATATCTTATACAATATAATTGAAGATTTAAAACAATTGAAAGAATATAAAAGTACAATGCTTTTTGTTTCGGATCACGGAGAATCTTTAGGTGAAAAAAACCTTTATATGCATGGAGTACCTTTAAGTCTTGCTCCTATGGAACAATACGAAATTCCCTTTATAGTCTGGGTCTCAGACAATAGTTCAAAGCAGCTCAAGCCCAATAAAATATTGTCTCAAAACCACGTATTTCATAGTGTCTTAAATTTCTTAGGTATACAAAGTCCTATTTATGATGAGAAAATGAACATTTTTAAATAACGAACAATACAAAAGCAATAATTATTTATATTGTTTTATCTTATTTTCCTGCACACTTGAATTCTAATTTTCTACAAAATCGGGAAATAACTTTGTTTCAAAAATACAACAATGAAGAAGGTTATATTTCTGATGGTGTTTTCTGCAATTACACTAATTACATATTCTCAAGGCGTTCCTAACAAAACGTTGGAATATTACATTGAATATGCAAAAGAGAACAGCCCCTTAATCAATGATTATAAAAACCAGTATAAAGTATCCGAATACGAAGCACAAAGGCTAAAAGCGTTTTATACCCAATCAAAATTGGACGTAAACGGCAACCTGCTTTTTGTTCCCATTGTATCCAAAGACAATGGGAATACGCGGTTTCAGTTAACACCACAAAATGCCGTCGATTATTATGGCTATGATCAGGGAGTAAGTAGTGGAAATCTACAAGCGGGACTTATATGGACACAGCCCTTATTTGCCGGCTCATCGTATAAGGCTGCGCATCAACAGGCATCAGTTGCTCGTGATATAAGTTTAAACAACATACAACTGCAAGGACACGAACTGCAACGGTTAGTGACAGACCAATATATATTGTGTTTACTGGATAAGCAGAAAATAGCTTTTGCCGATTCGATCCTGCTTATTTTGAATGAACAAGAAAATGTAATTCAAAAATTAACTCAATCAGCAATAATGAAACAATCAGATTATAACCTGATTAAAATAGAAAAAGCCGGATATAAAGAGTCAAAGAGGAATTATGAACAATCTTACCAAACACACCTGCTCGATCTGAATATTTTATGTGGAATAAAAGATACATCTATTATTACTTTAGAAGAAATTAAGCTGGATCTTAATACATTGACTGACAATTCCCGTTTCTTGGAGAAATACAGATTAGACAGCTTGAATCTGATTGCCCGCCAAACTGTTTCAGAAATCCAATACAAACCACGAATTAATCTGTTTGTAGACGGAGGTTTAAGAACAAGTCAGTACAATAGCACTGCGTTTAACCATTTTGGTATGAGTGCCGGAATTACTTTTGCCTGGACACTGTTTGATGGAAGGCAGAGAAAAATCACCAGGAACCAGACTAATGTTGAATTGAATACTGTATCCTTCTACAGAGAGAATTTTATTGTTCAGAATAACTTAAGGAAGAGACAATATCTATCTGAATTGAAAGGATACGATGATCGCAGCAATATCATGCAACAACAGCTCACATCATATATTCAGGTTCTAGCCGATTATAACAGAGAAATTCAGAAAGGACAACTCTCGGTCATAAATTATATAACAGTCCTGAAAAATAGGACTCAGGTAGCTGAAAATTACTACTTGCTACGAGCGAACCGCTTACTATTAATCAATGCTTATAATTATTACAATTGGTAAATAATATGAAGAAGATACTATTTATTTTACCCGTCATTTTATTTAGTTGCACCCAAAACAACAATAATACAGATGCACCGACACCTCGGACGGCTATAACTATTACTCATGTTTCGCAAGGAGTAATTAACGATTCTATAACGTTGTCAGCAATAACTTCTTATCTGAACAAAAGCTCGATTACATCCCCCATCCCTGCTTATGTAACAAAGGTTCTCATCGAACCGGGAAGTAAAGTACAGGCCGGACAAACTATTTTCCGATTAGAAAGTAAAGAAAGAAATGCATTGGGATTGGATGACCATAATACAACGGGGATTATTGATATGAAAGCATCGGCGTCCGGCATCATTACGCTGGTAAAACAGCAAGCAGGTGACTATTTAACCGAGGGAACGATACTTTGTGAGATAGCAAACCAAAATAGTTTAGTGTTTGAAATAAACGTCCCTTATGAGTATACGCAATATGCCGGTACTGGAAAAATATGCAACATCACATTGCCCGACGGGAAAGTGCTGAATGCTCAAATTGCTTCGCCTATGGCTTCAATGAATGTGGTTTCCCAATCACAACTTTACAAAGCGAAAGCGAACGTCGGCTTTCTACCTGAAGGATTAATTGCAACAGTCTCAATCTTGAAGAACGCTTCCATTTCATCAGCCCAACTACTTCCTAGGCAAGCTGTGCAATGCGATGTTTCGATGCAGAGATATTGGATAATGCGCTTGGCAAACGATAGCTTGGCAGTCAAACAGGAAGTAGAAATCGGAAATGGCGATAAAAACAACATCGAAATCGTTTCGCCCGTATTATCACCATCAGAACGGATTGTGTTGGACGGAAGTTATGCGATGGGAGATTCTACTTTGGTCAAAATAATTAAGTGAGCGACATGGAGACTACAAAATCGAAAAACTTTTTCAGAAAATACAGCAACCCGATTCTTTTTATCGGTCTGATATTACTGTTGGCAGGTTCATATTGTTACAGGCAGATGCAGACCAATTTGTTTCCTGAAGTACCCTTCCCACGCATCACGATTATTGCCGACGCTGGTCAACAACCAGTGGACCGAATGATGATAACGGTAACCAAACCTTTGGAAAGCGCAGTGAAGCGTGTACAGGGAGTAACGACTGTTAAAAGCAGCACGGGTAGGGGTAGTTGTGTTGTAGATGTGTTTTTCAATTGGGGAACGGATATAAAAACGACCAAAACGGAACTGGAAAGCCGGATTAACGAAATAAAAAATTTCCTTCCGCCGGGAACGGTTATTACCACCGAAGCGATGAATCAATCTCTGTTTCCCGTATATGGTTTTACGTTGGAGAGCAAGACACACAGCCCTATCGAACTACGTGATGTTGGAAATCTGATGCTTCGTCCGATGTTTTCGCAAGTGAATGGTATCAGTAATGTGGTTGTAAGAGGTGGAAAAAATAAGGAATTCGTGGTCATACCTAATGTGATGAAAATGTCGTCATTGGGGATTACGCCGTCCTATCTGAAAACGGTTTTCGACAATACCAATTTTGTTTCGGGCAACGGCTATCTTGCCAATTACAGCCGATTGTATCTTTCAATTACCGACACACGCATTAACGATATTGAAGAACTGTCGAATCTGACGGTAAAAAATGACGGCTCGCGGATAATCCGTCTGAAAGACATAGCCGACATTCAGATTGACGAGCAACAGGAATTCGTAAAAATAAATGCCAACGGCAACGAAGCCGTGCAGATAGATTTGGTAAAACAGCCGGGCGTAAACCTTATCAGCTTCGCAAACGATGTAGATAGCAAGGTTTCACAGATAAAGGAATTGTTACCAAAAGGCTACGAACTAAAACCATACTACAATCAGAGTGCGTTTGTGAACGACAGCATCAAAAGCGTTATCCATACCATTGTGGAAGGTCTTATCCTCGCTCTTATTGTGATGGTGATTTTTTTGAGGGCATGGCGGTCGAGTCTGGTTGTTACCCTCACCATTCCCGTAACGCTGGCATTCAGCATTTTGCTCTTGTATCTGGCGGGTATCACCATTAATATAATGTCATTGGGCGCTATTGCTGCCTCCATCGGGTTGATTCTGGACGATGCCATTGTCGTTATCGAACAGATTTACCGCGGGCACGAGGAGAATCCTCAAAAGAACAGGTTCGATGTGGTCAAGCAATCCATCCACGATTTGTTTCCGGCTATGGTTGCTTCGTCGTTAGCAACGATTGTCATTCATTTTCCGTTTCGGCTAATGAGCGGGCTGGCAGGCAGTTTCTTTAAAGAATTGTCGGATACGATGCAGCTTACGCTTATCGCATCGTTCTTTGTTACATGGTTGCTGTTGCCCGTTTTGCATCTATGGATTGGTTACAAACCGAGCGCCCACACCCTGAAATTGCAACAAAAAGAACTTAGCGACAATGAATCATACGAAGACGAAGCAACAGCAAAAGTGCATTGGCTGACCCACCTTTACAGCAAACCGCTGATAGCTTTTACTATTCTACTCATCATCATTTCGGGTGCGTGGTTCGCATCGCAACATCTGACATCAGGATTTCTCCCTGACCTTGATGAGGGTAGTATTGTCCTTGATTATCACTCACCTTCGGGAACCGATATTGAAGAAACCAATCGGATGTGTCTGAAAATGGAAAAAATAATAATGGCTAATCACGAAGTGGAGACCTATAGCCGGCGCACAGGTTTGGGAATGGCTTTTAAAACGTCGCCGAGCTATTATGGCGATTACCTTATCCAGCTCAAAAAATCAAGGACTAAAACAACACCCGAAGTTATTTCCGAGTTGAGGACAGCCATTAATAACAGTATCCCTGCAATGACGGTTGGTTTCGGACAACGTATTTCTGATTTATTGGGTGATTTGATGAGTACCGCACAGCCTATCGAAGTAAAGATCTTCGGGAACGATTACGCCACGTTACAAAAATTGGCTGCACAGACAGAAATGATTATATCTGGCGTAAATGGCGTTACCGATATGGATAACGGGCTGATAACGGCCGGTCCATCCATCGCGTTTTATCCCAATCAAGCGCTTCTGGCTCAATACGGCATCAGTATGACCGATTTTCAGGAGCAATTGAGCATCTATACCGGAGGTATTCCATTGGGACAAAACCCGAATCTGGTGGAACCGAATCCTGTGCAATCAGCAATGTATGGAGGATTGCAAATCGGGACAATTCAGGATGGAGAACAGATGAGGCGTATTTTGTTGCGTAAGCTGAAATTTGCCGATAACAATCCCGATATTTTGAAGAAACAATTACTGTTTTTGCCTGACGGATCTACTAAACCCCTCTCTTTCTTTTGCGATGTCCGGATTATTCCCGGCGAAATAGAGCAGAAACGTGAGAATCTGAAAAGCGACATCACGCTTACTGCGCGATTGGACGGACGGGATTTGGGCTCGACAATGCAGGATATTCAAACCCGGATAAAAAACGAATTGCCGTTACCCCAAGGATACAACATCATGTATGGCGGAGCCTATTCGCAACAGCAACAATCGTTCACCGAACTGATAACCATTCTTTGCCTCGCCATTCTTTTGGTTTTTATGGTGCTGATGATTTTGTTCCGGGAATGGAAAATTTCTTTTATCGTGCTTTTTGTATCTGTGGTCTGTATATCCGGTTGTTTACTGGCGCTTTGGATTACAGGAATTCCGCTGAATGTGAGTAGTTACACGGGCATAATTATGATTGTCGGAATAATTGCCGAAAACTCAATCTTTACCGTTCATCAATTCCGAATGAACCGAAAAGCGGGAGGTGATGTGGTAGAATCGGTCAATTATGCTATCGCTCTGCGTATCCGTCCCAAACTAATGACTGCCATCGGCGCAATCCTCGCCTTAATGCCACTTGCTTTGGGTTTCGGATTGGGCGCACAGATGCAACAACCGCTGGCTGTCGCCGTCATTGGAGGATTCATCGTCGGTTTACCGATGCTGTTGGTGGTTTTGCCCAGTTTGATGTTGTTGAGCTATAAAAGAAGTTGAAACTTGAAAATGAATAAATTATCAAAAAAACGGGTGAATAAAAGACTCTTTTTCAACTATATTCAGATGCTTGTAAAGTCCCTAGGAGGAAACAACGCTCGACACAAGTCAATTAGAGGGCTTCTGTTTTTTCTAATATCTATATTGACCAATATTCCAACAATTCTTTTCTCGCAGGCAGATTCCATAGAAACAAAGAAAAAGTTTTGGAGCAATAAATCCATTTCCGTCAGTTATCAGAACGGCTATATTTTTCCGACCAATATTTTTCTGAGAGGACAAAACGCTTCTGTCAAACAGTTGGACGATTATCAATCTTTGTCGCTTCGTTTCATTACGCAGACAACAGGTGAAAACATGTGGGAACAACTTTTCAACTATCCGAGATGGGGAATCGGTCTAAATATTTCTGACTTTAACAATTCCATCGAGATTGGACGTCCTATTGCGCTTTATGCCTTTTTGAATGCACCTTTTGTCCGTTGGGAAAACTCATTGTTCAATTACGAACTCGCGTTTGGGCTTTCTACCAATTGGAAGTCGTTTAACCCGGTTACAAATCAATGCAATGTAGCCATAGGGGCTCCGTTTGCTTTTTTTATTGACGCGGGATTGAATTATCGTTTCGCAATAAGTAAGCAATTCGATTTGGAAGCGGGTTTTTCGCTTACGCATTTTTCAAATGGAGCACTTAAGGTTCCGAATTTCGGCATCAATACGATAGCGCCTAAACTAAGCGTTATCTATAATTTGCAGGAGCGTCCCGAATTTATTGAACGTCCTATGCCTAAGTTTAAACCACACTTTGAATGGGAATTTTCAACTTTTGCTGGATTAAAAAACCTTGTTTTCAGCGAACCAGTACAAGCTGACATTATTGAGCAATACGAAGGACTTTTTTTTCCCGTTTTTGGCCTTTCTGCTACGCTAAACCGACACGTAAGTCGTAAATCCAAATTCGGCTTGGGAGCAAACTTTTTGTACAACAGTACTGCAAATGCGCAGGATGTCGCTATAAAAGCTATTAACTCGGACGATTTCGACCCTATTACCGGCTCGTTAGGAGATAAAGCGCAAATTAGCTTGTTCCTTTCATACGAACTTGTAATGAACCGGATGTCGCTTATACTTCAACCTGCCTGCTACATTTACCGAAAGAAAACAACCAATCAAACACCAATATTTCATCAACGCATCGGTTTGAAATACAGTATAACCGACAATATATTCGTCGGCATCACCTTACGCGATTATTCATTTCGAGTATCCGACTTTATCGAATGGAGTGTCGGGTACAGAATAAATGGGAATAAGAAGTAATAAATCAATTTTGATTATAGTGAACACAAAAATCTCTGCTGTTTTTGTAGATATATAGAATAAATATAATGATCCTGTAAATTCTAATTTTCTACAAAATACACATTATACATTTGACAAAAAATACATCACTGTACATATGAAACAAATAGCTGCTATTCTAGTGTTTTTCATTTTTCTAGTGGGAAATATATATGCGCAAAAAGGAGATACAATAAGAGTTTTAATTGCATCACCTACCGTATATAAAAATGATTCTCTTTTGCATAGCCAAGAAAACCTCAA
>VSSQ01001301.1_pt1 | contig 10090 bp, 15 predicted proteins | sample 4763081 | NCBI WGS metagenome assembly VSSQ01 (sample SAMN12137344, study PRJNA551015) | bioreactor metagenome | isolation source: SDC9 anaerobic chlorinated ethene degrading culture | place: USA: Knoxville, Tennesee | collected 2015-01-01
ATACTCAGCCCGTGCAGTCTGTTCCTTAGCCTCATACTCAGCCCGTGCAGTCTGTATCTTAACCTTGTACTCAGCCCGTGCAGTCTGTGTCTTAGCCTCATACTCAGCCCAACATGCAGGTGTCAGCAATTCTTCAGGTGTTCCTAGCCCTCTCATCTTACCTGCTTTAATATCCGCTACTATCTCAGGCGGGAAGTTATCAGGCTTGGCAAAATTCGTACACTCTTTCTCTTTGCCTATTCCGCTGTCCAGTTCATAATAAAACCTGATAGCACCATGACCAACGTAGTCATCGGGATTCTGGCACCAGTCCCTTAACATCTTCCCTCTTGGCGTATCAAATACTTGATTGCCTGTAAGATAATAATTCTTAACCTTTCCTACCTTGTCCTTGACCTCTATCCAACTTATAAAATCACACATGTTCTACACTCCTATTGCCTGTTGCTGGTATCAAACGGAATCTCTTTTTGGTTACGGCTAAGCCACGTCAGTACACGCACTGTATGAAACCCACCAGGCAACAATAACCATAATTTTTCCCGCTTAAATCCTTTAATTACTGGAGCACACTGGTCTAGCCAGATTACGTTATCAGCATGTTGACGCAACCAGCTAATTAAAGGTCTCCTCTTTTGGACACAAGAAGAAACTGCCCCTTTTATTCCATACCCATTTAGCTTTACATCAGTGCGTGTAATTTGGTACGGAGGGTCAAGTATTACCCAATCCCAATGACGTTTATTCTTTGTAATAAATTCCTCAACAGTACAATTTACCGTAGCATTTTGATGTTCAATATCTACTCGCTCACTTCCTATCGTGCTGGAGCCAGAGAATAAGTGTAGGATATTACCGCTAATGAGGGATTTGATTATGCTTACAACCACAGGTGTAAATGCTCCGGGATAACCGGTATTATTAAACCCCATTCCGCAGGCTTCAATTTTGAACCCCTTGGCTGTCATGCCGTCACCTCAACTATGCCTTCAAAAATCATTTGTTTTTTGAAGCCTCCCATCCGATAAGATTTTTGGCTTTAAAATTTATGCAAAAATGGGGGTGGGTTTTTTGAAGCATTTTAATTGCCGGCCTTTATCCGGTTATAGACCCAACCGGCTGTAATTCTTAGCCCGGTCTGCTCGCTCAGTATCCGCGCTGTCTCTGAATAACCCTGGTTGTTCTTGGTAAGCCGCCTAACCCGTGAGCAGGCTATCTCGTGGGCTTCCAAAACCTTATTGAAGTCTATTGCCTTTCTTGGGCGACCGAATGCCTTCCCTTTAGCCTTTGCCCTTGAAAGTCCGGCGTTAACTCTTTCAATAATGGTGTCCTTTTCAAACTGGGCAAAAGCGGCATAGATGTTAAACATCAGGTCTCCAGCTGGACCTTGGACTGAAAGAACAGGGACAGTGGTAACAATAAAATCTATGCCGGCATTGCGCAGCATTTTAACGGACGAGGTGGCCACCGTAATGTCGCGGAATGCCCGGTCAAGTTTCCACACCAGTAACCCCCGAAACTTTCGGGCAGATGCATCCACTAACAACTGTTTCCATGCCGTCCTGCGGACGAAATCATTGGCCGAGGCATGATCTATATATTCCCTGGTTATTTCCATGCCGTTTTCCTGGCAATATTTCCGCAGCTCCATCAGTTGGACTTCCGGATCCTGATTTTTATCGCGGGTGCTTACCCTGGCATATAACGCGACTTTCATTTATGTCACATCCTTTGAGAATGATTTAACAATCTTACATACCGATTTATGTGTCACCCTAAAACTGAGTGATATATATTTGTTTTGAGGTGCAAGAAATATTGACAATTACGAGTATGTATTTTTAATTTAGCTTTAATATTTTCTTGCACTTCTCTTGCACCTATTTTTAATTTAGCTTTATATTTTCTTGCACTTCTCTTGCACCTGTATTGCACCTGTATTGCACTTCTTGCACCCTCTTGCACCCTCAAGGTGCAAGAAATTTCACGTTCAGAATATTTTTGGCTTACGATTAAAAACAGTTTTCTTGCACTTCTTGCACCATTTTTTAATACATGGGATATTTTTGGGGGCGACACACATTTTTTCATTGTTTTACTCACCTCTCTTTTGTTCATCCCGCCCCAAGAATTCACGTTTGATATGTAGGACACGGCATGCCTTTGCTATTACCGGGATATACTCAAAGACAGTGGTTTTACCATCTTTACCCGGATCCACATAACCACGCTTCACCAGATCCATAAATACAGCATCCTTTTTAACAAAAGCCTCATTGATTTTTTGGTAATGCTGGTTGGCTACTTGGTAGGCCAGGTCATTATGGAGGGAAACGTGCCCGTTAGTCCGGTCATCCCAACCGATCAGAGTTTGCCCAGGTGAAGCAGACCGAGGATTTGCCCCATCTTTAACATCCAGATATGCAGTACCAGCTATAAGGGCTGCATTTAAGGCGTTTACAAACTTTTTCGATGGTGTAGCCTCATCTATCCGGGCACCCTGTCGCTTGGCCATCTCAATAAATACTTCGCGGGCTTGTTTTAAGAGATACGCAGACCCGACTGAATCATTCTCCCCGTTTCCGCTTTCATCTATAAACCTATCAAATATATCCGCTGCTCCGTTTTCTTCGGCCCAGCGAATAGCCATTTCCAGACCGATATATAACAGAGCGATGGATCTGGGTAGCCGGAGATGCACATTTTCACCCCGGAGACTCTCAGTAAATTGTTCAAAAACCTCTTGGTAGCGCTGGCGCAGATACACTTTCTTCGCCGGCCAGTCCGCTTGCAGCCATGCCAGGTAATGAGCCATAGCGCGGCGGTACAGATGGTCCTCTTTCTGTGATAGGGTAAGACAAGGGAATTCGATATCTGTTTTTGACATTTCAATGATCAGAAAACGGGCATTATTGCTCTCGCCTGGCGGTTGTCCTTCCGAGGTGGATATCAGGAAGCCTCTGGGTACATATTCCTGCCTCATAGATGTATCGGCAGACATGCGCTTACGGCCTTGTCTGTTAGCCTGTCCGCGGCATACATAGTCAGCCTTAGCGTCAAATTCTTTTTGTGAGGCGGTGGTCTGGCCGGGTGACCAGTCATCTACCAGCACCGGCATATCCTTGCAGGTGAACAGGATGCGTTCCAGTGTATTCTGAGTATCCCGCCAGGCAGCCGGCACACAGGTATAATCAAAATTTCCGTAGTGGCAGAGTGCCAGTGATGCTATCGTGGTTTTAAGGCTGCCAGAACCGGCAATCAGCCAGAGGTTGAAGTTGGTATCAATGGCGTCTGACAAAGGCGTCATGTACATAGCCGCAAACAGCGGCAAGGTAATATATAACTTGGCTACTTTGAGGAAATTAAAGCTGGCCTCAATGAAGGACTTCACATCGTCATTCTGTTCGGGCGAGGGTATATCATAATGGCTGATATTGGATGGCATTTCCACTTCAACATTATCGGCTCCGATTGCGCCGTGGGGAGTAAGGTAAACATCCTTGCCGTTGATATTAGTCCAGCCGGTATTTTCATAAATAATCCGGCAGGGTGCCTCCATCGACATGTACTGCATTGCCCCGCGTAATAGCCGTTCAGCTGAAGGGCTGGGTTCGATCATAGCCTTAATTCCCCACTGGGATAATGCCCAGGACATGGATGAAAAGTTTTCGGACGGGACTTCTATATCTGGAAACGGACGGCCAGTACAGTCTGTACCGCCAATCCTGAAGAAAGTTTTGCGGTTTATGCCATTGTCTTTGATGATCTCCTCTTTAACGGCAGCAACGAAATTGCACAGCGGAGCATCGTAGGGGACATTATCCCTGTATGAATGATAAATAATCCGGCCGGCTTCGATAGAAAACTTGCCATCAGACAGAAAGTATAAGCTCTGGTTTTTTGATGGCGTATAGCTCTTAGCTGTAGCTACCAGATCATCCAATTCGGATGTCTGGCCGCCGGCTTCCAACCACTCGGTAAAATCTTTGGCGTCGCCGGGTACCTCGATAATCTTGACCGGTATCCGTTGCCGCCGGCAGGACATGGCAATATCGGAGGCATGTTTACGGCCCGGAGCGTCTTTATCGGCAATAACTACTACTTGCGAGGCTCCCAATAAGTCATTAGTATAATTATCGCGCCACTTGCCGGCCCCCATCGGGGAGGTAGTGGCCACCAAGCCCATAGCCCTGGCGTTATCAGCATCCTTCTCGCCCTCGGTTATCCAAATAGTCTGGCCTGTTTTTACCGCTTCCAGCACGTCTGGCAGATGATAGATAACCGGCTCGATATCCTTCATATTCCAGACCCAGCCGGTCTTGCCGCCAGGGTGTCGCTGGGAGAAACTTTTGGGCTCAAACCTGACTACCTGGAATATCAGCTGTCCGCTTCTGTCTGTGTAGTCGTAAGTCTGCTTTATTTCCCGTTTGGTGCTCTCTTTTGGTTTTTTTGAAGAGGTGGCTGTAGTATCCTGTGCTGCAGCATTTATTGGCATATTTAACGCGGTCATGATTTGTTCATAACTGCACCCGGCAAAGCATTTCAGGAGCACCTTGCCGTCCTTTTCGCTGATGGAGAGAGAAGGGTTTTTATCCTCATGGGCAGGACAGCAGGCCATAAACCCTGAACCATTCTTTTTGACGCCCTGGAGTTTGGCCAGTATATCGTCTATCGTATATTTACGTGTTGCTATTGTCATAATGGACCTCGATTACTATTAATTCAGGACAGAGGGGTGGGAGGGAGATCACGCTCCCCTGTCCTGATCCGGATATGCTATTCCGCTGTCTTCTCCAGTACCTCAATAGCGGTAATAAGTGTCTTTGAGCTAACGACAGCAATAAGTGTGCCATCTCCAGTCGTCAAGGTAATATCTACATCTCCGGGTTGATGTAGATCCGCAGAGAGCAGTAGGTAACCAATTTTAATTTCCATCATTTCCCTGCCTCCACACAGCACGCATGCAGTACGTCACCAATTGGCTCAGTTACCAGGTCACGTATAATCCGGTAGCGCATAAACCCCACTTCTCCGGGCTGTACCAGGCAGCCGCATACCGGACATTTATAGTTATGATCAGCCCGGACTGGGCAGTACATGTAATTCCCTCGGCGATAACGCCGCTGTGACAATTCAATAGGTTTATTCGATATCGCTGTGACCATTACGTTCGGCCTCCTGTCTGTAAGATTCTTTGCGCAGTTTAAGCGCCATTTCACGGGCACCTAATTCGCCTGCATCAGTAGGATTAAAACTGTCTATGAGGTATTCCGGACCGCCCTCTCTGGCTTCTGGTGTTAAATACGAATGGAAAATGACATCAAAACTATCTATTGACCGCCTGACTATCCATTTGCCGGGACTAGGGTCTTTAATTGGCGTACACCCTGGGCTCCATTCCCAGCCCGGAGTAGGGGCAGGACGTCCTTGTTCAGTCTCGGTACGTATTTCAGCTAAGATAACCATTCCGCTAGTCATTTCTTCACCTCAGCTTCTTTGCAGGCCTGTTTATAGGCTGCGTAGAGGATATACAGGGCGACCAGAGTCGCCAGAATACACATAATGAGCTCTGGCCATTCGGTTATCCGGCCAAAGCCGCCAACGCCGGCGGTTAAGAAGATAATGCCGAAAGCCAACAGAAAATGAGATTGCTTGAAAACAGCTAAGAGTTTCATGCTTGCACCATCTCCATTTTCTTGGCCGCCATAGTCAGAGTGACCCATGATCCGTAACCGCCGGAGCACCACTGGCGTACCCAGCAGTTCTCAGCCGTCCAGCTAAACTTAGGGTTTTTCACCGGATATTCGAGGGCAGATTTCCGTAGGGCATCCATTGGACTATCAGCCTTTCCCTCCCACCATTGACCGGTGCGTTCATTCTTGATACGATAATTTACTTGTTGTTGAGGCATTGCCTCGCACTCCTTTCTGGAGGGTAGCTAGGACTAGTAGCCACCCTCCACTACACTTTTTACAAGGTGCTTTAATTGAGTCAAAGTAAGGCTGTCGGTAGCTTTTCCTTCCTTTTCTTTTCTCTCTTGAATTTGTCGCACCTGCAAATCTAACCAATTGGTAGCATGTGGCCGTCCACCGAGTTTACCGATGTTTCGCATGTGATCAGTGCCATGGGTGAGTACTGTTTGTATCCCCCCAATACGTCCAGAGTCTCGTTTAGTTAGTTTCATTGCCATCTTTAATACTCATATGGACTATTACTTCTGGAATTAGTTGGGGGAAATTACGAATAACAGCTTTAAGTATTGTTAAATGTATTGGTCTAATGCCCGATTTTGTCATTTGCCACAACTGCCGGTTAATACCAAGTTTTGCAGCAAAAGCCGTATTGCTTAGTTTCAGATCATCCTGTAAATTGATTAAGGCACTAAGAAGATTATTTGCTACAGTGATGTTATTCATGACAACTATTGTTGCATTAGCGCTCATGTGGAGTCAAAATGGTAGAGCGGTAACCAGAGCAAGTAATACTATAGTTGCAGTATGCTAAAGTATTATACTTAGCGCAATATCTCTTATTATCTGCAAATATCGTGCAATTGCTATCCTAGTTATGCTACCATTGTTGCAGAGGGTTATTATGGATATCCAAATCGGATTAAAGGTAAAACAATTAAGAATAGCCCGCGGCATGACACAGGCTAAGCTGGCTGATGCAAGTGGTTTAACTCGCGGTTATATTTCGATGCTAGAACTACGCAAAAGCACTATGCCTAGTTATGAGGCATTGTCAAAAATTGCGCGAGCGCTGGGTGTTGATATCAAAGAGTTCAAAACAGACCCTGAAATAGTTAGATTAGAATCTCCCGAAGAAGTTCTGAGAAAATATCAACTGATGGCCCCTGTGAGTATTCCTGTCTATGACCATTTCTATGTACATGCAGGAGATGCTGCATTAGCTCCGATTGAATATATTTATAGAGCGCGTGAGAGTTTTGCGCCTCAGAATATAGAAGCTTATAAGGTGCGTGGTAATTGCATGGAACCCGTGATAAGTGAAGGGGATATATTGCTTATTGATCGCGATAGAACCCCGCAAAAAGGGAATATACTGCTCTGCGTTGTAGACGGAGAAGTTATAGTAGGGAAATTGATAGAGCAAAATGGTGTTCTTTATTTAAAGAACGGACATGGGACACATTCTTTATCAGACTGTCAGGCCAGTGCTGTGGTAGTCGAAGTTAATAAAAAATTAATATTTTAGGGAGAAGTAGAGCATTCTAATACCTGTTCGTAGCGCTTGGTTTTTGGGGGGCTAACTGGCAGTCAAAAGGTAGAGGGTTCGAATCCCTCCGGCTCCACCATAAAGCTAAAAAGCAGTCCGGTAGCCAAAAATGAAGTATGAGCTACCGTTTGTCTACTCAAAAATCCCACGATTGCTCCAATATAGCGAGCTACCTGTTAACTGCCGAAAATAATCTCGAAAAGAGCCTTGCCTCATTCCTTTTGGTCTGCAAGGTAGGACAGTTAAGCCCGGCAACAATCCACAATTACAGCTACATGGTGGGCAGATTTATCGCCTTTTGCTCACGAAATGGCGTTACTAAACCCCCTCAGATAACCCAGCTGATAGTCTGTTTATTTATTCAGGAACTCCAAGAAACTAATTCGGCACAATCAGTCCTGGACTACTTCAAACAGGTGAGAAGGTTTATAAACTGGTTAATAGAAAATGACCAGATAACCACTTACCCGTTAAAGAATATCCGCTTGCCTAAAGTGCCTCGAAAAATAATCCAGCCGTTCAATAAAGAACAATGCCAGGTGTTATTAGACCTGGTATCAATGGACACCTTTGAAGCCCGAAGAAACAAGGCTATTCTAATGGTGTTTATAGATACTGGGGTAAGGTGTCAGGAACTGGCAAATATGAAACTGGAAGACTTGAACTTTGAAACCGAAACCATAAAAGTATTTGGTAAAGGGGCAAAAGAACGGGTGGTCAGAATAAGCCGGAGAACCCAGAAAGCCTTACTCGAATATCAATTTGAGCGTATGAAGCTGATGCCGAATGATAAATGCCCCTTTGTATGGGTAAGCAGGCTAAAGAACAGGTATTCCAGGAAACAGAGCCACCAGCTCACCAATGACGGCATCAGGAGAATGATTGAAAACTTGGGCAAGAAAGCCGGTATACAAAACCTGCGTTGTAGTCCGCACACTTTCCGGCATACCTTTGCCACTATGTCTTTGCTTAATGGAGCAGGTGAGTTTGAACTTCAGTCATTGCTGGGGCATAGTACCCTAACCATGACAAGACGTTATACCGCTAGCTTAAATAGCCAGAATGCCGTTTTAGCCCACAAAAAGTTTAGTCCGGTGGAGAACATGAAATTATAAATTCTAATGCTTTTTCATATTCTGGAGAGGAATAACATTGCTCACATAATTTTTAGGGAGCAGTAGTTTTTCCGGTTTATCTTTAATCGCAATCCCCAGCTCTTTATACATAAGAGTTCTAACATATACTGTAAAAGGTAACCCCTTCTTTTTAGCCTTCAGTTTGAAGTTTTCTAAAATCTTATCGTCTATTCTTACTGAAAACCTTGTTGTAGACCTTCCATGCGACATATTAAAACCCCCTTTTGTCCGACACTATACAGGTTTGATTTTGGGACTTATTAAAAACATCTCAAGACTTATTCTGATGTATTTTAAGGTTTTGTCCGACACTATGCAAGAAAATAAACCAAACGTAAGGCATTGTTAAACATGAGTAAACAGGTAAGATAAGGCTTGAAGTGAAGTGCTTGGCGTTTAAGACCTCCCTGTTAGTAGGTGAGGGAGGTCTGCGGCGGTGTCGAGCGAAGCGCGATTTAATCGGCTATCGCTTTCCACCGTCCGCCCGGACTTTCCGGCTTTTCGGCAGGAGTTTTGCATGGTAGTCAAGGCACGCCCTGGTCGTCTTCGCCGAACCAGTGGCTTTCCTTTGTCAACCTTGACTTACCATGCATGATACCACTTTTGTAAAAGCCGGAAAAGTCTTTTTTGGAGTGGTGGGAAAATTGTTAATGGGAAGTGCGAGTGCTTTCAATGTACCCATCGAAAAAGGCATTTGCGATGCACTTCAAAAACCCTGGGTCAGTATCCACAGTTTTTATGAAGTCAAAGCAATATTCCTCAGTCTTACGAATAGCAAGGGCTTTGATTTCCTCATCAATACCTTGTTCAAACTCAAAACCTATGTCCGCTATGATATCCGAAATATTGTTTTGATTAACAGAGTTATGCTTAGAATTCCTCATACAAGCCCCCAAAAAACTATCGAGTAATAATCTAAATATTAGCGACTAATAATCGGATTGTCAATATCAATATATTGACTTTAAACATATCATCTTATTATCATATGTATATGAAAACATTAAAGCAGATAAGAGAAAGTAAATTTTTAACTCAAAAAGAGTTGGGAGAACTTGCCGGTATATCCTTCATTACCATTAATAGGATAGAAACAGGCAAACAGAAACCAACCTTCAAATCTATAAGAAAAATCGCTCAAGCACTGAAAATTGAACCAGGGGAAATAGATTTTCTAAGGTAAAATTTTTAAATGGAAAATAGCAACGATTTATGGATTAATTTGATAACGATATTTGGCTCACTACTTGTCGTGGCTTTATCTTATTGGTTTACCAATCTTCAAAAACGTCAGGCAGAATGGCGAGAATTAAAAATTAAGCATTATGATGCTTTATTATCCGCTATTTCAGATTTAGTTCATACCAAGAATGAAGATGATTTTAGTGAAATGGGCAAAGCTTTTAATAGCTTATCTCTTGTAGCTAAACCTGATGTAATAAATACCCTAATTGATTTTGTTGATTGGAGAAAAGATAATGACCATAATTTATTAACTAAAGAATTTGAAGAAAAACAAAATGAAATATTAACAAGATTATTATTATGTGTCCGTAAAGATTTACATATTAAGTCAGATAATTTTAGATATAAATTAATCAGAGTTCACCTTAAAAAGATAAAATGAGGTTCAAATAAGGCTATCTGGCGCTTGTTTTTTGGTTTAATCGCTGGCAGTCAAAAGGTAGAGGGTTCGAATCCCTCCGGCTCCACCA
>VSSQ01001302.1_pt1 | contig 10089 bp, 6 predicted proteins | sample 4763081 | NCBI WGS metagenome assembly VSSQ01 (sample SAMN12137344, study PRJNA551015) | bioreactor metagenome | isolation source: SDC9 anaerobic chlorinated ethene degrading culture | place: USA: Knoxville, Tennesee | collected 2015-01-01
CACTCCGATCTCTTCTTCAGTTTCGCGCTGCAGCGCCTTTTCAATTGGCTCACCCCAGGCTACATGCCCGCCAACGGCCGTATCCCATTTTCCAGGCTGAATCTGTTTGTCTTTTGGTCGCAACTGCAGCAGAAAAGCTCCGTCCTCTCTGATCACATGCAAATGAACAACCGGATGTAATTTAAACGAGCCATCGTGAACCTCGCTCCGCTGCGCCCTTCCGATAATCTTTCCTTCCTCATCCACCAATGGAACAAGTTCCTCCGATACCCTGCCCCGGCGCAACCGCTGCTGAATAAAGACAAACAAAATCCAGGCTCCAAGCATGATATAAAGCAAAGTCCCTCCGATAAATACAGTATCGGCGTTAGGCAGGAACAAAATTGAAAATGATGTGACAACTCCATGCAGCAATGCAATTACCAGAAAAGCCCAAAGATTGGAATTGAACGCTTTTTTCTGATTTTCGCCCAGCTCAATATCGCCCACATAGCGTTTCGACATAAGCAGAAACAAATTCTTTTTTGAGAGCAGCGAAAACAGAATGAAACCAACCAGCAACAGGTCCATGAAGACAAATTTCCAGTAAATCAGAGTTTCGTCCTCAAGCAACAACGAAATAAGGCCCAAAACAATCAGTAGCGCAGTATCAAAAAGGATGAACCGGTCCCATTTTTTCTGCCTGATACGAATGTAAATCAGCTGCATTATTCCAAACCCCAGCGCAACCGCAATACCGATTTCAGAACCGAGAAATTCATCGGCAATAAAATAAACAAACAGCGGAAGCAGGCCTGGGAGCAGTTTTGAAAATACCGGATTCATCATTGGATCGTTAAAAAAAATCAACATGTAAAAATACAACATAAAAAAACATCCGATCCCCTTTTGATTTTTCAACATAAAATGCATCTTATCGATATGAATGTTAAAAGACCGGTCGGATTGGCTCTTAGTGGCGGCGCAGCCCGTGGTTTTGCGCATCTGGGTGTTTTGCAGGCTCTCGACGAGTTGAATCTCAGACCGGAATATTTATCAGGAACCAGTGCCGGAGCCATTGCGGCCGCTTTCTATGCCGATGGCTACAAACCGCATGAAATTCTTAAACTTCTTTGTTCCTATAAACTTAAAGATTACATACGCCCGGGCTGGATGGGACCCGGACTTATGAAAACCACCGGTTTCTACCGTATTCTTTACGAAAACCTGCACGCTGGAAAAATTGAAAACCTGCCGTTGCCTGTCTGGATTTGCATAACTAATCTCAATTCCGGAAAAGCCGAATATCACAACACGGGTAATCTTGCCCGCAAAGTTCTGGCATCGTGCTCTATTCCGGTGTTTTTCAAACCTGTTACCATCAATAATCAACTTATGGTCGACGGTGGAGTTTGCGATAATCTGCCGGTGAAACCAATAAAAGATAAGGCGGCATTTACAATTGCAGTAAACGTAAATCCGATCCTGCCTAAGAAAATCAAACCCGGAATCCGCGGAATAGCTGAGAGGGTATTTCACTTGTCAATCAACAGCCGCCTCAAAGAAATGATAATTCAACCGGATATTCTGATTGAGCCGGACGAAATTGCTTCTCTGGGATATTTCAATCTGGGCAATGCGGAAAAATTGTTCAGCGCAGGATACAAAGCTGTATTTAATACAATTCTGAATGATTATGCTCCTTCCTGAACAACTGGTGAATAATCATGCTATTCTGTCCGATATGAAACTTTTGAAATGCGGAATTGACAACATCCTGTCGATTTGAAAATGAAAATATTTTTCACGGAAATTATAAACAATTAATTTTTTGCAATCAGTAAATTAATTGTTTACATTTGTGATTCTCTGTCCATTGTCAATAAAAAAACCATATCAAATCTGACAGCTTATGAAAATTCTTTACATGGTTTTCGTACTTCATCTCTTGCTGTGTGATCTGCTGTTTGCGGCATCAGCAAATATGCAAGCCTGTCCGCAGTCTGCAAATGGGCCCAAAATAAGTTTATTGAACGAAGATTTCGAAAATGGCGTTTTGCCATCGGGGTGGACCAATGAATACGGTGCTGCCACATATGGCTGGCTATTCGGGACCGACCTGAGTTCTCCTTACTGGACAATTCCACCTCACACAACCTATGCCTGTGTGAACGACGACCAATGTAATTGCGACATGAGCAATGTGAATCTGACAACTCCCTCTGTAAACATAACCTCAAGTGGCACCATGCTGACGTTTGACTATCTGAGTTACTCATCGTCAGATATTGCTGAAGTGCAGATCAGCGTTGATGGGGGCATATCGTTTTCAACTCTTATTACATTATCCGGAAGCGGTGGTGCCTGGGTTGATGATTTTTCAATTGATCTTTCCGCTTATGTATCATCTACCGTGAAAATCCGCTTTCACTACAGTGATGGTGGTGGTTGGGCCTGGGGATACTGCATTGATAATGTGGAAATCAGTTCTCCGGGAACCGATGATATGTCAGTTATCCAAATCAGCCCTGACATGGGTTTTGTTGGTGATGTAATAAATCCTGTAGTTACAATCAGGAACAATGGTACCGGAGTTGTTTCAAATTATTCTGTAAATCTTAAAATACAACATGGTGCCGTTGAAGTGTACAACCAGAACATGCCGTTTATCGGACAGCCATTGGCACCGGCAACCAATCTTGATGTGGTTTTTACGCCCACATTTGCCATTGCAACTGCCGGCACATATTACATGAAAGCCACTGTTATCGCGGCAAATGATCAGAATCCTGCAAACAATACTGATTCTGCAACCTTGAACGCAATTTCAATTCCGCCATATACAAACTTTGCATATGCGGTAAACTCAATTAATAAAACATTCAACACCGTTGATCTGAATAATGGACACATGGATTCTGTCTCAACCTTCGATGTGATTGATTTCCCAACCTGTTTCGAGTTTATAAACAACATTCTTTATGTATTCCGCATCAGCGGTGCGGTTGATATGGTCTATGCTGACGGTACAACTTTCCCTGTTGGCGTAATAAATGGAATGCAATCATCGCCGTTGGCGGCAACCTATTGTGAACTTGACGGAAAGACTTATGTAATTGAATTTAACGATACCATCTCGTCGTTGTATGAGCTTGACATGGGAACACTTCAGGCAACTCTTATAGGAATATGTGATACTGGCGTTTTCATTGCCATTGAAGCAACGCCTGTCGGAGCAATCTATGGAGTCAAAATCAGCGATAACAATCTTTATACTATTGACAGACTGACGGGTCAGATAACCATGATTGGAAACACCGGACTCGAATTATGCTACGGACAGGATATTTCGTGGAACGACAACAATTCAGTTTTGTATGGTATGCTATATGACGAATCACAAGGTGGCGTTTTCGGCACTTTCGATACTTTTTCCGGCGCTTTCAATATTGTATCCACACCTGGGGATCAGATAGCTGTGTTCGCTGTGAATTCGGCATGGACAGGTGTTTCTGAAATGATTGTTCATGAATTGTCAGTATATCCAAATCCTGCAGATGATTATTTCTTAATCAGTACCGGATATCCGGCCTATATAACCATCTTTGATTTAAACGGGCGCCAGGTTTTGTTTACGGAAATGAATGAAATGAAGCCGGTCTCTTTGAAATCAATTGCCCCTGGAACATACTATGTACAAGTTGTATCAGGTGGGAAAATTTCCGTTTCATTAATCATTAAGCAATGATTGGGTTTTATAGCCTGACTTACTATAGAAATATTTTTGTTAATTTTTATTGCTAAGCCGCAGTATTTTTTTCATCTGTTATAATGGTAAGATTTTTTTACTTTTGTAAGAATCATTCAATACTGCGGAAATGAGAAAAAAAACAGAGGTAAATGAATTCAGAACAATCGGCAAAGAAGCTGAGACAAAGTATATTGATATTCCGAAAGATGGCTTTCTGGGATTGCTTGCTTATGGAGACATAGGAATAGTAGCATGGCGAAAAGCAAGAGGTTATACAATAAAATCGGCCGAACAGATTCAGGAAGAAAAGAAAAAAAGGGAAAATGAGTAGAAGAATTGCAAAAAAACTATTGTTGATCGGATGGGATTCAGCCGATTGGAAAATAATAAATCCATTGTTGGATGCTGGGAAAATGCCGGCACTGGAAAAGCTTATAAATAATGGGGTGATTGGAAATCTGGCCACGCTTGACCCACCTCTTTCTCCTGTTTTGTGGACATCGATTGCAACGGGTAAGCGTGCCGACAAACATGGAGTATTGGGATTTGTTGAGCCCGATCCGGAAATTGGAGGCATCAGACCTGTGAATGTTACATCCAGAACGTGCAAGGCCATATGGAACATTCTGCATCAAAACAACATGAAAAGCAATGTAATTGCCTGGTGGCCCAGTCATCCTGCTGAACCAATCAATGGAATAATGGTATCCAACTATTATCAGAAAATCGATAGTAAAGAAACTGGAAAATGGTTTATGCCCGAAGGTACAATTCATCCAACCGAGAGGAGGAACGAATTTTTCAAACTCAGGGTGCATTTTTCTGAGTTGACCGGAGATATTATTCACCCTTTTGTTCCAAATCTGCATTTAATCGACCAGGAAACTGATACCAGAGTGGGAAATATTGCTCGGTTTGTAGCGCAAACGGCCAGTATTCATGCAGCTGCTACCCGTGCCATGCGAACAACAGACTGGGATTTTACGGCAGTCTATTTCGACGCAATTGACCACCTCTGTCATGGATTTATGAAATATGCCCCACCTAAGGTTGCAAGTATTAGTGATGCTGATTTCGAAAATTACAAAAACGTGGTTGAAGGGATTTACCTTTTTCACGACATGATGTTGGAGCGGTATATGCAGTTGATTGATGATGATACAATAGTGATGCTGATATCCGATCATGGGTTCAACTCCGAACATATGCGGCTGAAAGAAATTCCACATTGCAACACAGCACCAGCATTCGACCACAGCCCATTTGGAATATTATGCGTGAGCGGCCCTGGCATACTGAAGGACGAACGCGTTTATGGAGCCTCTTTGCTTGATATTACTCCAACCATTCTGACTTGTTTAGGACTTCCGGTTGGCGAGGATATGGATGGAAAAGTTTTGCTCAGTATTTTTGAAAATCCAACGTCGGTTGAAAAAATCGGGTCATGGGAAGATGTTGCCGGTGATTGTGGAATGCATGATGAAAACGACAGAATCAATGCAACCGATTCAGCTCAGGCATTGCAGCAATTGGTTGAACTTGGCTATATCGAAGATCCAGGAGAAGATAAAAATCTGATGGCTGAAAAAGCCATTCGCGAAAACCGTTTCTGCCTTGCGAAAATCAAAGCTATCCGGAAAAATCTTGATGAATCTTTGGTCGATTTTCAGCAATTGTATGAAGAAGATAAATCCGACATTCGATTTAACCTTGAGTTAATTAAACTCCTCGTTCATTTTAACAGGTTTTCGGAAGCAAGAGACGTGATGAGTAATCTGCAAACTATAAAAGATGCTAATATCGTTGATGTAGAAATGCTTGATGGAATCATTTTATTTAACGAAAAAGAATATGGACGGGCATTGAGTATTTTTGAGAACCTTTCTGCCAAACCAATAAGACAACCAGGAATTCATTTGCAACTGGCTATGATTTATATGCAAATGGATGAATATGAAAAAGCAATCGATAGTTTACATAAGGAACTGGAAATTGATGAAAACAACACCCTGGCTCATTATCACCTCGGGCTGTCTTTTTTAAATCTTGGTTATTACAAAGAAGCAGCAAACTCATTTCTTGATTGCATTGGGCTGAATTATTCACTGCCAGCAGCACACTACTATTTGGGATTGTCACTTTACAAAACAAAAGAAATAAAAAATGCAATTGGTGCATTGTCGGTATTTTTATCGATGGCCCCAGGCAATCTGAACGCCCGCATTATGCTGGCCGATCTATTAAAAACATCCGATCCGGAAATGTCTCAGAGTTATTCTAAACAAATTAGCAAAATGAAAAAAGGTGAAATAATTATTGTTTCAGGACTTCCGCGTTCTGGCACTTCAATGATGATGCAGATTCTGGATGCAGCCGGAATTGATCTTCTAACTGATAAAATCAGGAATGCCGATGATAATAATCCAAAAGGTTATTATGAATTTGAACCGGTGAAAAGCATGGCAAGAGATGTATCTTGGTTTGATCAGGCAGATGGGAAAGCGGTTAAGATCATTGCCCAGTTATTGAAGTACCTGCCTGGTGGTTTTTCATATAAAGTCATTTTCATGAAACGGAATCTGAATGAGGTACTGACTTCACAACAAAAAATGTTGGGTAAAGACAGCAAAACATTCCCGATGGGTTTGGCCGAAACATTTAAAAAAGATATTGCCCGCATCGAAAATTGGTTTGATATGCAACCGAATATGGATGTTTCATATGCTGATTATGGCGAATTAATTGCTGACCCTGCAAAGGAAATTGATAAAATCTGTGATTTCCTGCAAATTGATCACTCTCTGAAACCTGCCATGATCAGCGCTATAGATAGCTCCTTGCACAGAAATAAGTTCTGAGATATTGGAATTTTAACAATTAACGAATGTTTAACGCGAAAATATTTAGTGCTTTTTGTGCTGAAGCCATTTTGTGATTAAATTTGTCCCTTAAACCAAATTCAACACTATGAAAAAATCTACACAATTGGACGGTAAACTGAAAGTTTATGCTTCATTGGCAATGGGCGCAGCAAGCATCGGTCTGGTAAATGGACAGATTGTATATACTGACGTGAATCCGGACGTAGTCATTACTAATGTTGGTGATTCTCTTTCTATTGACTTTGATGCTGACGGACTCAGTGACTATACGATCCGTCGTTTCGACTGGGGTGGCGTCGCAACAAACACCTCAGTTATTGGAAGAGGCGATGTTCTTGGTAATGGTGCCATGGGTTCTATGGGTGCCGTTGTTCCTTATCTCTCTGCGCTTAACCTCAATGATCCTATCGGATCAGCTGGTAACTGGCAGATTCAGGACGGAGATCCTTTGGATTTAGCTAGTACTCAGCAAAATAAACAAGTCTTAGCTTCTACTTACAGTGGTGGTTTCTATGGTAATTTCGGCGACAACGCTGAACATTATATTGGCATTATATTCCAACCAGGTGGTGGCACCAATTATAATTATGGATGGATTCGCGTAAGCGATATTCCTCAGACTGGTAATACCGTAACCATCAAAGATTTTGCTTACAATACCGTTGCTGACCAGCAGATTCTTGCAGGACAGATGACAGCAGGTATTGCTGAAGAAGGTCTTAATGTAAGTATTTTTGCAGCTGATCGTAAACTGAACATTAGAACAGAAGTGTCCGGTTCATTGAGTGTAATCAATGCAGTTGGTCAGAATGTGGTTTCACAGCAGATTACCGAAAACACCGTTATCGACATGAGCGGATACAGTGCAGGTATTTACACTGTCCGTTTTGAGTCAAACGGCAAAACAATGGTGAAAAAAGTTTCTCTCTAAGAGATTCTGATCTTTATAAAAGCGCCCCTGAGGGGCGCTTTTTTTTACAGTTAAACTTTCTGCACACTATCGGAAAATGTAGTAATTTTGAATGCTGTGAAACAAATTCTGCTGCTTTTTATTATATCATTGTTTCTGCTATCCTGCTCCGACGACAAAGCCGGGTGCTTCAGCAGCTCAGGTGATCAGGATGTGATTACAATTCCTCTTTCTCCTGAAGTCGATTCAATTGCATCATCCGGCCGTATGCGTGTGTATTTTATTCAGGACAGCCTCAATGAAATTGAAATAAGCGGAGGCTCCAATGTGATAAAAGGAATCCGATGCAGCGAAAACAATAACAGACTCGAAATATCTGACGAAAACACCTGCAACTGGGTGCGTCGCCTCGACCGGATTCCTGTTGTAACTGTTCATTATACTTCTCTGCGTTGTTTCGAAGCAGGGAATTATTACGACAATCTTTTTCTTGAACCACATCAAGGTGATTCAATATTGATTGAATACTGGAATGGAAGCGGTAAAACAACTTTTGTTGGTGATGTCGACCGCGCATATTTCAAAATCAATGCCGGGGCCGGAAGTATTGAAGGCAGCGGCACTGCAGACTACTGTTACATCTATCACAGCGGTGGAGGTAAAATAAACTGTTCGGCACTTTATTCCACCGATGCACTGGTTTCAAACGGAAGCAATAATGACATCTCTATAAGTGTTTCCCGTTCATTGTTCTGCGATATCAGAAGAACCGGAAATATTTTCTATTCGGGTGAACCAAGCGATATTACAAGAGTCGGTCTTGGACCCGGACAACTTATCAAGCAGTGAAATCAGATATCAATAAATGGTTGCCGGCCACAACCGACGATATGAAGGCTCTTGGCTGGGAACAGCCTGATGTAATCCTGATTACCGGTGATGCATATATTGATCATCCTTCGTTTGGGATAGCGATCATTGCTAGAATTCTTGAAGCTGAAGGATATAAAGTAGCTGTTATCGCTCAGCCCAACTGGCGCGACGACCTGCGCGATTTTCGTAAATTCGGTCGGCCCCGCCTGTTTTTCGGCATCAGCAGCGGCAATATGGATTCAATGGTGAATCACTACACTGCCCGCAAACGGTTGCGCTCCGACGATGCATATACCCCCGGTGACCGCAGCGGTTTCAGACCTGATTATGCAACAACTGTTTATAGTAAAATCGTAAAACAGATATATCCGGAAACGCCTGTTGTGCTTGGCGGCATTGAAGCATCGCTCCGGAGACTGACACATTACGATTACTGGAGCGATGCTCTGAAACCATCTGTTCTGGCTGATTCAGGAGCCGATGTGCTTGTCTATGGTATGGGCGAAAAAGCCATTATTGAAATTGCCCGACGCCTGAACAACAAGGAAAGCATAAACTATCCGGCAATTCCACAGACCGTGATAATTTCTGATGAAAAGCCTTCTCCGGAATATGTTCAGCTTCCATCCCACGAAGATTGTCTAAAAGATAAAAGGACGTTTGGGAATCATTTCGTACTGGTTGAAGAAAACTCAAACCGGAAAAATGCAAAAGGGCTTTTTGAGCCATATCGGAAGAGATTCATTGTTGTTCATCCACCCTATCCGCCTTCATCGACCGAAGAACTGGACAGGATCTATGCGCTCCCGTACACCCGTCTTCCCCACCCGCGCTACAATAAAAAACCACCCATTCCTGCTTACGAAATGATCAGACACAGCGTGACCATTCACCGCGGATGCTTCGGCGGTTGCAGTTTTTGCACCATTTCGATGCAACAGGGTCGTTTCATTCAGAGCCGCAGCGAACACTCGGTAATGGATGAGATTGAACAGATAAAACAGATGCACGATTTCAGTGGGTATATCAGCGATATAGGGGGCCCTTCGGCCAATATGTATGGCATGACTCCGCTGGACCAGTCCCGTTGCGCAAAATGCAGACGCCCATCCTGTCTGTTTCCGGTACTCTGCAACAATGTAAATGCTTCGCACCAACCGCTGATTGATTTATACAGTAAAGTTGAAAAGACAGATGGGATCAAGGCTGCATTTGTTACTTCCGGAATACGCTACGATTTATTTCTCAACGAAAAAGGATTTTTGCCGGGAGGACGTGAATATTTCAAAAAATTAGTATCAAAACATATTTCAGGTCGGTTGAAAGTGGCCCCGGAACACAGTTCGCCACGAATTTTATCACTGATGCGCAAGACGTCATTTGCATTGTTTCTCAAACTCAAAGCAGAATATGAGAAACTGAATGCAGAGTCCGGCAAACATCTGCAGATTGTTCCTTACCTGATCTCTGCACATCCCGGCAGCACCATGGATGATACGTTTGAACTCGCCATTGAAATGAAAAAAGCCGGGATAAGACCTGAGCAGATGCAGGATTTCACACCCACTCCGATGACATTGTCGTCGGTGATGCACTATTGCGGATTCAATCCATATACGGGAGAAAAACTGAATATCACTTCGTCGATAGATGAGAAACGACTGAACAATTCCGTCATACTGTTTCATCGCAAG
>VSSQ01001303.1_pt1 | contig 10088 bp, 8 predicted proteins | sample 4763081 | NCBI WGS metagenome assembly VSSQ01 (sample SAMN12137344, study PRJNA551015) | bioreactor metagenome | isolation source: SDC9 anaerobic chlorinated ethene degrading culture | place: USA: Knoxville, Tennesee | collected 2015-01-01
CTACAAAATGGAATAGGAAATGTGTTAGTTAGTAATGGATATTCCATTATTAAACCAAGGGAGTTTTGTAATATTTCTTATTTGGTAAAAGAAAATAATCCGAGTCTTATATTGTTAGATATAAATTTGCCTGAAAGTGATGGGTTTAAAATTTGTACTGAAATAAGAAGTTTTTCAAGAGTTCCAATTATATTTATAACAAGTAGAGATACTAATATAGATGAATTAATGGGCATAACATTAGGTGGAGATGATTTTATAACTAAGCCTTATAATACTCAAATTCTTTTAGCTAGGATAAAATCTCTTTTAAAAAGAACTTATCCAAGTGATGGAATAACAGATATTATTGAACATAATGGAGCTAGGCTAAATATTTTATCAAGCACTGTTGAGCATAATGGTAAAGTCATTGAGCTTACTAAAAATGAATTGAAAATATTACATTACTTATTAAATAATAATGGAAAGATAGTATCTAGAGTAGATATTATGGAATATCTTTGGGACAGCTCTATGTTTGTAAATGATAATACTCTTACAGTCAATATTGGCAGGATTAGAAGTAAATTTGAGGAGCTTGGATTAAAAGATTATATAAAAACTAAAAGAGGTCAAGGGTATTTAGTATGAGTTTAGGTGATTTCTTAAAAAGTAGATTTTCAGTAATATTTTCAAACTCAATTGGCTTAATCACTTTATTAATTTTTCTTTTTAGCGTAGGAAATACTTTAGATACTTTAAAGGTAATATCTGCTACATGGATAATAGTTTTAGCAATTTATTTATTCTTTCAATATAAAAATAGAGAATCATTTTTTAGTGAGCTTTCACAGTGTATAGACAATTTAGATAAAAAGTATTTAATTAGTGAGGTTATTGCTAAGCCAGTTTATTTAGAAGCAGAACCTTATTATTATTTACTAAAAAAGGCTGGAAAGTCAATGAGAGAAGAAATAAATTCTATTAAAAATGAAAGAAAGGAATACAAGGAATATATTGAACAGTGGATACATGAGGTTAAAACGCCAATAGCATCTATCAAACTTATAGAAGAAAATAATAAGACAAAGATATCAAGGATTGTGCTACAGGAACTTGAGACTTTAGATAGATGTGTAGAGCAGGCCCTGTTTTATGCAAGAAGTGAACAAGTAGAAAAGGATTATTTAATAAAAGAAATGGCCTTAGAAAATTGCATAAATAAAGTCATAATAAAAAATAAACAAATATTTATTTTGAATAACATAGATGTTGAAATAGAAAATGTAGATAAAAATGTATATTGTGATAGCAAATGGCTTGAGTTTATTTTAAATCAAATTGTAGTTAATGCTAGCAAGTATAGAAATTTAGAAAATCCGAAGGTGAAGATATATACTGAGGATATTAAAAATGGAATTCAACTTATAATAGAAGATAATGGACTTGGGATACCTCAAGCTGAATTAAATAGAGTGTTTGAAAAAGGTTTTACAGGCAGCAGGGGAAGATTAAATAACAAATCTACAGGAATAGGATTATATTTATGTAAAAAATTATGCGGAAAATTAGGATTAACAATAGATATAGAATCAAAGGAAAATTTATATACAAAGGTTATAATTATATTTCCAAAAGGAAGCTTTGTTATGAAATAGATTTGTATAAAGTGACAACATTGTAACATTAAAGTAATATTAAATCTAATTAGATAGGGTTTAAATGTTGTACAATTCTATTGAGGTGAGATAAATGGAAAAGATATTAAGTATAAAAAACGTTGAAAAATATTATGGAAACAAAGTGAATGTAGTTAAAGCTGTTGATGATATAACTTTTGACGTATATAAAAGTGAATTTGTAGGTGTTATGGGACCATCTGGATCAGGAAAGACGACGTTATTAAATATGATAGCAACAATTGATGATGTTAGTTCTGGCAATATTTATTTGGATGAAGAAGATTTAACTGAAATAAATCAAAAGAACATAGCAAAGTTTAGAAAGGAAAACTTAGGATTTATATTTCAAGACTTTAATTTATTAGATACACTAACTATTCATGAAAATATAGCTTTAGCACTTACTATAAATAAAACTAAAAAAAGTGAAATAGATAATAAAGTGTTAAATATAGCAAGAAAAATTGGAATAGAAGATTTACTAGAAAAATACCCTTATGAAGTATCTGGAGGACAAAAACAAAGAACTGCTTGTGCAAGGGCATTAGTGACTAATCCTAAACTTATATTAGCTGATGAGCCAACAGGAGCACTTGATTCTAAATCTGCTCAAATGTTAATAGAAATGATGTCAAATTTAAATAAAGATTTAGGTGCAACTATATTAATGGTAACTCATGATTCATTTACAGCTAGTTATTGTAATAGGATATTATTTATTAAGGATGGTAAAATATTTACAGAACTAGTGAAAGGTGAAGATACACGTAGACAGTTTTTTAATAAAATATTAGATGTAGTGGCATTATTAGGTGGTGATGTAAGAGATGTACGTTAAATTAGCCAAAAGTAATGCAAAAAAATCTATTAAGGATTATTTAATTTATTTTATTACAATAACAATATGCGTAAGCTTATTTTATGCTATTACATCACTTTCAAGTTCAAGTTATGAACTAATTACTGAGGAATCTTATAACTTTAGAAATTTAAAATTAATATTAAAGTATTCAACTTATATAATTACAGCAATGCTTATTTTACTTGTAGCTTATGTAAATAAATACATAATAAGAAGACGTCAAAGAGAGTTTTCAATATATATACTACATGGAATGGAACAAAAAAATGTGGCATTGATGTTTTTCATTGAAACACTCGTAATTGGAATTTTAGCTATAATATCGGGAATATTTGTGGGGACTTTATTTTCTCAAGTAATTACAGCTATAGTTTTAATAAGTGCAAAGCAAGAAGTAGCATTTAGCTTTAAGTTATATATGGATACGGTAGGAATTACATTTATATTCTTTATATCTATGTTTTGTATAATAGGATTGTATAATATTATAGTTTTAAGAAAAATAAAACTTATAGATATGTTAAATGCACATAAGCAAGTTGAGTTTCAATTTAAAAGAAGTGGGAAAGTTTATAGTGCAATATTTGCATTATCAATAATTTTATATATAATATGTGGCTATTGTACTTTTAAATTAATAAATACAAAAATTGATTATAGTATAAAATCTTTAATGTTTATAGCTATATCACTTTTGGCTTTTATAATAGGAACTTATGCACTATTTTATTCTATTTCTTATATACTTATACACATAAAAAATAAGTATATTAATTTTAAGTACGAAGGTACAAATTTATTTTTAATAGGAACACTGGTATCTAAAATAAAGTCGGCTCCAATACTAATGGCTACTATAGCAATGACCTTTTTAGGAGCGATGATAAGTTTTATAATTACACTTGTAATGGCTCAGTGGGCTATAGGATATTTAGATATGAGAGTTCCTTATGATGTAGAAATAAGAAATAATTATAGTAATGGATTTTTAACAGAAAATAATATAACTGATATTAAAGATATACCTCAATTAGATTATAGTGAGATTATAAATTACTTAAATGACAAGGATCATGATGTAAATAGTTATTGCGAGGTAGAAAAATATTTTATAAATAAAGATGATTTTTATAACAAAGATAAAAATAATGTTTCAACTATAGCTATAAGTTTAAGTGATTTTAATAAACTAAGAAGTATGCTAGGGTATGATGAAATAGAGCTTAAGGATAATGAGTTTACAACTCAATGGCATAGTGCAGTCAATGATGAAGAAATAAGTAATTATATTAAAGATTATGCTAATTTGAATGTAAATGGAGAAGAACTAAAACTAAGTGAAAATTCAAATTATAAAGAATCTATTGGAGAAGGGCTATATGGATCTTACGTAAATAATATTATAATTTTACCAAATAAGGTATGCGATAATCTTACTTTTGCAGAGAAAAACTTTGTAGCTAATATTAATAATAAAATGAGTTATGAAGAAGCTGATGATTTTCAATATAAGTATGCTAATGAGTGGTTTAGAAAAAGTAATGATGAATTTATAAAAAAATATGATATATCATCTAGTGTAGTTAGAGTCAGAATAAAATCATCGGAAACTAATAATATCTTAAATATGACTTTAGCTATGAGAATTCTTGGAATATATTTAGGTGTAGTATTACTTATGATAAGCTTAACAATTTTATCACTTAGTCAGCTTGCAGATTCCATTGAGCATAAAGATAGATTTAGTGTGCTAAAAAGATTAGGGGTTGAGGATAAAGAAATTAATAAGATTATATTAAAGCAAATTTCATTATATTTTATAATTCCTATATCTATAGCCATGGTTGGAGTTATAGTTTTTATTCATAATTATTATCTGATTTATAAAGATATAATTAGTACCTATATTGGCGATATTACATTTATTTTAAGTATAATTACTGGAATTGTATTAATGATTGGAATTTATATATGTTACTTTGGAGGAACATATTATACTTTTAAGAGAAATGTTAATAGTTAAATTTATTTGATTATAAATTTATATGAATTTTTATATCAATATTTATTATTAATAAAAAAAGCATAAAATATCACTCATCATGATTCTGAGGATAGTATAATTGATTAAAATAGAAGACAAAGGGTTTTAAAACTATTCCTTGTATCTATTAAAATGATAGGAGTGATTATTATAATGGAAAATAATCTTAGATTTTATCAAGAGCATGATATTATGACAGAAATAAAAACCATGGAAGATATGGTTACCAATATACCAAAGGATATAAAAACTATTGTATCTTATGTACAAAATATATTGCTCCATCAACATTGGAGTGAGGCTTATGGAGTGAAACTTAGTGAATCAAAATATAGACATCGAAACATGGATGATATTGAGTATTATTATTATAATGAAGATGAACTTGTTGCTGATCTTTATATACCTATTAGTAATTATTAATATATACAAATAAAAAAGGACTTACTATGATAAGGAAGTCCTTTAAACATATTTTAAGAACAATTCATATTAATAAAGAAATTAACATTATATAAAGAAAGAGCAAACAAAACATCTACTTAAAAACTATTATTATAAAAAGTATAATAAAGAGCAATGATTTAAAAAATATTTGTAAAAAATAGGAGATAAATATATGATTTATGTTGCTTTACTAAGAGGAATAAATGTCGGTGGAAAAAATAAAATAGATATGAAATTGCTGAAAGAAACTTTTATACTAGCAGGAATGGAATCTGTTATTACATATATTAATTCTGGAAATGTGATTTTTACAGATATGAAACATACAAAGTCAGAAATAGCAGAATTTCTCGAAGAAGCTATATTTAGAGATTTTCAGTTAAATATTAAAGTATTGATCCGTAGCCAAAATGATTTTGAGCATATGATGAAAATTCTACCAGAATCATGGAAGAATGATAAAACTATGAGAAGTGACGTATTATTTTTATGGGAAGAATTCGATAGAGAAACAGTTATTAATGAATTTAAAATTAATAAAGAAGTAGATACTGTTATTTATGTAGCAGGAGCAATTCTATGGACATTAGATAAAGCAAATATTACGAAAAGTGGGTTAAATAAACTTGTAGGAACTGACTTATATAAAAAAATGACAGTGAGAAACGTTAATACTACCCGTAAAATATATGAAATTATGAAAGGGATAGAATAACCTGAATTAAAATAACATAGTATATTTATGATAGCTTCTAATAGCATCTTATTTATTGTCGAAATGCAAAAGGTTATCATAAGTAAGTAACACGGATATTTAAATTTTTTTCCATAGATAAATTAAAAATGATCGTGTATTCAATAGATAACACGATCATTTTTTCTCTGTTATATAAAGATATCATTTTTTCTTCCATATTATTTGCAGTTTTGTAAGAAGCAGTCCACTATCACTTGTAATATTATGAATTGTATTAATACCGTTATTTTCATCATAAACCACTTCAGATGAAATATGTAGTGTATCTCCATCAGTTGTTTCCTTTTTAAACAATACTTTAATGTTAAATAAATTATATTCGGTTAAAATAGATCTTGGTAGAGTATCCATAGCCATTTCGATATACTTTACATTATTCACATGCCCATTAGAGTCAATATCACTATATCTAACAGGATAGTTTTTCATGTAATCTGCTTTTTGAATTTTAGGTATATCATCTAAAACAGGTACTTCATCTAATTCTTTTTTAAGACCATATATTTCGCTTTGTTCAGAGGATATCCTCATAGGACGTCTCTTTTCGAAATCTATCAATATAGCGGTTGAAAAAACTTCTCCCATAACTTTTCCTTCAGAGTTTTTTATAGTATTTTGTCTATAACCATAGAATTTTTTTGCACCTAATACCTTAGTTTGAACTTTTATTTCATCTCTTAATTTAGGATATTCATATATAGTTATATCATATTTTAGAAGTACCCAAATACAATTATTTTGAGCAAAGCCTTCCTTAGTTTCTCCTAAAGAATCAGATTGAGATATAATAACATCCCATAAGAAATCTCCGAAAGATGAAAATTTACATTTATGTTCAGAGTCAACATCAAAAAAATTTATTGTATAGCTCTTTTCAAAAATATCATTCAATTATAGTCCCTCCTTTTTAGTTTAAATATGTTTTATATTAAATATTGTATCATAGTTTTAGAAATTTCATATATTTTACAGAAGTCTAGAAGATAAGGGGCTTAATAAATATTCATAAATTTTCTTATAAGTACGATAGTTTAAGTATTGCCGATTATTGATTACTTCTTACATATAAGGACTTATCAATCTAAGAAATCATAGAAAATATAGTAATGCAACCGATGGTTGACAAAAAGAAATTATTAGTTGGTAGATAAAAACAGGTATATTTTGTATAATTTTTAATGGAGGTGAAGAAATTGAAGTTATCGGAAAAATTACAATTATTAAGAAACAATAATAGGCTATCTCAAGAAGAGCTAGCAGAGAAATTAGGAATATCAAGACAAGCAATTTCAAAATGGGAGTCTGGTAAATCAATACCAGATTTAAACAAATTAGTATCGATATCTGAATTATACAATGTAACTATTGATAGTTTAGTTAAGGATACTGATGAAATTTATATCTTAGACAGCAATGAAATGAAAATTAGTGAAGAACAAAAATCTGAAAAAGTAGATGATAAAAAAACGCAGTTAGTTATTAATATAAATAGGGGTTATTCAGTAGAATATGAATATAAAAGTAATAAAACATTATTTGGACTACCACTAGTGCATATTAATATTGGTAGAGGATTTAAAAAATCAAGGGGTATAATTTCAATAGGAAATATATCATGTGGAATAATATCATTAGGGTTTATATCATATGGAATTTTAAGCTTTGGTTTTATATCTATTGGGCTAATCACATTAGCACTTTTATCAATAGGATTATTGCTAGCAGTGGGGGTTATTTCTTTTGGGATTTTCTCTATTGGAGCAATATCTGTAGGAATATTTTCTCTAGGAGCAATATCAATAGGAAAATATGCAGTTGGGGCTAGTGCAGTAGCATCAGACATAGCTATAGGTGATTATGCAAGAGCTAATATAGCTATAGGAAATAATGCAGAAGGAACACAATCGATTTCTCTACAAACTTCAGCAAGTGATATAAAAAATTTAATAAAGCAAGAATATCCTAATTTAAGTGAGTGGGTTATAAATATAATAGATTTCATTATTAAAAATATTAGGATAGGAGGAAGATAATATTAGATTATGGTTTGAAGCAAATAACTCAATATATCAGAGAAATAATTTATATTTAAACTACTAGAAGTAACTATGGGGCTACATCTGAATTTTTGGAAATTATTCAGTATATAGCCTTATTTTTTTATATTATTCAGAATGATATACAATTTTATACGAAATAGTGGATAATATAACCATTATATAATCTTACTAATATAAATTAATTATAGATTAATAGTAGCACTTTGAAACTTAGAAAATAGTACTTTATGGATAAAATAGTACACTTTTTATTTTATAAGATTCATTTTTTTTATTTTATGTTAAAATTGTAATACTAAATTTGAAAAATAGTACCATTTAAATCCTTTTAGAAAACATTTACAATGATATTAAACTAGTAGTGAGGACACCTAATTATATAAAATTTATGGAGGGATAAAATGAAAAAAATTAAAATTTTAGTTTCAAGCCTTTTAATACTTAGTATATTTGCTGGAGTTGGATGTTCAAGTAAGACAGATAAAGTGAATAATGAACCTAAAGAAAAGACTAATTTGGTATGGGCAGGCTGGAGTGGTGAAGAAGAAGCCAATAAAGAAACAATAAAGGAAATTATTGATACTTATAATAATTCAACAGATATGTCAGAAATTTCATGGGTTGGCTGGCCTTGGGCTAATACATTGCAACAACTAATAATAAGGACTCAAAGTAATCAAGATCTTGATGTGGCACAAGTAGATATGGCATGGCTTGCGACTTTAGCAAAGATGGATGTATTAGTAGATTTAAATGAGATATTAGGAGAAGATTGGATGAAGGAAAACTTATCAGATGCATCCTTAAACTCTGGAAACATTGATGGAAAGCAACTTGCAGTTCCTTGGACTCAAGCATCTATAGGAATGGTTTATAATCCTACTATATTAAAAAATGCAGGTGTTGATAAGGTTCCACAAACTGTAGAGGAGTTTGAAGCAGCACTTAAAAAGATTAAAGAATATGATAAAGATATAATTCCTTATGCAGCAGCAACTAAAGAAGCAGGAAGTATAGCTAAAGATGTAAATGCATGGTTTTGGACTTTTGGTGGTCAATATATAGATGATGCGGGAAAGGTTGTAATAAATAGTGAGGCAAATGAAGAAGCATTAACTTGGTATAAAGGTTTAAAGGATAAAGGCTATATAGCAATGGATTTAACAAGATTTGATGCAAGACAATTATTTGCCCAAAATAAAGTTGCTTTCTATGATGACGCTATACTTGCAAGAGGTATTGCTAAGAGCAATGGAGTTTCAGAGGATAAACTTGACGAAACAATAAAGCCAATGGAAAGACCTGTTTTAAAAGAAGGAGACAAGCCTCAATCTACACTATGGGGTCATCAATTAGTTATATTTAAAAGCGCTAAAGATAAAGAGAAGGCTGGAGATTTTATAAAATATTTAATAAGTGAAGAGACTTCCATTAAGTACTTTGAGGCTTCAGGATCTGTTCCTGTAATGAAATCAGCTATTAACAGTGAAAAGGTTAAAAATGATAATTGGTCAAGTGAATGGCTTAAGATAACTGAAACTGGAAAAAAGGCTGAAACACAGAAATTTGAGAATGATAGCCAACTAGCAACTATAATTACTGAAGAAATTCAAAACACTCTACTTGGAGCTAAAACTCCTAAGAAGGCATTAGAAGATGCACAAATGAGGCTTGAGCAGAATATCAACTAAGGAGGTTACTATATGCAATCAAATTTATTTTTAAATAATAAATCTGATGATGTAATAAAAAAGAATAAACTAACAGATAGTCAATTTGGCTTTCTGTTAGTACTACCAGCCCTTATAGTTTTTTCTCTAATAGTACTGTATCCTTTCTTGTCATCAGTTTCACATAGTTTTTTTAAAGCAGGAATGTTAACTACTGAGAAAAGTTTTATAGGATTAAATAATTTTAAGAGTATTCTCTCAGATCCTAATTTTACTAAAATACTAATAAATACTTTTATATTTGTTTTTGGAACAACTTTTTTATCATTTATATTAGGATTCATATGGGCTATAATATTAAATCAAGGATTTAAGGGGTCAGAATTCCTTAGAGGTATTACTCTTGTTAATTGGATAATACCTGGAACAGCTATAGGATTTTTGTGGATGTGGATATTTCATGGTCAATTTGGAGTTTTGAACTATATATTAAGAAGCTTAGGGATTATAAAGGAAAATATTACATGGCTAGCTGATCCTAAATTTTCAATGTTGGCAGTTATAATTGCAAGAACTTGGCAGTA
>VSSQ01001304.1_pt1 | contig 10080 bp, 9 predicted proteins | sample 4763081 | NCBI WGS metagenome assembly VSSQ01 (sample SAMN12137344, study PRJNA551015) | bioreactor metagenome | isolation source: SDC9 anaerobic chlorinated ethene degrading culture | place: USA: Knoxville, Tennesee | collected 2015-01-01
CTGTGCCGATTGCCAGCTTATGCCGTTAAAGGAATGTAAGAAATACAACAACATCATTGCAAAGGTGATAGGCTTTGTCTCGAGAACAGATCGCAGCAAGTGCATAGACCGCATCAAAGCAATCGGAGTGGAAGAGTTTGCTGCCGAGATGAAGCTGGCAGGAAGAATGACCATCAAAAGGTAACTCTATAAGATTTTTCCCATCTTAAGTTCCACCTTAAGTATTTCATACACATAGGCAGAACTTTCAATATAGAGTCCGGTGGACTCATCGGAAAGTTTCTCGAAAGTTTCTGAGTTATGGAACAGGCTGACAGCCGAAGGAAGGTCCAGATTATTATCCTTCATCAAATAGGCAATGATGTCTTTAGTGATGCCGTCTACGAGATATTGCACTTTCTTTTTCATAACGTTTTCAGATATGCCACCGATTTGGGGGTGAGAAATAAATACTGAGATGAGATTTTCTTATACTTAAGCCCTTTTACGAGCATCGGCAAATCAATAATGCCATCATCAAAATTACGGAACAGAGTCGCAATTGTATCATCTGCAACCGGTCCGATTACAATGTCGTGCTCGTGAACAGGATGTTGCCGTTCCCGACTCCGATTGGCCATTACAAACAAAGCCCATTCCTCGTTCGGTTAACAGCCCACCTCCATTATTATAGCACACGCGGGCTAAGTCCTGTACACAGTCATCCAATGATAACAGGTGTTCAGCCTCGTAATGCTCTGTTAAGAAGTCAAGTCCTTTATAGCGATTCAGATAATTGCTGGCCTCGCGGATGGTCATATTGTTAGCTTTTGCAAATTGGCTGATAACAGCGATAACATAACCAATAACACGTTTATCGACGTTTCGAGAATCCTCTACGTGAACTGTTGCCGATAGGTTCAGGGCATCAAGAACCTTGGTGACTGTTTTAATAGTGAGCCCTTTGCCACTTTCAATCTTAGAGATTTGTGCTTTCCCTACACAGATCTTAGACCCAAGTTCTTCCTGAGTCATCCCGCGACGCATTCTTTCATCCCGAATCAGTGTACCTATTTTGTTAAGCTCAATATTCATAGCAGTTTACTTTCTCACAAAGATAAAAAATAGTTTCCAATTTAGGAAACTATTGTAAAATATTTGCCTTTGTGCGGATATCTTCGGGGCGCACCGAAGGGATTGTAATTCTTTTTTTCTTTTATTATGTACCATAAATGATTACTAAGATTTTTACAGCAACCTATTGCCCGTTAGCAATCATATCTGATACAAAAGAATAATATTTAGAAACAGACCAATAAAAAGTTTAAGAAAATGGAAAATCACAATGTAGCCTATACTCAATCCGACCAAACGATGGAGATTATTCAAGTAACCAACCATAAGAAATGTATTGACTGTTTGATCAATTAATGTTTTGCGATATTAGAATACTGAGTTGTCTCAGAGATGCTAAATATTGCTATTATCATCTAAAGATATACAAGCATTGCTTTCAAAATCAATTAGTTCTATTTCTGAAATTTAAAGCCTCCGTTTTGCTGCTCCCAACAACCAGAAATACCAAAAATATTTTCTGGTTCCGATTACTATTTTTTTATAAAGAGACATATTGTAAGATTGCCAGTCAAAGTCCCTGGCAAAATTCATTCGAAATCGCCGCTCTCTTGACTAACTATATCTTTCAAGTTGAAGAAAGTTGATTCGTTTTGGTGTTTTTTTTCTGAAAATCATACTTTATAAGTGTTTTAGCAGTTTTTTGACCGCAACTAAGCATTTATAGCTATTACAGATTTGATAAACATCCTATTCTGAATGCTGATACACTAATTATATGTAAAGTTCTATTGATCAATTTTTAGTGTTTATTATAAAAAAAGTGCATTTGTTTATAATTAGCTGTCCATAAAGTTGATTATTTTTGCAGTTGAAATGAAAATCCTAAAACAGATATTTAATTTATTAACAGCCATCTTTTTTATTGTGCTGTTTCTTGGTGCATGTCCAGACCCTATGGATACAAACCAAAATGAATTTATATCTCAGATAACGAATAATATTGATTTTTCAGTGGAAGACGTGCTGGACTTTATAGATTCCAGTCATCAACATCATAAATCCGGTTCGCATGTTGGTTTTCATCAAGTAGAAATTGACAGCTTTGTCCCTCACACATTTACTGCGTTAGGGATTCCATTTTGTGAAAAAATTGAATATAGTAATTTTCATTACATTTATATTCCGTCCATTTGTTTGAATATAAATCCTTTACCTCCATCCCTGGTTTAATTCCTTCCTTTTCCCGAAAAAGAAACTTACAACTATTTTGTATATTATAAGATTATAACGTATGGATTATTACGTGTTTCTTTTTCGCCCCATGATTTCCCAATCATAGTAATCAGGTTCAATCAAAGGTTCAAATTCTGACATGTTTTTAAGTCGTCATTGTTGGCATGTTCCAATAAGGCTGGCTTCCATCATTATCATTCATTTGATCAGAGGTTTGAATAGCTGTTCCAAATTTTATCAAACAAAGTAAATAAGTTTTATGCATAGGTTATTCGTATGTTGCGTCCTCACCATGGCGTTGTTAAGTTGTAAGAACAATCAGACAAATCAAAATCAGTCAATTGCTGAAATTCCTGTGATTAGAATCAAACCATCTAATACAGTATTCAATAACAATATTGTGGCCGAAATTCAGGCCGTAAAGAATGTGGAAATTCGTTCCCGGATAAAGGGCTATCTGGAGCAAATCATGGTTGACGAAGGGAAAGAAGTTCGTAAAGGTCAGCCTTTATTCAAAATTAGTTCGCCGGAATATACGGCCGAATACACCAAAGCACAAGCTACACTCAAACGGGCCATAGCCGAAGAAAAAGCCGCTCGTCTCGAAGTGGAACGTGTTGAAATGCTTGCTGCCAAAAATGTAGTAGTTAAGTCCGAATTGGTGTTGGTCCAATCCAAAGCTGATATTGCAAAAGCTGCGGTCGACGAAGCGCGTGCTACGCTCAAAAATGCGGAAGCTTTTTTGAATTTCTCCACCATCACTGCTCCTTTCGATGGCGTTGTGAACCGGATTCCACTCAAAATAGGCAGTTTGATAAACGAGGGAGATTTGCTCACCAGTGTATCTGATATTTCGAGTATTTATGCTTATTTCTACCTTTCGGAAGCCGAATATTTAAAGTATTTGAAAGCTAAAACGAAAGGAGATTCTGTGCCTGACGAGCGTAATATCCATTTGAAATTGGCCGATGGCTCGCAGTACAAGCATGTAGGTATTGTTGAAACAGTTGCCAGTGAAATTGAAGGAACGACAGGCGCAATTGCTTTTAGAGCTAGATTTATAAATCCCGAAAAAATGATTAAGCACGGTGCATCAGGTACAATCACGCTTGAAACTAACATGGGTGATGTAATCATGATTCCGCAAAAATCGGTTATGGAAATTCAGAATAAAAACTATGTTTTTGTGGTCGACAAATCGAATAAGGTGAAAATGCGCTCTGTAGCACTTGGAAAAAGGATTGGCTTCAATTATATTGTTCAGCATGGAGTTGCTAAAGAAGAGCTTATAGTATATGAGGGAGTGCAATTGTTACGTGACGGAAATGAAATTAAACCGATTGAGAAAAACGTTAAAAATTAGAATTATGGTAGTAAAGTTCATCAAACGACCGGTTTTATCCATCGTCATTTCCATATTTTTCACATTTCTAGGTATTCTAGCTATGTTTGAGTTGCCTATTACTCAGTTTCCCGATATTGCTCCGCCATCCGTTGTTGTTACAGCCGATTATACAGGTGCCAATGCCGAAGTTTGTGCTAAAGCTGTTGCCACTCCACTCGAACGGGCTATTAATGGCGTAACAGGCATGACCTATATGTCGTCAGTTTCCAGTAACAACGGAACAACAGTCATACAGGTATTTTTCAAAGTTGGGACTGATCCCGATATTGCAGCTGTAAATGTACAGAATCGGGTAGCAACCGTGTTGGATGAACTTCCCGAGGAAGTTATTAAGGCCGGTGTTATTACCGAAAAAGAGGTAAACTCCATGCTTTTGTATCTGAATTTGTACAGTAAGGACAGTACGCAAACGGAAGAGTTTATCTATAATTTTGCCGATATTAATGTGCTGAATGAACTAAAACGTATTGAAGGCGTAGGGTTTGCCGATATTATGGGGGCGCGTGAATACTCCATGCGTGTATGGCTCAACCCCGACAGAATGTTGGCGTACAAAATTTCCGCCGATGAAATAATTACGGCTTTGCGAAGTCAAAACGTGGAAGCTGCACCCGGCAGAACCGGCGAAAGTTCAGGCAGGTTGCCGCAATCGGTACAGTATATTCTCCGATATACCGGAAAAGTAAATATGGAAACCGATTATGAAGAATTGGTAGTTCGTGCCAATAAAGATGGGAAAATGTTGAAGTTGAAAGATGTTGCTACGGTCGAATTTGGAACGGTGAGCTACGATATGCTTTCCAAAACCGAAGGACGACCTTCGGCTTCTATCATGTTGAAACAACGACCTGGTTCCAATGCCCGTGAGGTAATCAAAAATGTAAAAGTAAGGATGGCCGAATTGCAGGCTACTTCTTTTCCACCCAACATTAAATATAATTTTGCCTACGATGTATCACGCTTTTTGGATGCATCGATGAGTGCCGTTCTCCGAACCTTGTTGGAGGCATTTCTTCTGGTGTTTATTGTAGTCTTCTTGTTTTTGCAGGATTTCAGGTCGTCGTTTATTCCACTCATAGCCGTGCCGGTCGCCTTGATAGGAGCCTTGGCATTTATGCTTATGTTTGGGTTCTCCATCAACTTGCTTACGCTCTTTGCGCTGGTGCTGGCTATTGGTATTGTCGTCGATAATGCCATTGTCGTGGTGGAGGCTGTTCATGTAAAGATGAAAGAAAACGGATTGAATGCGCATAATGCCACCATTGCGTCCATGAAAGAAATCAGCTCGGCCATTATATCCATTACGTTGGTAATGGCTGCCGTGTTTGTTCCGGTAGCTTTTCTTTCGGGACCTGTGGGTGTATTTTATCGGCAATTCTCCATTACATTGGCTATTTCAATTGTGATTTCCGGTATTGTGGCTTTGACGCTAACTCCGGCTTTATGTGCTGTAATGCTTAAATCACACAAGAAGCAGGAGAAGAAAAAAACAAATCTATTGGCAAAATTCTTCCGAAGTTTTAATTATTTCTATATCCAGACGGAACGGAAATACAAAGAGCTTATTGGAAAAATTGCCGCTAAACGAAGAATTTCGTGGACGTTGCTTGCTGTGTTTGTTCTTGGGATTACAGGTATTAGTACTATTCTACCCTCGGGATTTATTCCTACCGAAGATCAGGGTGTTATTTACGTCAATGTGGTAACACCTCCTGGGTCAACTTTAGACAGAACAGACAAAGTATTGGATGGCGTTCAGATCATTGCGAAACAACTACCTGAGGTGGAAAACATATCGGTTCTTACGGGTTACAGTATTGTGAGTGAAGCACCCGGTTCGTCTTACGGTATGGCTATTATCAACCTCAAACCATGGAGTCAGCGCAAGGCATCAGTAGAAGATGTAATCGGAAAACTGAAACTGAAATCTGCTAAAATAGCTGATGCTAAAATTGAGTTCTTTCCGCCACCTACCGTTCCCGGTTTTGGTAATTCCAGTGGTTATGAGTTGCGTCTGGTGGATAAAACCGGATTGGGGAACCTTCAGAAAACAGCCGAAGTAACCAATCGTTTTATCGACTCGTTGAAGGCTTCGCCTGTTATCGGTAGTTCATTCACCAACTTCGATGCCTCATTCCCGCAATATCTTATTCATATAGACAAAGAAATGGCTGCTCAAAAAGGTGTTTCGGTGGAAAATGCGATGAATAACCTTCAGGTATTGGTTGGAAGTTTTTATACCACCAATTTTATCCGTTTCGGTCAGATGTATAAGGTTATGTTACAGGCTTCGCCCGAATATCGGGCAGGCCCTGATGACATTCTGAAATTATACGTCAAAAATGATGCGGGTGAGATGGTTCCCTATTCCAGCTTTGCCAGCTTCGAGCGGGTGTATGGTCCTGAGCAATTGACACGTTATAATATGTACACATCTGCCCTTATCTCGGGGGATGCTGCTCCCGGTTATAGCAGTGGCGAGGCTATCACAACCGTAGAAAAAATTGCGAAAAAGAGTCTTCCGAAAGGGTATGACATTCAATGGTCGGGAATGACGCGAGAGCAAATTCTGGCAGGAAATCAGGCTATTTTTGTATTTATCATCTGCCTTGTCTTCGTATATCTGTTGTTATGTGCCCAATACGAAAGCTTCCTGTTGCCTTTAGTGGTCATACTGTCTTTGCCCTCCGGAATCTTCGGATCATACTTGTTTCTTCAGTTGGTCGGACTCGAAAATAATATTTATGCACAGGTCGCCATGATTATGCTCATTGGGTTGCTAGGTAAAAATGCTATCCTGATTGTAGAGTTTGCCAACCAGCGACAAAAGGAAGGGTATTCAGTTTTACGGGCGGCACAAGAAGGAGCTACAGCGCGTTTACGACCCATTCTGATGACTTCATTTGCATTTATTGCCGGGTTAATTCCACTTTGTATTTCAACCGGAGCCGGTGCCTTGGGTAACCGTTCCATTGGAGTTGCTTCGGCCGGAGGTATGCTTGTAGGTACAGTGTTCGGCTTAATTGTAGTGCCGGGCCTTTATGTGATTTTTGCCAAAGTGGCCGAAAAAAGAAAAAAAAGAAAAACTCATTCAAAAGTAAGAAAACATGAAGCATAAGCTGATAAAATTTAGTTCATTAGTCATTCTTTTGGCCTTGTTGCAGGCATGCATCTTGCCAAAAGATGCCCTGGAAAACAACATCACAGTCCCGGTAAATTACTTGAGTGAGTCAGCCGACTCAAGTAATTTGGGCAACATTGGGTGGAAAACATTTTTCAACGATGCTAAACTCATCAACTTGATAGATACCGCTCTTGTAAGGAATTATGATTTGCGTGCCGCCTTACAACAAATTGAAATAAGCAAAGCCTATTACGCCATGTCCGGAAAGGCGGTATTTCCAGATTTACAACTTGATGCTATGTATGATAATCAATTAGATAGAAAATATGCATTTGGTCTGTCTTCTTCCTGGGAAATCGACGTATGGGGAAAGCTCCGAAATGCAAAGGATGCCTCGAAAAAAAGGTTTCTTGCATCCAAAAGTGGCTTGCAGTTTACTCAAACCGTATTAATAGCTGAAGTTGCCAAGGCTTATTATGACTTGTTGGCTTACGATGCCGAACTGGATATTATCGAACGTAATATCAAATTGCAAAGTAATGCGCTTGATATTGTACGTGTGCAAAACGAAGCAGGGAAAGCCACCTTGCTTGCCGTTCAGCAATTTGAAGCACAATTGTACAGTACCAAAGCACAATACAATGAAATCAGGCAGCTCATTATAGCGACCGAGACCACACTCAATGTGTTGCTTAACAGAACACCACAACCGATTGATCGCAATGAGATCGGGATGACAGAAGGTGTTTCGAGAAAATTAAATGTAGGAATACCTGCGCAGTTACTGAACAACCGACCCGATTTAAAAGAAGCAGAGTTGTTGCTTACGGCCGCAGGTTTTGATGTAAAGGCTGCCTTCAAAGCCTTTTATCCAAATATTGCGATAAGTCCTTTTGTTGGTTTCCAAAGCAATAATCTGAATCAGCTTGTCAATCCGGCTTCAGCGGTTTTAAATATGCTTGGGGGGCTTACGGTACCGATATTCCTGCAGGGGAAACTGAAAGCTAATTACCGGATTAAGCAGGCTGAACAACGTCAGGCATTGCTAAATTATGAACGGGTACTGAATCTAAGTTTGAATGAAGTGCAAAGTAATTTGTGGAAAATGGCGGAAATTGAAAAGGCGATTGATCTTAAATCGAAAGAATTTGCGGTTCTTGATTCGGCAATTACCACTTCGCGCGACTTGTACGCCTACGGATACGCCAATTATTTAGAGGTAATAAATGCCCAGAAAAATGCACGCGACACGGAGATTCAGCTTATTAATACCAAAAAAAACCGCTTGTTTTTGATGGTAGATTTATATAAATCATTAGGTGGAGGTAGATAAAAAAGCCTATTAAATAACTAACAAAAATAAATTATGGAAAATGAGAATCAAAAAACAGCAACACACGAAAAGAAGCAGGTTGCTTTAATATCTGTTTTTGCGGCTATTGTGCTGACTGGCTTTAAACTTATTATCGGGCTTTTGACCGGTAGTCTGGGTATTTTGTCCGAAGCGTTGCATTCCGGTCTTGACTTAGTGGCAGCAGTGATAACCTATTTTTCTGTAAGGGTTTCGGATGTTCCTGCTGATAAAAAACACAATTTTGGGCATGGTAAGGTAGAGAACTTATCAGCATTGGTTGAGACTATTTTGTTATTAGTTACCTGTACGTGGATAATCTATGAAGCAGTAAGCAGGCTTATGTCTGGTAAAACTGAAGTGGAGGTGAATGTGTGGAGCTATGTAGTGGTAATAACCTCTATAATTATTGATATTAATCGTTCAAGAATATTGATGAAAGCTGCAAAAAAACACAATAGTCAGGCACTCGAAGCCGATGCATTGCATTTCTCCACAGATATATGGAGTTCCTCGGTTGTATTGCTTGGACTAATATGTGCCAATTTTGGCTTCTTCGAGGCCGATTCTATTGCAGCCCTGGTTGTTGCAGCTATAGTGTTATTAGTTTCGTATAAGCTTGGGAAAAAAGCCATCGATGTCTTACTCGACAGAGCCCCACAGGAGTCGTTTGAGGTCGTGGAGAAACTTTTGAGTACTTTCCCCGGGATAAAATCATTTCATGACTTGAAAATAAGAATGTCTGGAGCCAATACTTTTATTAAAGTAAAAATTCATTTTGACCCGGAACTAACTATTAAACAAGCTCATGATTTATGCGATTGCATTGAATTGGAGATTCAAAAACATGTTTTACGGTGTGAGGTAACAATTCATGCAGAACCCCATGACGAAAGTCATATTTTGACAGAAGAATAAGTTATTTAATCATTAAAACTAAAAAATATATGGATAACTCAATTAATTGGCAGAAATTGCTAAAGAGAATTAATATTATTCTAATGCTGGCAACTGCAATAATATTGACTATTACCACTTTGCTTTTTGAAACATTTGAAACCTTAGGACTCGATGAACTTGACGAAATACATGAGCTTTGCGGAATTACATTCTTGATTTTAATACTGGTACATTTAATTCTTTACCGGAAAAAACTAATATATTATTTACTTTTAAAAAACTAATTCAATGGATTTAGACGATTTATTTGACAATGATCATAACAAGCAAAAGCACAACAATGATCACAATTACCGACATGAAAAGCAACACACATCCTATCAAAGGAAGAACGGTTTTGATGGGATGCCTCAAATAATAGAACGTATAACCGCGAATCCAAAGCTTGTAAGAATTATTGGCTTAACTGTGATTCTAATTGCAATAGTGCTTATTGTTTTGATAATTGTACTTTTTCCTGCAATATTAGAACTCTTGAAATTTCTGACAGATAACGGATTGAAAGGATTGCTTGACTTAATTTGGAGTGGAGCAAAGTAGATTTTAACCGTGACTAATTTAAAAATACTATTTTGCAAATCGTCAATAATCATGAAACCTTTATTCATGTAGTTGAATAGGGGTTTCTGCTCTTCCAATAAGCATTTTTAGATTAAATGTTTTTATAAATAAAAGGCAACCGGTCGGGGTGTTGTAATTTCTGACATTGTTAGATTTTACCCGACCGGTGCCTTTTTTATTTATACCAGACTACGGGTCTGTTTAGTTGTTTGCTTACTTCGGAGAGTTGGGAGCGGAGCTTCATCAACTCGGTGTTGATTTGCATTCGCTCGGGTCCCTGACCGAAAAGGAAACGTTTACTTCCCAGCTTTCGCATTTGGTGTTGCAGTTCCTGTTCCCGGGCCATCAGCCGGGGGCGATCGCTTTGCATCGTTATCAGATTGTCGTTTC
>VSSQ01001305.1_pt1 | contig 10078 bp, 10 predicted proteins | sample 4763081 | NCBI WGS metagenome assembly VSSQ01 (sample SAMN12137344, study PRJNA551015) | bioreactor metagenome | isolation source: SDC9 anaerobic chlorinated ethene degrading culture | place: USA: Knoxville, Tennesee | collected 2015-01-01
TAGATTTGAAATGGGGCTTATAACTGATATACAAGCACCTGACTTTGAAACTAGAATAGCTATACTTAGAAAAAAAGCTCAAATGGAAAACATAGAAGTTTCTAATGAAGTTACTACTTATATAGCTAAAAATATTAAATCAAATATAAGAGAATTAGAAGGAGCTTTAACTAGAGTAATAGCTTATTCATCTCTTACTAATAGAAATATATCTTTTGAATTAGCTGTTGAAGCACTAAAAGATATAATAACTACTACGAAAACAGAAGAAATAACTGTAAACCGTATAAAAGAAAAGATTGCGACTGTATTTGATTTAAAAATGGAAGATTTCAATTCTAAAAAAAGAACTAGATCAATAGCTTATCCAAGACAAATAGCCATGTATTTATCTCGTGAACTTACAGACCTATCTTTACCAAAAATAGGAGAAGAGTTTGGAGGACGTGATCATACAACAGTTATTCATGCCCACGATAAGATAATTAAAGATATACAAGCAAATGAAGAAATAAAAATGAAAATAGACAAAATAATATCAGATTTAAAGGGATAATTTATAAACAATTGTCTGTGGATATGGTGTTAATAGATGTGTGTGTATTTTTTTGTCTAAAAAATATTAACAAAATATCCTTTTTAAACTAACAAAGATATCAACAACTTATAAACATGTTGATATCTTTGATGCTATTGCGTTTGAGATGGTTATTCACATTATCAACAACACCTACTACTATTACTACTATTATTTTTTATTATTTTTTTATATATATGTCGCGAGGAGGTTATCCACATTGAAAATAATTTGTAATCAAAAACTTTTAGCTAATAAAATAGGTATTTCTCAAAAAGCTATTAATGGAAAAACTACTTTAGAGCTTTTAAAAGGTATTTTATTATCAGCAAAAGATGATCAATTAACATTAACTGGATATGATTTAGAAATAGGAATAGAAACTTATACACAAGCAGAGGTAATTCAAGAAGGAGAAATAGTAGTAAATGCTAGACTTTTTGGGGATATTATTAGAAAATTACCTGATTCATTTGTAGAAATAGAAACTGATGATGAAAATAATGTTTATATAAATTGTGTAAACTCGAGATTTAAGATAAAAGGAGATTCAGCAAAAGAGTTTCCTAAACTACCAGAAGTAAACAAAGAGGATTTATACAATATTCCTCAAGATTTATTAAAAAATATGATAAAGCAAACTGTATTTGCTATATCTCAAGATCAAACAAAGCCTGTATTAATGGGTGAACTTTTAGAAATAGTAGATGGTGATATAAGCTTAGTGGCAATAGATGGATATAGACTTGCAGTAAGAAGTTGCCAGGTTGATAATATGATAAATAATGCAAAAGTCATAATACCAGGTAAGGCACTAACTGATGTAAACAGCTTATTATCATCAGAAGAAGATGTAAAAGTTGGATTTGATGAAAAAAATGCAATATTTATAATTAATGACACTAAAATAATAACTAGACTTTTAGAAGGTGAATTTATAGATTATAAAAAATTATTACCTAGAGAGCATAATTCAAGAGTTAAATTAAATACAAAAGAATTATTAAATAGTATAGAAAGAGCATCTTTACTATCTCAATCAGAAAAAAATAACTTAATTAAACTATCAATTAGAGATAATGCTATGGCTATAACTTCTAATACAGACAAAGGAAATGTTTATGAAGAAGTTTCTTTAGAATTAGAAGGAGATTACTTAGATATTGCATTTAACTCTAGATATTTCTTAGAGGGGTTAAAGAATATCGATAGCGAAGAAATATTTATAGAATTTACAACAAATGTAAATCCTTGCATAATAAAACCGGTGGATGGAGTTAAGTATACATACTTATTACTTCCAGTAAGAATATCATCAAATATATAATTATTACAGACAAAGGGAGTGTCAAAAAAATGATTGTTAAATCATCTTAAAGCACTCTCTTTTCTTTTAATACATGTAATTATAAGGCGTTTATGATATAATATATTTTTAGTGATTAGTTAAAATATAGCTAAAACTATGAAAGTAGGAGGATAAAAATGATTGAAATAACTATAGATTCAGAATATATAAAATTAGATCAATTTTTAAAGTTAGCAGATTTAGCTTCGACAGGAGGACATGCTAAGTTTTTAATTTTAGAAGGTTTAGTAAAGGTTAATGGAGAAGTTGAAACTAGAAGAGGGAAAAAATTAAGACCTCAAGATATCGTAGAAGTTGAAGGAAATAAAATAAAAGTAGTGTAAAAAGGAGAGCCTTTTATGCGACTAAATAGTTTGCAATTAGTGAATTTTAGGAACTATGATAATTTATATCTAGAATTCAACAAAAAAGTTAATCTTCTTGTAGGAAAAAATGGCCAAGGAAAGACGAATATAGTAGAATCTATATATATGCTATCTTTTGGAAAATCATTTAGAACTAGCAAAGATAAGGAGATTGTAAAATTTGAAACTGAGAATCTTTATGTTGGAGGTAATTTTTCAAAAGAGCATACAAATGGTCTAATTGAAGTAGCTATTGGCAAGAATAAAAAAGGTATAAAAGTAAATAAAATTCATATACAAAAAATCTATGAACTGCTTGGAAATATAAATGTTGTAATTTTTTCGCCAGAAGACTTAAGGCTAGTTAAAGAAGGCCCTAAAGAGCGTAGGTCATTTATAGACAAAGAAATCAGTCAAATTATGCCTAAATACTATAATTATCTAACTAATTATAATAAAATTTTATTTCAAAGGAATCAGCTTCTTAAAAGTAAAAATGTAGATAGTGCATTGATTGATGTTTATGATGAAAGCCTAGCTAAATATGGGAGTTATATATATATACTTAGAAGAGATTTTATAAAAAAAATCGCAGATATATCAAAGAATTTACATGAAAAGTTAACTGGAGGAATTGAGGAATTATCAATTACATATAAAAATCAATTAAATATATGTAATGAAGATACAACTTCAACAGTTTACAACAAATTTATAGAAAAGCTAATGTCTAACAGAGAACATGATATCGAAACAAGAACTACAAGATATGGATTACATAAAGATGATCTAAATATCTATATAAATGGATTAGATGTGAGATTATATGGATCTCAAGGACAGCAAAGAACAGCTTCAATTTCATTAAAATTATCTGAAATAGAGCTAATAAATAATGAAGTTGGAGAGTATCCAATATTAATATTAGACGATGTTTTTAGTGAGTTAGATGAAACTAGACAAAAGCTTTTGGTAGACAATTTAAATGTAGTTCAGATGTTTATTACAACAGCTGAAATTGCACATAAAAATATATTTGATAAAAGTAACACGACTATTTTCAATATAGAAAGTGGACGTGTTATAAACATAGAGAATGGAGGGAACTAGATGAAACAAGAATACGGTGCAAGTCAGATACAAGTCCTAGAAGGATTAGAAGCAGTTAGAAAAAGACCTGGTATGTACATAGGTTCAACTGGACCTAGAGGTTTACATCATTTAGTTTATGAGGTAGTAGACAACAGTATAGATGAGGCACTACAAGGATACTGTTCAGAAATATATATATCTATAAATGAAGATGGAAGTATCTTAGTAAAAGATAATGGTAGAGGTATACCTGTAGAAGTCCATCCTCAAACTGGAAAATCTACTTTAGAAACAGTTTTAACAGTTCTTCACGCAGGAGGAAAATTCGGTGGAGGAGGATACAAAGTATCTGGAGGCCTTCACGGAGTTGGGGTTTCTGTTGTTAATGCTTTATCTAAGTGGTTGGTAGCCGAGGTTTCTAGAAATGGGAAAATATACAGACAAACTTATGAAAAAGGAATACCTGTAACTGAACTTGAAATTGTAGGAGAATCTACTCATACAGGAACAGTAACAAAATTTATGCCTGATGAAACAATTTTTGAAGAAACTGAATTTAAATATGAAACTTTAGAGCATAGGCTTAGAGAGTTAGCTTTCTTAAATAAAGGAATAAAAATTGTATTTGAGGACAAGAGAGAAGAGAGTCTAAAAAGAAAAGAGTTCCATTACACAGGTGGATTAGTTGAATATGTTAAGTATTTAAATAAATCTAGAACTGGAATACATGATGATATAGTTTATATAGATAAAAAAGTGAAAGACTGTGTAGTTGAGCTAGCTATGCAATATACTGATGGATATACAGAGAACATATATTCTTTCGCAAATAACATAAATACTCATGAAGGTGGATCTCACTTAGCTGGATTTAGGACTGCTATAACTAAAACGATAAATGAATACGCAAAAAGAAATAAGTTATTAAAAGAAAGCGACCCTAACTTAATAGGTGAAGATATAAGAGAAGGACTTACGGCTGTAGTATCAGTTAAGCTTCCTGAGCCTCAATTTGAAGGTCAAACAAAAACGAAGCTAGGAAACACTGAAATGAGAGGGATGGTTGATAGCGTAACAGTAGAAGAGCTAGGATCATTCTTAGAAGAAAATCCAACTACAGCTAGAATCATAGTTGATAAAGGTCTTAGAGCTCAAAGAGCAAGAGAAGCAGCAAAGAGAGCAAGAGAATTAACTAGAAGAAAGAGTGTATTAGAAAGTACATCATTACCAGGGAAATTAGCTGACTGTGCTGAAAAAGATCCTGCTAAGAGTGAAATATTCTTAGTCGAAGGGGATTCTGCCGGTGGTTCAGCTAAACAAGGTAGAGATAGACATTCACAAGCAATATTACCATTAAGAGGTAAAATACTTAATGTTGAAAAATCTAGATTAGATAAAATACTATCATCTGATGAAATAAAGAATATGATAACTGCATACGGATGTGGAGTAGGTAATGACTTTGATATAGAAAAAGCAAGATATCATAAAATAGTAATAATGACCGATGCCGATGTCGATGGAGCACATATAAGAACTTTACTTTTAACATTCTTCTTCAGATATATGAGACCTCTTATAGAAAATGGTTATGTTTATGTTGCACAACCACCTTTATACAAGGTTAAGAAGCAAAAGAAAGAACATTATGTTTACTCTGATAAGCAATTAGAAAATCTATTAGAACAAATTGGAAGACAAGGTGTAGAGCTTCAAAGATACAAAGGTCTAGGAGAGATGAATGCTGAGCAGTTATGGGATACAACAATGAACCCAGAAACAAGAACATTATTACAAGTATCTATAGATGATGCTGCAATGGCAGACGAAGTATTCTCGATGCTTATGGGAGATAAAGTTGGACCAAGAAAAGAATTTATTGAAACAAATGCAAAATACGTTAAAAACTTAGATATATAGGAAAGGGGATGAGTATAAATGGAAGAAAATAATAGAATACTCCCTTTAGAGATAGCGGATGAAATGAAAAAATCGTATATGGATTATGCGATGAGCGTTATAGCTGGTCGTGCTCTTCCTGATGTTAGAGACGGTCTTAAACCAGTTCATAGAAGAATATTATATTCAATGAGTGAATTAAATTTAACTCCTGATAAACCTTATAGAAAGTCTGCCCGTATAGTTGGGGACGTTCTGGGGAAATACCACCCACATGGAGACACTGCTGTTTATTTTGCAATGGTAAGAATGGCTCAAGACTTCTCAACTAGAGGACTTTTAGTTGATGGTCACGGTAACTTTGGTTCTGTAGATGGTGACTCACCAGCCGCAATGCGTTATACAGAAGCAAAAATGAGTAAATTATCTCTTGAACTATTAAGAGATATAGAGAAAGAGACAGTAGACTTTATACCAAACTTCGATGAATCATTAAAAGAGCCATCTGTACTACCATCAAGATATCCAAACCTTTTAGTAAATGGATCTAATGGTATAGCTGTTGGGATGGCAACTAGTATACCACCTCATAACTTAGCTGAAGTTATAGATGCGGCAATACATTTAATTGATAATGAAGATTGTACAGTAGAAGATTTAATGCAATATATAACAGGACCAGATTTCCCAACATCTGCAATAATAATGGGGAAAGAAAATATAGCAAATGCATATAGAACTGGTAGAGGTAAAGTTAAAGTTAGAGCAAGAGCATATATAGAAGAGCTTCCTAAAGGAAAACAACAAATAATTGTTACAGAGATACCATATCAAGTAAATAAAGCTAGATTAGTTGAAAAAATAGCTGATTTAGTTAAAGACAAGAAAATTGAAGGAATCTCAGATCTAAGAGATGAGAGTAACAGAAATGGTATGAGAATTGTTATAGAACTTAAAAGAGATGTTAATGCTAATATAGTATTAAATAATCTTTATAAACATTCTCAGATGGAAGACACATTTAGTATAATAATGCTTTGTTTAGTTAATGGACAACCAAGAGTATTAAACCTTAAACAAATGCTGTACTACTATGTAAAACATCAAAAAGATGTTGTAACTAGAAGAACTAAGTTTGAATTAAATAAAGCAGAAGCGAGAGCTCATATATTAGAAGGATTAAGAATAGCTCTAGATAATATAGATGCCGTAATAAGCTTAATAAGATCATCTAAGACTGCTCAAGAAGCTAAGACAGGACTTATGGAAAAGTTTGGATTAAGTGAAGTTCAAGCTCAAGCAATATTAGACATGAGACTTCAAAGACTTACTGGATTAGAGAGAGACAAGATAGAAGCTGAATATGAAGAGCTTATAAAGAAAATAAATAGATTAAAAGAAATATTAGCAAATGAAAGATTACTTCTTAATGTAATAAAACAAGAAATGTTAATAATAAAAGAAAATCATGCTGATGAAAGAAGAACAGAAATAAGACATGCTGAAGGCGAGATAGATGTGAAAGATCTTATCGAAGAGGAAGAAATAGCTATAACTCTTACTCATTTTGGATACATAAAGAGAGTACCAGCTGATACTTATAAGAGTCAAAATAGGGGTGGAAGAGGTATATCAGCTCTTACAACAAGAGAAGAAGATTTCGTAAAACACCTTGTAACAACAACGACTCATAGTAGATTATTGTTCTTTACAAATAAAGGTAGAGTATTTAGATTAAATGCTTATGAAATACCTGAAGGAAAGAGACAAGCTAAGGGAACAGCTATAGTAAACTTACTTCAATTAGGGCCTAATGAAAAAATAGCAACTCTAATAGCAATAGATGAAGCTCGTGAGAATGAATATTTATTATTAGCAACTAAAAACGGTATAGTTAAGAAAACTAAGCGTGAAGAGTTTAGAAATATAAATAAATCAGGGCTTATAGCTATAGGACTAAGAGAAGACGATGAACTTATAGGCGTTAAGTTAACAAATGGAGAGAAAGAAGTACTTCTAGTAACTAAAGGCGGTATGTCTATTAAGTTTGACGAAAATGATATAAGACATATGGGTAGAACTGCAATGGGAGTAAAAGGTATAACATTAGCTAAAGATGATAAAGTAGTTTCTGTAAGTTTATGCGATGAAGGTACAGACTTATTAGTAGTAAGTGAAAATGGATTTGGTAAGAGAACAGATATAGACGAGTATAGAATCCAAATTAGAGCCGGTAAAGGTATAAAAACTTATAACATCTCTGAAAAAACAGGAGAGCTTGTAGGAGCTGAAATGGTAAATGAAGATGATGAAATGATGATAATAAACTCAGATGGAGTTCTTATAAGACTAAGAGTTAATGAAATATCATTATTTGGAAGAGTAACAAGCGGAGTTAAGCTAATGAAAACTAACGACGAAGTTAATGTTGTTTCTATTGCTAAAATAAATATAGAAGAAGAATAGGATTTTATCCTATTCTTTTTCCATAATTTAGTACCTAAAGTACGAAAGGAGTTTAGATTATGAGTAGCAGAAAAGGGAAATACTTATTATTAGGAGCATTCTTAGGATTTATAGCAGGTCTATTCTTTGCACCAAAAAAAGGTTCTGAATTAAGAAGAGATGCTAAGGAAAAGATAGAAGAAGTAAAGGATAATCCAAAAGAAGTTTTACAAGAAACATTTGATGGAGTTAAAGAAAAAATAAATACTATGATAGATGACAATTTTATAGATGACAATATAAATATATGTGAAGATGAAATAGTTATAAGTAGAACTTTTGAAGATGAAGGAGATATCAATTAATGAATGCAGTGGGATGGCAAATAGGGGCTGTTTTAATAGGTGCATCAGCATTAATTGTAGCTATATACATAGGTAGATTATTAAATAGCACTACTAAAGTAGTAGAAAAGGCTTATAAAATAATAGATTACAATGAAAGACATATTCATGAAACCATAGAGAACATGGCATCTATTACAAGAAATACAGAAGAAATTACAGATGTTGTAACTAAAATTACAAGTATAACTAAAGTATTTAAGTTTTTCAAAAGATAAAAGGATACTACGAGGAGGCTTATAAATGTCAATAAATATAAATTCTAAGTTAGACAATCAAAATAATTTTTGGGATATTGCTTTAGAAGGAGAGTTAGATGTTTCTACAGCAGATAAATTAAAAGAACACTTACATAAGTTAGCAGAGGAACAAATAGTAGATATGAAAATTAATCTTACTAACTTAGATTACATAGATTCTACAGGATTAGGTGTAATGATAGGCGTTCTTAAGAAATTAAAGATAGAAGAAAAAGAGATATACATATTAAATCCTAAGAGTAATGTTAGGAAGATTTTTACTATAACAGGTCTAGATAAAATATTTAAAGTGGAGGGATAGGCTTTGACTTGTGAAACAATTAAAATGGAAATAACTTCAAATCCTGAATATGTAGGAATTATAAGATTAACAACTTCAGGTATAGCAAATAAAATAGGATTTTCAATGGACGATATAGAAGATATAAAGGTAGCAGTATCAGAGGCATGTACTAATGCTATAAAGCATAGTAATGATGATATTTTCTATATAACGTATACAATGTTAGAAAATGGATTGACTATAGAAATATCTGATAAGGGAGAGGGATATAATATTGAAAATATTCCACAACCAGATTTAGAAAATCCAAAAGAGAATGGATTAGGATTATTTATAATACAAACATTAATGGATGATGTTTCTATTGAGTCTATAGAAAATCAAGGGACAACAATAAAAATGACTAAATATTTAGGAGTTGATAATTAATGAAGAATGTAGCTAATGCTACTAATTACCTAGATATAGATACAAAGGAATTGTTCAGACTATACAGTAGTGATAAGAACAATAAAGATATCAGAGATATTCTTATAGAAAGGCATCTGTATTTAGTAAACTTGCTAGCAAAGAAGTATATAAATAAAGGTGTAGAGTTTGATGATATATATCAGGTAGCTTCGTTAGCATTAATATATGCCATAGATAGATACGATATAGAAAAAGGATATGAATTTTCTAGTTTTGCAACTCCTACTATAATAGGTGAAATAAAAAAATACTTTAGAGACAAGGTATGGACACTTAGAGTACCAAGACGTATCCAAGAGCTAAGTAAAAAAATAAGCGAAGCAAAAGTTATATTAGAACAAAAAAATAAAAAACACCCAAAAGTAAAAGACATTGCAAATTATATAGGATGTACAGAAGAAGACGTATTAGAGGCTATGGAAGCATCATACGGTTATCAACCTATTTCTTTAGATTCATCTAATAATGATGATTCAGAAGATAAAGATATAACACTTATAGACAAAATTGGTAAAGAGGAAAGTAGCTTTGGTAATATAGAGCAAATGGATTTTGTAAATAAGTTTATTGAAAATTTAAATGAACTAGAAGTTAAAATATTTAAAGATAGATTCTTCTTAGATAAAACACAATCGGCTATAGCAAAGGAATTGGACATATCTCAAATGACTGTTTCAAGGCTAGAAAGAAAGATTGTGGAGAAGCTAAGAAAAGAATACGAAAAAAACTTATAAAAATTTAATAAAAACTATTGACCTACTGTTAATTGTATAGTATATTATTACTTGTCCTTAAGAAAAGGGATAAAGAAATAAAAAATAACTTGTAGAAAAATGTTGACAAAACTTGAATGATTTGTTAAACTAAAGAAGTTGTTAGAAAATGAACTTTGAAAATTAAACAGTAGGTTAATTTATAGAAACAAACATAATTC
>VSSQ01001307.1_pt1 | contig 10075 bp, 4 predicted proteins | sample 4763081 | NCBI WGS metagenome assembly VSSQ01 (sample SAMN12137344, study PRJNA551015) | bioreactor metagenome | isolation source: SDC9 anaerobic chlorinated ethene degrading culture | place: USA: Knoxville, Tennesee | collected 2015-01-01
GTTTGGCGCGCAGGCGACGGAAAAGAGTAAAGCGACGATTAGCGATGCAAGAATTATCAGATTGTATCTCTTCATACCTTTACCTCTGTGTTTCTTTTATGCAGTTCTCTTCGTCTTTGTTCATCCTGCATCCGAAAATTCGCCTGTTTAGTAACTAACGCTTATAAACCCAGTCTTCTATCAGTAATACTTATTCATCTTCTCCTGCAAAATAAGCAATAGAGTGCATTATTGGCACATCACTGATATTTATATTGCTAATATCATCGCAACTTATAATTTTTAAAATAGAATCGCTATCTCCATTTTGGTCTTCCCAATCATATTCTATATCATTTGACGGTATCAACTGAAACAATCCAAACGACAGATCAACTTTGGGATTGACCTCATCAATATAGCCACAAACAATTCGACTATATTCATCATCCCCTGCTCCTTCTTTAGAATACGTATCCACATTTAAAAGAATCGCAATTACTTTACCTTTAGCAGTATTTAATACTGGGATCAATTTTGCCCTCTCACCATAAAACAAATCTCCTTCAAACCTAGCTGAGAAAACATAATTATCTTTAAATTTGATCACAGTAAACCAAGAATCTCCAGCTACTTCTGAAATATATATTGGTATTTCTACTGGAGTAATAAATCGATTACTATCTTTTCCATCAAAACCCATCAATAAAATGAGTCTATTGTCTTTTTCATAATAGTCGAAAAAATAACCCTGAATCCTTGGTTGATAATCAGTAATACCTAAACCAACTTTATCATTATCCAAAGAACTAGTCGTTACCATCATCATCTCTTGCGTTTTTTCGGGTGTAAACTCGCCTTCTTTGTTCAGAAAGTCCTGAAACTGCTTATTAAGTTCAGCCATCCTTTCTTCGCTGAATATGGGTGTTGGAGTAGGCACCGGACTTAAAGTCGGCGTTGGCGTAGCTGTCGGCGCAGCTGTTACGGATACCGTTGGCTCCGGCGTGCTGGGGAGCGCGACCTCGACGCGTGGCGCGCAAGCGGTTGAAAAAAGCATTGCAGTAATGGTTATTATTGTAAAAGCCGAAATGACAATGCTTGTCCGATTCTTCATTTGTTTAGCTCCTCCGCCTGCTGTAATGAACATGTAAATTCGTCCAACTATTAGTTAGTGTAAGTCAGTTGTCTGAAGAGTGCAATATATTCATATAATCAGCCTTTCCCACGGTTGTATTTGTGATCGAAACCTTCTTTAACAAGCAATATAGCTACCCTTTTTGTTGTTTTCTGCTTCGCGGCCTCCTCGCAACACCGTATTCTCAGCGCCTTCTCCTGAACCCCCGTCAGCGTCGCCAACTCCGCGGCATACCCTCCAGACTGTCGCGCGTCGGGTCGCTGCTGCCGCACTCGCTAAGCTGGCGCTGGTTCACCGCGAGAACTGGATCCCTGCTGCGCACCTCGCTCAATAAACGACAAAAGACTCGCTCTTCAGCGAGTCTTTTGATTTTATTCTGGCTGCGGAACTAGGATTCGAACCTAGACAATACGAGTCAGAGTCGTACATTATTTTATACGAGAATGAATCCTATAAATGCGGAATGTCTGCTGAATTCGCATGGTTTAAGCCGTACAATTTCCCATGATTCGCGCGTTTTTCACAGAAGTGGCAAGAAATATGTTTTTTGCCTTCATGTGCCTTTTGGGCAGCGGGACTCGAACACCTGCACTATGCCCTAATTATATGAGAAATCAAGCTCTCGTATGATTTAAATTCATTAGGGTATGGTTGGATTTTTACCGCATAAAACTGTGTGATATTTTGATTAATTACCATAAATCCCATTTTGTAATTTCTTCTTCAAAGTCTCCGAATCCTACAATGGTTCCATCTTCCCGAAGCCCGATTATGTAGTTATAATCCGTATACAAGCATACGATATCACCCCAATCGCTTAGGTTGATTTCGTTATATGATACCTTGTAGGCTCCAGTTCCACTTTCGGAATATATGTAGATCTTTCCCTGCGAAAAAACAGTGCCGTTTTCATTTAACCCAAGAATGTAGCAATCGCCATAATTATATAATTTTACAATATCTTTCCATCCATCAACATTCATCGAAAACGTGTTGCTTGGATCATCTTTATACATTGACCCCACTCCGATGATACTGCCATCATTTCTGTACCCAACAATATTATTTCCTACTATATCCAGAGATTGAATGTTTGACCAAGTGCTTATAACTGTTTTAACATTCACATACACACCTTTTCCCAGATCGATACTACCTACTCCTGCCACGGTGCCATCTGATTTCAATCCTAGGATATAAGACCCACTTTGATAAATCTCAATGATATCTTCCCAATCGCTAAAATCTGAACTTTGAAGTTCATGCCAACTACCCTCAGTATAAATCATTCCAGCAACGGCTACGGTGCCATCCATCCGAAGGCCAAGGAAACTAAAATCATAATAGGAGTATATTTTCTCGATATTCGTCCATGCCTCAAGGCCCAAATCATTATAAGACAGTTTTGATCGACTATCGGGTGACGCGATGTAGCTAACTTTTCCATCACTTCGAAGTCCGATTATCCCATTTCTGTTTATTAGCATTGATTTGATATCTGTCCATTTTGAAAGATCTCCACCTCCAGGAAAATTTCCGTCAACTACTTTTACCGTACCATCCGAAAGCAAACCAATAACAGAGTAGAATCCTTGATAGCTTTCAAATACTTGAATATCTATTAAGTCAGCTTGTCCAGCAGTATTTATTACTGATCCATCGTGGCAACATATAAAAGTCTGGGAACCATCTTTTCGAATCCCGCGAACGATACCACCGTAGCTACTCATTTGCAATGATTCGATATTCTCCCATTGACTGAAATCTATGTCATAGTTGCAATAGTCGTCACTATTGCGTCTCTGCCCTGTACTAATTACAGAACCATCTTTGAGAACGGCTACTACGCAGTCATAAAGCGCGTCGAAAGAAACTACATCATGCCAAGTAATATCATGTATTTGATCACTTGTGCCAATGCAACCATTTATCAACAGAGTCCCATCTTCCCGCAATCCTGTGATGTTGTGCGAGTTAGAACGCATCGATTGGATATCATCCCATCCAGCCGTGTCAAAAGAATCCGACAAGATAGTCCCGTTCCTGCATAAAGCAGCATTTTTAGATCCAACACTGAGAAATTGCCCGCCCATCTCTGCGGTTTTTGCACAATTCCCACAACTGACATAAACCAAGAAGGCGTCATACTCTTCCCCGTTCGTCAATAGCTGCTGCGCATATGCCTCGTATACATCCTGGAGCATTTTCACGTAGGCGGAATAATCCACGTCCTGCGCGTAAGTCGCGGCCAGCTCCTCCACAGAGCTGTTCGCAAGACGCGCTTCCCAGTCCTCAACATTCGTGATCGGAATTGGGGCGATTCCATCCTCGCAGTAAACGAGCAACTTGCCGTCGCTTCGCTGAACATTGTCGTTTGCGAAGATGGCGTTGTCTGCCGCATACTGCGGCGCCGGAAAATGTAAGGAAACCTCATAGTATCCCTTCCCGATGCCGTTAACGGATAAGAAATTCGTTTCACTGGCCAGGTATTCATCCTGAAATACCGCCTGCAATATCGATTGTTTATGTTCCGTAATCTGAATCTGGGCATCAACAGGCAACGATTCATATATGGATTCGACAACTAGGCTGACGGCATTTTTGCGCTCGTTTTGCAGTGCGAGCAAATCGTCATCCGCCATTGTCGCAATCCAACCATTGGTCGAATTCTGCAGTGTGAAAACTATCTTTTTTTGAGTTAGAGGATAGTTCGCGTTCGATGCAGTAAGGTTCTGTAAGTACGCCGAGACATATTCGCGCAGTTTTTCTTGATAACTTGTTTCCGTATCAACGGAAAGCTCAAACGATGGAAGAGGAGCGTTGTTGTCGCTGAACATGGTCCCGAAGGAAGCGTAATCCGGGCTGTTGGCAGTAATCTCATAACAGCGCAAATCATCATTTCTTTCCGCTTCCAGTTGCCGCGCCCTTCTTGGAATACCGGTTATTGTAAGCGGGAGCTCTTGCTCGGTGATTGCCGTTTGAATTGCCTGTGTGATCGGTTTGATTTTCACAAACGAGACAACTGCAATGACGGTTGTAATTAAGACGCCAAAGATGATCGCAGCGACAAGAATCGTCTTGCGTAAGTTTTGATTACTGCGTTTTCTTTCTTTCTTTTTCTTGACAGGTTTCGTGATAAAGGGCTGCGTAAGATTATCTTTTTCTGCATCCGCTTCCTTTTCGTCGCTTGGTATCACCGTTGGCAAATAGATCGATTCTTTGCCTGTTTCTTTACCGCGCCGCTTAGGATCGCGCGTAGATCCAGACCCGACTTCATCATATAGTTCTGCCTTCAATTCGGAAATGTTCTGCTGTCGCTGGTCGCCGCGAACTGAAAGTCCTTTCATGAGCGCTTTCTCTTGCTTTCGCGTAAAGCTTGCACCTAGTTGGTTTGGAGGAACCAGCTGCGCTTGGTTCGCCATTCTTTCCAGGGCTTGCTGGGGAATAACACCAGTAGTTAGGTAATAAATTGTTGCACAAAGAGAGTAAATATCTGTCCATGCCCCTTGCTCTCCATGCGTACGGTACTGTTCTTCCGGAGCAAATCCATGTTTTACATTGACCGTATTAGAATGTTCTCCGTACGTGGAAATCTGTCTCGCCGCGCCAAAATCAAGCAATACCAGCTGTCCATCGTTTTGCAGCATGATATTATCCGGGCTAATATCCCTGTGGATAAGACCTTTTTTGTGGATGTTCTCCAACGATTGAAAGAGCGGCTGAAAAAGTGTCAACGTCTCTTCGACGGAAAGTTTCCCTTCGTGCTTTTTTACATATGCTTTCAGCGTTTCGCCTTCGATGAAATCCATGATGATGTAAGAAGTGCCGTTTTCATTAACGAATCCTCGCACGCCAACAATTCCGTCATCTTTTGCGAACTTTGCCAACGCTCTCGCTTCATTAACAAATCGCTCCCGGCCTTTTTTGAAAGCAATCTCCCTTTCTCCGGGGTATGGCAGAACCGCGCTGTGCGTGCGCGCATCGCGCATGACGCATCCTTCCGGGAAGAACTCTTTAATCGCAATTTTTTGCTCAAGATTCAAATCCCAGCCAATATACGTTATGCCGAATCCGCCCTGTCCAAGTGCGCACCCAACGAAATAAGCTCCGCCTAGAATGCTGGCGCATTCAAGTTGAAAATCTGCATTGTGTGCGAATGCGTTATCAAAACCGCAATCTGGGCAAACATCGTCTTCACGCTTCAGAAAGGCCATGCACCGCATGCAATGCGCACTTGTTTCAAGCATATTCAGATACCCTTTCGATGGAAAAATACATTTTGGCAACAAACTGACACTTTGAAAACCGCTGTTCGGAACCCTCTCACTCTAGGTTTTCAACCGAGCCAGACCTTCTGAACATAGAATTTTCTTGTCATCCTTTGATCTCTATATCCGTAAGCAGGTCAAAGCTGAATTGGAATTATTACAGTTTACGGAGCAGGCGTTCTGGGAGTATACGGAATTGGGTCAGTATAGTCGGCTGCTGACATTCTGTTTTCTTCTGCAAAGGCTCTTACGTAATAATCAGCTATTTCCTCATATGTGAAAGGAAGTTGGCTTAAATTGCGGCTTTGACATGATGTTATTTCTTTGCCGATAGGCGTTACTACTTTTTTCATTTTAATGCCATAGATTTCATTGAAAACTTCGAGGTTTGAAAAGGTCGTAACATGTTCTAGCTCAATACCAATTAAGCTTTCAAATCTTGGAGAAGATGTAACTCCATCTAAAAGTGATTCAACAGTACCAATGCCATTTGAGGGAAATTCGTATATATACTCGTCATTCCATAATCGAGATAATAACATTGTATTTGAGCTACTCTTTCCAAACAAAAGCACGAACTCAACAAAGTAAGTTTTTTCTCCTATTTCGTTCAATTCTGAGCAAAAAATCACGAATATATTCGATAGCGGAATTTCATCTTTTGGGTCAACTGTCATACCAAGAAGCTCAATTTCCTTTTTCGCCTCTTCATCCGTCAACTCACGAATCGGCTCGATCGTCGGTGTCGGTGTTGCGGTCGGTGTCGGACTCGGCGTGGGCGCTGGCGTAGCTGTAGCCGTCGATGTCGGTTCCGGCGTTTCCGCGAGCGCGACCGTATTGCCCGGCGCGCAAGCGGAGCAAAAATATACGAAAATTACCGTTAGCAATGAAATAAGCGCGATAAAAAAATATCTTGTGTTTCTCATACTCCCCCACGAGACTACGTAGTATTAGTTTGTGAAAATTGTTTGAAAGATATCGAATTCTTTTTGATTTTATTATAGGGAAAACGTCATGTCAAATCAATGACATCTGCCGAAGTACTCGCTCTTCGCTCTTATGGTTTAGCACTTTTTTCGAACTAGCCACTCAATATTCTTTTCCTTGATTTAAAAAGCTCGCTGTAAAATTTTACTCATTGATATAAAGATGATTTGACTTGCATTGCTTAAGAATTTGCTGCTCTTTGTACCCGATACTTTGGTTTTCATCATCCGCGCGAAATCCAAACGCTTTTTTAAAAGGTATAATGATTTTCACAGACAGTGTGATTATAAACTGAAAGAGCTCCCGCCTATGCGGAAGCTCTCGTTTTCCTTATTCAATTATTTGGCTGTAATACTGCCCAAATACTCACCCACAGATCATGCACGAAGCTTGGCCCGCGGCCCAGCGCAACGCCAGTCAGTGAGGTGTCCCCCAAATCGTAGTCCACTGTTGTTGGGAGCAGGTCATCAGCAGCGAATGTGCTGACGCTGACGGACGAAATTGAGAACGAAAGCAACGAGGAAAGCCCGTTGATGTTACTCTACCATATCAACATCGGTTATCCTCTGCTCTCGGAGACCGCGGTGCTACAGATCCCTTCCTGCAAGATTGTGCCAAGGAAAGCGCGCTCCGCGGAAGGATTGGACAGCTGGAATGTTCTCCTGCCGCCAAGTTCGGGATTTACGGAACAATGTTATTAGCATACCTTGCACGACAAGGAAGATTCGGTTTCCGTCTGGAATCCAGCCGTAGGACGAGGGCTGGAAATTCTGTTTGATACAGAGTCTCTCGACCATTTCACCCAGTGGAAGCAGATCGATGTAAGGGTCTATGTCCTGGGTCTCGAGTCCGGCAACTTCGGCCCGGAAGGGCGCAAAACGGCGAACTGAAAACCCTGCATCCCGGTGAAACGACGGTCTATACCTGGCAGGAGCGATTCTGTGGGGACCGAAAGTACAAAACAGCGGAAGTTCCGCCGCTTCGTCTGCCGGTTGAGTCTTCAGTCTCGTAGAAGGATTCCCCCAGTAAAAAATGATGCCGCGTTATGCGGCATCGTTTTTTTGTTACGGGACGTAGTCGGAAGGCATACACCCGACAATCCGCTTGAAGACTTTTGCAAAGTACTGCTGGTCGTGAAAGCCAACCAACTCCGCAATTTCATTGATGCGGAGCTGCTGATGGACAAGCAGTTCTTTTGCTTTTTGTATGCGAACCTGATTGATGTATTCGTTGACGGACATCCCCGTCTCGGTTTTAAAGAGCTGACCAAAGTAGTTTTTGGAGTAATGCAGTTCTTTTGCCAGCGAGTCTATCCCTATCTCCTGGTCGAACCGCGCGGAGATAATCTGTTTAGCGCGTGCGATCGTGCGTTTGAATTCGTTCTTTCGGCTGCGGCTGATTTCCGCGCAGATATCCTCCGCAAGTTTGCAGAAGAAATTCTCCGCTTCGTTGATGGAGAGATCGGAGAACCGCTGCTGAAAAATGCATTTGTTCCAATGTGCAAAGAGCTCGTCTATGGAGCCGCACTCGTTCTCCAGTTCCATCAGGCAATCGACCAGCATTTTGTAGCAGAACAGCTGTATGGAGGATAGCCTGGGCGGCGTGCCTGCCGTACGGATTGCCTGAAACCGGGCCTTGATGAGTTCTTTTGCGGTTTCCGGTTTGTTGAGCCAAATGCTCTCAATAATATCCAGCGTATCGAACTGAAGAATGCCGATCTCCTGGTCGCGGTTGATAACGCCTTCGTCAAAAATCTGACCGGAACCGAGGATCAGTTTCTGCCGCAGCGCATTTCTCGCCGATTCGTCCGCCCAGCCCGCGTCTTTCGGGCCGGAAACCGGCATGCTGATGCCAACGTTGAGTACGATCTTATAAACGTCAAACAGCTCATTGATCAGAAGCCCAAGGTTTGCTTTCAGTTCTTCGGCGTCCTGCGCTCCGCCAGCCGGGCACCATACGATGGCGAGCGTGTTGTTTGTTACGTTAAAGCTGTCGCATTCCGGCCAGTCGGCAATGATTGCCTCCATAATCTCGAGTACTTTATAAAGCCCGACATGCCCTTCGCTGCTGCTGGCAACAATGCTGGATTCGCCTTCGTCGATCTCCACCAGCGCAATCCGGAGCGGAATATTTTTTATGTGCAGTCCCAAGAATACGCTCATCTCGTCAAAAGCCGCATCGCTCAGCCTTCCGCCGATCAGATCGAAATAATACCTTTGCCGTATATACGGCTTGATTTCGTTGGTTTTCTGCAGCAGGCCGGAAATCTCCCGCTCCAGCGCTTCCCGGCTGCGTATTTTCCGCAGAAGCTTATAGTAGAGCTTTACGATATCCCCGCGCTCGAACGGCTTGAGGATATAGTCGATGGCTCCGCAGGACATGGAATTTTGAATGTAATCAAAATCGTCGTACCCGCTCAAGACGGCGGTTGCGATTTTTTCATCTCGCTTGGAGACGGTTTTCAGCAGTTCAATGCCGTCCATAACCGGCATCATTATATCCGTAATCACCGCGTCAACATGCGTTTTATCCAGTATTGCCAAGGCGGAAGCGCCGTTTTCTGCGCTCAGAACGCCCTGCCCGCCGTTAAGCTCGGTCAGAATAAATACGACGGAATCCCGGACATACTGTTCATCTTCCACAACTAAAAAAATATACATCTGTCATTCTCCCCGGAACTGTTCGTCTTTTTCAATTCGGAACGTGTCCGTCTATTGTTCCTCCTGAATCGGAATCTGTATGCGGGCAATGGTATAAATGCCTTCCTTGCGGTAACGCAGACCGTAGCTCTTCTGGTAATAGTAGCGAATGCGGTTGTGCACGTTGAGCATGCCGATCCCAATATCGTTTTCCTGATCGGGATTATCCAGCACTTCGTTCATGCGGTCGATGCGTGCCTGCGGTGTGTCTCCGTTGTCTATCACTTCCAGAACAATATCGTCCCCGCTGCGGAACCCTCGGATACGCAAAAACCCGTTCGTTACGCCGTTTTCCCGGATTCCATGATAAAGCGCGTTCTCCGCCAGCGGCTGCACCAATATCTTGATCATGTAGAAATCGAGAATATCTGGATCGACGTCGATTTGATAGGTAAACTCGCCCGCATGGCGAACCGTCTGAATGTCCAGATAGCAGCGCGCGTGACTGATTTCGTCCTGTACGCGGAGCATCTGCTCGCCGTGGTTTACGCTGATGCGAAACAGCGTCGAGAGCGCGTTGGTCACAAACTTGACGCTCTCCGTTTGCCCCTGATCGGTCAGCCAGCAAATCGAGGAAAGCGTGTTGTACAGGAAATGCGGGTTAATCTGCAGCTGAATCGCGCGGAATTCCGCCAGCCTCCGCTCTTCGGAAATATGCAGTATCTCCTGCTTTGAGTTGTGTAGTCGCTGGGTCATGTTGTTGATGCTGTCGATCAAAAGCCCGATCTCGTCATTGGAGCGCGCGTGCATGCCGCTGTGGAGCGAACCCAAATCCAGCGCATCAACGGTGGCGCGGATTTTCTTGATCGGCCTGGTAATCAGCGACGACATCCACACTGCAAGCGCGATGCAGAGAACCGTGCAGACGCCAACGATTACCAGTGTAGAGCTGAGCATATCCTTCATGACAGACTGCGTTGCGTCGAACGACAGGATTTCCACCATGCGGAACGGGCTGTTCGGTATGGCATAGTAGACCGCTAAATACTGGTTGTCCCCGCTCGTGA
>VSSQ01001309.1_pt1 | contig 10067 bp, 9 predicted proteins | sample 4763081 | NCBI WGS metagenome assembly VSSQ01 (sample SAMN12137344, study PRJNA551015) | bioreactor metagenome | isolation source: SDC9 anaerobic chlorinated ethene degrading culture | place: USA: Knoxville, Tennesee | collected 2015-01-01
GGGCCGCTCTGGGGGCAATTTAATATTCTCAAATTCCTATTTTGGACAAGAGTGATAAACAATATAAAAGCAGTTTATTTTCATAAAATTAATTTTCCTCTACCGCCCCTTAACGAGCAAAAACGCATCGTCGCCAAGCTGGATGCCATCATGCCCCGCATTGACTCGGTGAAAGAGCGCCTTGAGAAGATACCGGCCATACTTAAACGCTTCCGCCAGTCCGTGCTCACCGCCGCAGTCACCGGAAAACTCACCGAAAAATGGCGCGAAGAGCATCCGGAGGTGGAGAGTGCGGAACATTTGTTAGAGCGAATTCGTGAAGAGCGTGAGGTGCGATATCACAATGCATGTGAAGAAGCAAAAAAGAAAGGTGCACCTCAACCGAAAAAATATAGAGAAATCATAGAGCAAAACAACCTTATTAAAGATGTCGACACTTGGGTTTGGACCTATTTGGCGAATGTAGCAGAAATTTCGGGTGGAGTAACGAAGGGTAGAATGTTGCAGGGCAACGACGTCATGAGATTGCCATACCTTAGAGTGGCGAATGTTCAAGATGGGTATCTTGATTTGTCAGAAATGAAAGAAATAGAGATTAAAAAACAAGAGTTGGCTAGATATGCCTTAATGAATGGGGATATTCTATTTACGGAAGGAGGCGACCGAGATAAGCTCGGCCGGGGGTGTGTTTGGAGAAGTGAGATCGACGTATGTATCCATCAAAACCATATTTTTAAGGCACGAGTAAATGAAATATTGATCGTTCCGGAGTACATAGCATTGACAACAAGGTCGAGTTTTTCAAAGAAATACTTTGATGCGGTTGCTAGCCAAACAGTAAATCTTGCATCTATTAACATGACTAATTTATGTGCGCTGCCACTTCTTCTCCCGCCCCTCGAAGAGCAAAAAGAAATCGTCCGGCAGGTGGACAAACTCTTCGCCCTTGCCGACAAAGTGGAGGAGCACTACCAGAAAGCCAGGGTCCGGGTGGACGCGCTCGCTCAATCCGTCCTCGCCAAAGCCTTCCGCGGCGAACTGGTTTCCCAGAATCCCGACGACGAACCGGCGGAAAAGCTGCTGCAGCGCATCCGGGAAGAAAAAGCAAAAATGGAAAACGAACTGAAACCCGCCTCCCGAAGTGCGCGGGGAACACGAAGAAACGGTACGAAAACCCAGGGCGCCCGGGCCGAAGAAAAGCAGGCAGGCGAGCCATGAAAAAAATAAAGGACATACCCCAGTCCGAACGCCCCAGAGAAAAACTCCTCGAACAGGGAGCGCACTGCCTTTCCGACCAGGAACTGCTCGCCGTCATCCTGGGCAGGGGCACCCAAAAGGATGACGTGCTGGCCCTGTCGAAGAAAATCATCAAGATCATCGACGAAAAGGGTTTGCTCTTTTCTCCCCACGACATCACCGCCGTTGACGGCATCGGCAGCGCGAAAGCAGCCTCAATCGCTGCGGCCTTCGAATTCGTCCGGCGAAGAATCAAACCCGAAGGCCTGAAAATCAAGTTCCCTGCTGACGTGCTTCCCCTGATCCAGCACTACGCCGACAGAAAACAGGAGCACTTCCTGAGCATCTCCATCAATGGCGCGAACGAGGTAATGAACGTCCGGGTCGTCAGCATAGGGCTGGTCAACAAAAGCCACGTCCACCCAAGGGAAGTCTTCGCCGACGTGATAGCCGAAAGAGCCTCTGCCGTCATCGTCGCCCACAACCACCCCCACGGAGAACTCAAACCCAGCCCCGAAGACCGCCACATAACACACCAGCTTAAAGAAGCCGCAAAAATCCTGGGCCTCAGCTTCCTGGATCACATCATCTTCAACACAAAAGGCTATTACTCCTTCGCCGAGAGCGACGAGCTATAAAAGAAATCTCGCTGCCGGAGAATGGCAAGTATGGGCAGAATAATTTGTTGCTTTATTCGTAAAAAACTTGCATAAAAAGATTAACTGTAGTAAAAAATATGAGAGTAAAGTCTTTTGAATTTATTTCGTAATGGTCTTTTGTCTTTGATGCGTTCATCTGCCGCGAGAGGAGTGTTCCATGAAGACCACCTCCACTAACCCAACCAAATACCCTGCCCAAAAAACACAGAATTCTGCTTTTTCCTTGTGCGCCCTGCACTCGGACATTCTGGGTACAGGAGAAGCGAACATTCTCCAAGGAGAGAGAGTGTCCATCATGCAGGCCTTATCCAAAGCGGGCATCATCAAACTCCAAATGGGCTCTATCGTCAACCCTGTGCCGGTACCTATAGTTTCACCAAAGAGGAGGCCGCGAAGATTATAGTGGTGAAACCCTACGTGTAGTACTGGAAACGAGAAGGTAGCTTTCTGCTGTTTTTGATAAGGGGTGAATGCTGTGTCCCCCGAGAAATGGACAGTCAAAACGCACGAATATCTTCCCTTTTCGTAACGATGATTCGGATTCCTTCCACTTCCTATCCTGCCTCTCCCAAGCGCCAGTATTCATCAGGTGTGAGATACCCGTTCGACGCATGGAACCGGCAGCGATTGTGAAATATGTTCATATATTCGAACACCGCCGCGCGGGCCTCTTCTCGTGTTCGGAACCGCCGACCTCGTCGATTCTTTCAGGCTCAAGAAAACATCGCTCCTCATCATCCATATAGAATGACAGATGACATTTTCCCTGTCCCGTTTCAGGTATGACATTATCACTGTCTCGTAACAATTTTTTCTAAAAAGCTTGCAAGAATGAATAAAGTGTGGTAGTACTAATCTGGCAATAAAATTTGACTAAAAGTCCTATTTTTATCCCTTCGTCTCGACTCTGAGCCAAGGGGAGTGTTCTACGGTCAACATTTCTTTGCTTCTAATAGACTCAATTATCAATATCGAATTCTACTCGCACCTTGAGGGAAGTGACGACAACTAATACGGCCTTATGGTAGACGATTGAAGATTGTTAAAAATAGGGAAAAGGGGTAGTCATGTGGAATGATTTAGAAACAACTCAAGACCTACTGAATTTCAAGGTTATCGCAGATACTGCAGCACAATTGATCAAAGACGGAAATGGTCAGCCTGTCTCTATTGGAGTTTCAGGAAGCTGGGGTGTCGGCAAGTCTTCCCTTGTTCAAATGATCGGTGAGTCTCTTAAATGTCTTGATAGTGAGAAAAACTACATCTTCATCAATTTCAACGCATGGCTTTATCAAGGCTACGATGACGCCCGCATGGCGCTTCTCCAAAAAGTTGCCGATAAAATAATGGAGGAGTCGGAAGCGCGTAAAAACTATGTCGACAGGGCCAAAGAGCTTTTCAAGCGCATCAATTGGTTGAGAACTGCAAAATTTCTGGCTCCGGTTGCCACTGGAATCATTACCGGCGGTACTGTCGCTGGACCTGTAGGTTCTTTTTTAGGTGCGGTTGGTGGTTTGTTTAGTCAAAGCGGAATGCCGAGTCAAGAGGATATAAGCAAGATCAAGGAATCCTATAATCAGGTTGCCCCTGATCTACAGAAACTCCTGAATGATAGAGAAGAAAAGTCGGTTCCGAAAGAGATAGAGGCCCTTAGATCACTATATCAGGAGTTACTCAAGAAACTCGAATTGACGTTGATCGTTCTGGTCGATGATCTCGATCGGTGTTTACCAAACACCGCAATCTCGACGCTTGAAGCTATGCGGCTGTTGCTTCTAGTCCCCCAAACGGCATTCATCATTGCAGCTGATGAACAAATGATCCGTAATGCGGTGAGATCTCACTTTGGTAATATCGACCTCAGCGATGAGCTTGTCACAAGTTACTTCGATAAACTAATCCAGATTCCGCTCAGGGTTCCACGTCTTGGGACCAATGAGGTTAAGGGATACCTGATCTTGCTGTTAGCAGACCTTGCTGAAAGACGTGGTCAAATCACACAAGAAGAAAAAAATAGAGGGCACAATGCGATCGTCAGTGCTATAAAAAAAGCTTGGGCTGGTGGCCTAACCAAGAAGGTAATCGAAGACGCTTATGGTGATGTCGCTTCTAAGCTTGCTGTTCAAATTGATCTGGCAGACCAGCTCGCCAATATCATGGCTACCTCTGATTACATCGCTGGCAATCCGAGACTCATTAAAAGATTTTTGAATAATCTAATTATTCGGGAATCTATTGCCAAAGCTCAAGAAATGAGCGTTTCCTTTGAGGAGCTGGTCAAACTGCAGCTATTTGAAAGATGCGCCCCTGCCGCCGCGTTTGAGTATCTTGCCAAGCAGGTAGGTGACAGTGAGGACGGTAAGCCGAAATTCCTTCAGGAACTCGAAGAAAAGGTCGCGAGGGATGAAGAACTCACATTTCCACATGAGTCGTGGAAAGCTCCGTTTATTTCAGACTGGTTAAAGTTGAGCCCACCGCTGTCAGAGATCGATTTGCGTCCTTTGCTCTATTTGAGCCGGGACAAGGCTATATCCCTTGCCAGTTTTGATGAACTTTCCCCTGATGGCAGAGATCTATTGTCAGCTCTTTGTGAAGCCAAGGGGCTCTTTTGTCAACTTATCGCCAACATCAAGCAACTTGGAGTGATTGAGTCAGAAAAAATCCTAACTCGAATGAAACGGCGAGCCAGAAACCAGCAATGGGAATCCGCCGTTATTGTTCAAGCATTGCACCTACCCAAGGCGTTTCCTGAATTGGCCCCTTCTTTCATCGCGATGCTTGATGAAATTCCCGCTGGCAAAAGACCTGTATCGTTGATACCTCAATTACGCAACGAGACGTGGGCAAAAGAATTATTGGTTCGCTGGGAGAAGGATGACAGCTCGCCTGTGCCTGTAAAGAAAGCTATCAGTACAGCTGGGAGGAAAAGGTAATGGGAACCTCTTCGTCAAGTTCAGGACCCAGAGGTGGAGTTTCATTTGATCCTCCTTGGCTAAGTTCTGTTGCGTCTGAACTTGGTTCGCCATTGGAGCAGATTGCTGGTGAGCCTTCACAACAAGAGCAGAATCCTCAGCAAACCGAACCTGCAGCACAACCTGTGGAGATGGCTCCACCAAGGCGATTTGGCAATGCGCGACGGCACCTTGGCGAATATGCAAGCAGTGGCGACCGGGGTTCCCTAAAGAAAGCATTAGGAAGCTATTCTCGAAAAGGTATGGGAGGAGCCTCCAACGTTGCCAATCGAATGCGGACGTCAACGTCTGCCGGTGCAGGGCTTTTCAATTTTCTTCAAGGGGTTCGTGACAGTGTTGATACCAAAGTCAGGGACTGGGTAAATCATCTTACCTCGAAGAACCTTTCGGCATATGAAGTTGCCGATGAAATTATTGATCAGGTGATATCAACTGGAGGTAGCCTCGAAGAGGAGTCTTGCAGGGACTCCATGGCACAAGCCATGTCAGACCTTTTGACGATTGAACCAGATGTTGATTTGCTCAACATGCATAATGACAGCATTTGGACTGTGATGGAACTGTTCATGGCCAATGAGGCATTCAATCGACTCAATCTGGATATCGGGCAACTATTTGAAAGTGAAAGGTATTCCCCAAGAGAAGCCGTTTCCAGAATGAATGATATGAGAGATTATCTGAAGTCAGAAATCTCGGCACAAATACAGGAGCTGCGAACAAATACATCCAATCCGACAAAGGCAGAGATGAACACCCTGCTTCAATCTGCAATAAAGATCGCTTTTGAAGTGTTCGAGGAGGAAGCATGAAAAAGATCGTTTGTGCTCCGGGAAACCTCATCCCACAACAACTTGAGGAAGATACCAAATATTTCTCGATATACTCGAACCCTCGAAGGGGAAATGTCGGTTATTTCGGCTCGACCTTGATAAGGGAAGTTAAAAGAGCCGGGCTGCGGCCTTCCGAAAAGATCTGGGATTTCAATACCATCGCCTTGGCTGTTTCATCTGCCGATAAATCACTGACAAGGAAAAGCAGTGCGGATGGGTGGACTCGGCAAATAGATTTAACTATTCACCTCTGTAATCCAAGCGTTTGGGAGCCTGCAAAGCAAGAACTTGAAAAAACGCTGAGATTTCTTACAGGGGATTTTTGGTCTCTTGCTTTCAAAGATGGAGGTGTTTCTTTTCCCGTTCAGCCAGATAGAGAGTTCAACCTTTTTGAAACCACTGATTTTGATGAAGATTGCGTTTGTTTGCTATCCGGCGGTGTCGATAGTTTGGCCGGTGCGATTGACCTTGTGACAGAAGGTCGTAGTCCCATTTTTGTATCTCAGGTGGTTAGGGGAGATGCTGAGACTCAAAGGGCCTATGCTGAGAGAATCCGTCCCGAAAGTCATCACTTCCAATGGAATCATAATATTCACCTACCTGATGGTGAATCCGAAGGATCGACAAGGGGGCGGTCAATCATTTTCTTTGCCTTCGCAGCCTTGGCTGCGTCTGTTATTGAAGAACATTCCGACTCCCCAGCTGACATATACGTTCCCGAAAATGGTTTTATAAGTCTAAATATTCCGCTTAATTCGGGCCGAATGGGCAGTTTTAGTACTAAAACCACTCATCCCGTTTACTTGAAAGGAATTCAGAATCTCTGGAATGAAGTTGGAATCAATCTGAATATCATAATGCCCTATCAGTTCAAAACAAAAGGAGAGGTTCTGGTAGAATGTAAAAATCAACAGCTATTGAAAGATTTAGTTTTTCAATCGGTGAGTTGTGGGAAATATAGAGTATACAAGATGCAGCATTGTGGTAGATGTGTTCCGTGTTTGGTTCGGAGGGCTGCATTCCAACGCTGGGGAGAAGTCGACCAAACGTCAGGTGGCTATCATTCAGAACAATTAGAACGGATAAATCATGGGAATCCAGATGATGTAGGGGCCGTTGCCAACGCATGTTTAGTTGCCGAGCAATATGGAATTCCTCGTTTGATTTCGGGAAACCTGTCTTTTGCTGGCCACCAGAATCGAGGTGACTTCGAAGGTGTTTTTTCACGAGGGCTTAGTGAGGTTAAAGAATTTTTTCTGGGCAAAGGGATGATATGATAGATCTGCATACACACCTTGATTTATACTCAAATGCGCTTGATGTCCTAGCTCGGGCCAATAAAGAAAACCGTTTTACACTGGCCGTTACAACCAGTCCAAGGGCATGGATGACGACCTCACAAGTTTTTAAGGGCCATGAGAACATCAAGATCGCTCTCGGTTTGCATCCTGAAGTCGCTGACCAAAAGTTCGATGAGGTGGACCTTCTATTGAGTTCGATACACAAGGCTGATTTTATCGGAGAGGTTGGGATCGATGGCTCTGCGAGGTATTCAAGGACATTTGACAAACAAGAACTAATTTTCGATAGGACCCTCCGGGAGTGTGAAAAGGCTGGTGGCCGAATCATCAGTATTCATTCAAGAGCAGCAGCTTCTAAGATATTGTCGATCATCAGAAAATACCCGAGCTGTGGCATTCCGATACTTCACTGGTTTTCTGGATCGATTGCAGAATTGAAAGAAGCTGTAAAAATGGGGTGTTTCTTCAGTGTCAATTCACAGATGATAAATAGCAAAAAAGGCAGAGACCTGGCTACGAAAATCCCTTCCGAGTTTGTGTTGCCGGAATCAGATGGACCTTTTTCAACTCTGAATGGCAAACCTATCATGCCTTGGGAAGCAATGGATGTATGCTTCGTCTTGAGTGATATCTGGAATATTTCACTCCAAGAAGCGAAGATGAAGGTTATGGATAACTTTGATGTACTTTTGAGAGCAAGCAAATAGATGGATGTTGTCAATATCTTTTCGAGAATTTGTTTCTCAGACCCAATATTTAATGTCTCTCCGAAGGGAGGGTTTTCTTTTCCTCATATACTCAGAGGGAGAGTTTTTTTACTCCCTTGTTCCTTTTCCCCTTTCTTTTTTTCAACATACACGCAAGTATCTTAATTTCCCTCAAGAGTTGGGAACATGTTCTCCCTGCTCGACCGTTCGTGTCCTTAAAAAAGTCTCAAGTTTTCGTCGTCCTGACTTCCCGCTTCAGAGGTCGGGTCGGGCAGCAATCTCCCCAGGGTGTTGTGGGGTTCTTCCAAGATTCACACTCTGCGGCAAAGCGTCTCCATCTGGAACGGCCTTTTGCGCTATGCTTGTAAGCATAGAAAGGGGGAAAGTTCCATGCTTGCCATACGACTGGACGAAGAACTCTCCTCACGCCTTGATGCCATGGCGCAAAAGACGGGCAAGACCAAGACATGGTTTGCCCGCAAGGCCATCGAGACATATATCGACGATATGGAGGACGCCGCTCTTGCGGCGGCCGCTTATGAAGAGTACCTTCTCGACGGCGGTGCGTCTTTCCCTCTCGATGACGTGAGGCGTCATCTTGGGCTGGAGGATTGAACTCTCCTGCCGTGCCGGGAAGCAACTGGCCGCCATCGACGCCCCCGAGGCCCTGCGGATCGTCCGATACCTGTCCGAGCTGGAGAAACTGGAAAGCCCCCGTTCCCGCGGCAAGGGGCTGACCGCCGATCTGTCCGGTCTCTGGCGATATCGCGTAGGGGCCTGGGGTGTCCTGTGCCGTATCGAAGATGGGCGGCTCCTGGCGCCGGTGGTGGAGTTCGGCCAAAGAAGGCGATGTGGAACGATAATGACGTCGGATTGATGCTCTTTGAGTCGAATTTGACCAGGTTAGAGAAAGTAGGTGTCGACGATATGAGTGATGCGATATGGAAGCGCGTTTATCGTTGTGCTGAAGAGCTGACCCAACAAGGTGTAACACCCTTCAGTCGAGGAGACGTGATCCGATGCGTTCAGCGTGACGATCCGAGTTGCAGTTCGGACTCGATCAATCCGGTCATTCAAGGGTTAACTGACAACCTTCGTGGAGGTGCGCCAAGTATAGTTGGAAAGACCCTTCTCCACAGCGTCGAGCGAGGACGATTTGTTTTGAGAGATGCAACTGCTCAGCCGGTCTCGAAGGAGTCCGCGAACACTTCCGGCTACCGCGAGATCAGAGCGCTGGAGAATGAGCGCAACCGTCCGGCCGAGATTTCTTGGGAAGCGCTGCTGATCGGCGGATATGCGTTCAAATACATCTGCGAGATCGAGCCGGAGCGAAACGGGGACGGAACTCTCCGGGTGTCTGCTCCCCAGTGTCGTTACAGCAACGGTGAGGGGCTTGCACTGAATAAGTACGGGACGGGCCCCTTCTGCAAGTTCAAGATTCCGTGGAATATTACGAAATCCGGTGTCTATGCGTTTGTCGTTAATGGCCACGCCAAGTACGTTGGCGAGTGCGAGAATCTTAGCAAGCGTTTCAATATGGGCTATGGCAATATTTCTCCCAGAAACTGCTATAGAGGTGGCCAAGAGACGAATTGCAGAATCAATACTCTGCTCTTTGAGAGCGTAAGCGAAGGCCTGAAGGTTGCTCTTTGGTTCCATGAAACCTACGATTACAAAAAAGTGGAGTCTGATCTTAGAGCGCAAGAAAAGTTTGAATGGAATCGAGCGTAGAAAGAGTGCATAACAGGCATCAAGGGACACCCACTTTCCCGCAATAGGTCACGGCTTCCCGAAGATACCTGAGGGCACTCCGGCGCGAATGTCTGGATTTTCCCCAGGAGCCGTAATACACGTTCTCCGTTCTTGACAGTACGTGCCCAATATAGGTCTCAGGGTTTCGTCGTCTTTATCTCCCTCTTCAGAGGCTGGGTCGCGCAGCGCAGTGATCCGCCCTGGCCGTTATGGGTTCCGAAAAACACGCGGTGGACTGTGATGCCCCGCTTTTCGAGCTCGGTCTGGATGAAGCGGTTGTCATTGTGCAGGTTATACGACAGGACGTAGTTTTGGGAATTGACGGGAAGGCCGTTGACGGCCAGCCGCTTGACATCATCCAGGCTGACTCTGATCAGGTCCCAGTCTTTGATCTCTTCGGGCAGGCCGTCGAGAAAGGCTTCTTCGCAGATGACGGCGAGCCCGCTGCGCGGCACTGACAGCACGCAGTCCAGGTGCAGCACGCTTTCCACAAGCCGGACGCGTTTCACCGTATAGTCATCGCCCAGGATGTTTTTGAGCCAGTTGTAGCCGGCTTCGTTGGACCCCACGCTGGGGTTTTCCGTATTGCCGACCAGGACGGTTCTGCCCA
>VSSQ01001310.1_pt1 | contig 10062 bp, 8 predicted proteins | sample 4763081 | NCBI WGS metagenome assembly VSSQ01 (sample SAMN12137344, study PRJNA551015) | bioreactor metagenome | isolation source: SDC9 anaerobic chlorinated ethene degrading culture | place: USA: Knoxville, Tennesee | collected 2015-01-01
GCCGGACAAAATCTGGTAAACACATCGTTGTTTCATTTTGCGACCGTGGTTTTCTGCGATAGCGGAATTGTCCGGGTAAATGTTACTGAGCGCTGGTATATTTGGCCCGTGCCGTTTTTCAATATTGAGGAACGCAACTTCAATGTGTGGCTGCGCAACATGTCGCTCGAGAAAGTAACCTATGGACTGTATGTTTATAATGAAAATTTCCGCGGAAGAAAGGAATATCTGAAGTTATTGTGCAAAACCGGATACAATCAGATTTATGGAATGTCATATTCAAAGCCTTATATCGATAGAAAGCAGAACTGGGGTTTTTCGGCGGCATTGGGTTTCGAAGCATCGCATTCAATTTCCTATAATGTAATAAATCATGAGCCTGAAAACCTCAAACTAGCTGATGGTTACGCCTATTCCGGCTTGTTTTCACAAATGTCTGCCACCCGGAGAGTTGGCATGTATCAGCTTCACAAATTTTCCGTAATGTATGAAGCGACTTCTTTTTCCGATTCCCTGTTGTTGATCAATCCGCATTATGCTCCGTCAGTAAAATGGAATCGTTTCAGCCTGAATTATCAGTATCGGTATGACCTGAGGGATTTTAAAAATTATCCATTGCATGGCTGGTATGCCGATGCCGAGGTGAACCTGGGCGGCTTTATAACCTTATCCGAAGAAAAAGACAGCCGTTATTATATAAAAAGCACTTCCCGCAAATACATTGCCCTGCATGGCCCGTTTTATTTCGCTACGGGCGCAACATTCCTTTTTTCATTCAAAGAAGGTCAAATCTTTGCTGATGGGTGTTTTATGGGATATGGTAATGATTTTGTGCGTGGTTTTCAGTACAGGGTCATACCTGTCCGAAACTATTTCATTCACCGGAACAATCTGAAATACAATTTGTTGAAGCAGCGGATAGTTGTTTTGCCATTAATCCGCACTTCAAAGTTCAACAAGGTTCCGGTTTCAGTGTTTACAAATTTGTTCTTTGATCAGGGTTGGTCCGGGCAGGGGCGGTTTTCTCCCGGAAACAGTCTTGCCGGTGAGTACCTTGCCGGTTATGGGCTGGGAATTGATTTTGTAACCTATTACGATAAAGTTCTGCGCATTGAATTCACGATGAACCGGTTTCGTGAAAAAGGTATATTTTTGCATTTCACTGCGCCGGTATAAAGTGTATTGATATGCGGATTTTTGTCTTTTCGCGGGGTTATTCTCCTGATTTCAGAAATGAGATTCAGACGATTCTCGATGTTGTCACGAGGGTCAAAGGCCAGATTCTGTTTAACGATCATATGCAGCCGGAAGTGACATCGGTTTTTTCATTGCCTAAAAACACGCGGTTTATTGCCCCTGACGAGCCACTTGCTGGTTGCGCCGATCTGGTTGTCAGTCTTGGCGGCGACGGTACATTGCTCGAAACGGTAAATATCATCCGCGACAGTCGTATTCCGGTAATGGGTGTCAATTTTGGACGTCTGGGTTTTCTCTCCAATATTCAGAAAGATGAATTGCGGCTGACACTGGAGGCATTTCACAAGGGTAGCTTTCAGCTTTCGGAGCGTACAGTTCTCGAAATTGATGGCAGTGAAAGCTTTTTTGGCCGGAAAGTATATGCTCTGAATGAGGTTGCAGTTCATAAAAGCGAATCCAGCTCAATGATTTCGATCAAGACCCTCATAAATGGCGAGTTCATGAATAACTACTGGTCGGATGGAATTATTCTTGCAACACCCACAGGATCAACGGCTTATTCGCTGAGTTGTGGGGGTCCGATAATGGTCCCGGATGCTGAAAATCTTATTCTGACTCCAATTTCACCACATAATCTGTCCGTCCGTCCGATGGTAATATCTGATAAAGTTGTAACCACTTTTATTCCGGAGGGTAGAACCGAATCATTTATTCTGGCAATGGATTCAAATCAGGCCATGCTAAAAAGAGGACAAAAAGTGGTTGTCAGAAAAGCCCCTTTTACCATTAGTTTTCTCAGAAGGCCGGCAGATTCTTTCTTTTCGGTGATCCGGGAAAAGCTCATGTGGGGGGAGGATAAGCGAAACAACTGATATTTTTCGGATTTTGTGTAATTAAATTGGCAGACATATCGTTTTTTTCTTAACTTTGCTTCTTAATTGGGATAAATCTATATCGACATGAAAATCACCTGGCCCATATTATTTTTGCTGACTTTTTTGATTGTTGACACCGCTAGTGCTCAGCAATGGCGTCGTGACCGGAAGGAATATGTGTTTGGAATCGGGGCGTCGAATTTTCTTGGTGATCTCGGCGGAGCCGATCAGATAGGCACCAATGGTTTCCGTGACCTTGACTGGCCTGCAACACGTCCTGGAATGAGCATTGGATATCGCTACAGAACAGGCAAGCAGAATTGCGTAAAAGGCATGATGCATCTGGCTTACCTGAGTGGTGACGATAAAAAAACAGATGAAATTTATCGAAACAACCGAAATCTGAACTTCCGCACACCGATAATTGAAATCAATGGCCAGTTTGAGTGGATGCTAACGCGGCAGCGTGAAGGTCACCGGTACAAACTTCGTGGAATTCAGGGTTGGCGTAATATCAATATTGAGTCATATATTTTCATTGGAGCCGGGCTGATGTGGTTCAATCCCCAGGGTAGTTATCACACCAATTGGGTTGCACTCAAACCATTATGTACCGAGGGTCAAGGCCTTGTAGAATCCAGGAAACCATACCACCGTATTCAGCCGGTCATTCCCCTTGGATTCGGATTTAAATATGCCATCAGCCGTGAATGGTCAATCGGACTTGAATATGGTATCAGAAAAACATGGACTGACTATATTGACGACTGCAGTACAACGTATTTTGACAATGATGAAATTCGGGCTGAAAAAGGCGACATTGCTGCATATATGGCTGATCCCAGTCTGGGAGAGGTTCCGGGCCAGAGTACTCCGAATGCTCAGCGTGGTGATCCCACGGATCATGATGCGTACATGTTTGCAGAAATCACTTTCTACTACAAAATTCCGCGTGGTGGTTTTTCTATCCCCAAATTCTAGATTTGAAACAAACTCAAATAGTTTTTTTACCTAATTTTGTAGCCACCCATTCTTATCAGGAATGGGTTGCTCATTTATATACTAAGAACTCCAATTCCACGTTATTCCAGCAGAAATGAAACGGATATTTGTCACTTTTCTGATTGCACTTGCGGGTTTCAGCGGCTTTGCGCAGCAGCATGAACTTGGGATTATGGGTGGAGCTTCATATTATATCGGAGACCTGAATCCTTATGGGCATTTTATGCAATCGAAGCCAGCCGGAGGTTTGATGTACAGATACAACATAAACCCCCGTATGGCAATAGGCTTACACGTTTTGGTGGGATCTCTCGAGGCAGCTGACAGTATTATCCGCTACAATGAGGACAGAAATCTGAGTTTCAGTTCATCATTAATGGAGCTGGGTGTTCAGTATGAATTGTCCTACTACAAGTTTAAAATTGGAAATGACAAGGATTTCTATACTCCTTATCTTTTTATCGGAGCATCTTTTTTTAAATTCAATCCGCAGGCAAACTACAAAGGTGACTGGTATAATCTTCAGTCGCTGGGCACTGAAGGACAAGGTACTACGGCTTATCCGGAGAGGGACCCGTATAATCTTGCCGGTTTTGCAATTCCATTCGGGCTTGGATTTAAAATCAGTATAGGTTCTTCAATGGTTATTGGTGCTGAGTGGGGGATGCGCAAAACTTTTACGGATTACATCGACGATGTCAGTATGACATATGCAGATCCTTCTGTCCTGATATCGCAAAACACCGCTGTATCAGCTGCACTTGCCGATCCATCCAAAAACAGTGAAACCGAAAAAACCGGATTTCAGCGTGGTAACCCATCAACAAAGGACTGGTACTCTTTTGCGGGCTTGACATTTACTTTCAAGATCAAGGACAAATCCGATTCATGCCCCGGTGGAAGTCGCCGGCGCGACAGTTTTAAAAGTAAATACCTAAGAATTCTGAAAAACGAATCCGGATCAATGAATTAAAATTATTTCAAGTGAGTCAACCCGTACAAAAAGATATTCCTCAGCATATTGCAATTATCATGGATGGTAATGGCCGTTGGGCGAAATCCAGAGGGCTGAAACGTGCTGATGGTCATCGTCAGGGTGCAGAAACTGTTAAGACAATTGTGAAAGCTGCTGCCAAAGCCGGTATCAAATACCTGACATTGTATGCTTTTTCTACCGAAAACTGGAAGCGCCCCAAGGATGAAGTAGATGCAATCATGGATCTGCTGGTATTCATGCTGGAGCGCGAAACCGAAGAGCTCAACAGAAACGGTGTCCGGTTGCTGACCATAGGAGATACGGATGAATTATCTGAATCAGCCAGAAATTCACTAAGCAAATCCATTGAATATACAGCCGGAAACAATGTACTCACATTGGTAATTGCACTGAATTATGGTTCTCGCAACGAATTGCTCAGAGCCGTAACAAATATTGTATCTGATGTTGCTGAAAATAAAATGTCAATTGAGGACATCAGTGAGAATAATTTCGGAAACTACCTCTATACAGCAGGAATACCGGATCCGGATCTTCTCATCCGAACATCGGGAGAACAAAGAATTTCCAATTTTCTGTTGTGGCAACTGGCCTACACTGAATTATACTTCACACCTGTCCCCTGGCCTGATTTCGGCGAGGAAGAATTAAACAAGGCTCTTGTAACCTATTCTTCCCGTGAACGTCGTTATGGTATGACAGGAGAACAACTTATTACAAAACAAGAAAAATAGTCTGAACATGTTCAAAACACTGTGGTGCTGTCTGATACTGGTTCTTTTGCAAATGGCTGCAAGCGCCCAAACAGATAAAATAATAGGGGTTGATTACCGCAATCCAAGATCTTTTGAAATTGCCGGGATAACGGTAAGCGGCGAATTTTTTGCCAGCCCCGACAATGTAATCTCGGTTTCAGGATTGACAGTTGGTCAAACGATTAAAATCCCCGGAGATGAAATCAGCAACGCTGTTGAAAAGATTTATTCAAACGGGATGTTTGAGCAGGTTGAAGTTTCGGTAACTGCTGTTCAGGGAAATTACATTTATCTAGACATTTATTTGCAGGACAGGCCACGACTGTCAAAATTCAGTATTACCGGGATTAACAAGAACGAATCAGATAATGTACGCGAGAAACTGAAGTTGGTTCGTGGTGATGTGATCTCACAACACACCCTGATGAACTCGAAACGGATTATCCGTTCATATTTCGTTGATAAAGGTTTTTACAATACGCAGGTAGATGTTACCCAGAAGCAGGATTCATCAGCAGGTAATGTTGTAAGTCTGAATTTTAATATTGATCGTGGCAGGAAGATGAAAATTGCCGCAATTGACCTGAGTGGAAACGAAAAGGTGGAAACAAAACTGGTGAAGAAATCCATGAAGGAGACCAAGGAAAAGAAATTTTACAGAATATTCAAGGCTTCAAAATACATTCCTTCCGAATTCGAAAAGGATAAATCTGCCGTGCTCGACAAATATAAGGAACGTGGATACCGTGATATAGCTATTGTTTATGATACCATTGAAGTTGTCAATGACAAGGAATTGATAGTAAAGATGAAAATCGATGAGGGCCCGAAATATTTCTTCGGAGATATAAGCTGGGTTGGCAACACCAAATATACTGACAAGCAGCTGAACGATATTTTGATGGTAAAACGGGGTGAGGTTTACAATCAGGCTTTACTCAACAACAATCTGTTTTACAATCTCAATGGCCGCGATGTTTCTTCGCTTTACATGGACGATGGTTACTTGTTTTTCTCGGTGACTCCGGTGGAAAAAAGCGTTGTCGGCGACACTATCAATCTCGAAATTCAGATTTATGAAGGAAAGCAGGCCACCATCAACAAGGTTACGCTGGTTGGAAACACTAGGACCAATGACCATGTTATACTTCGGGAAATAAGAACAAAGCCCGGACAATTGTTCAACCGTTCAGATATTATCCGCACCCAGCGCGAACTTGCCCAGCTTCGCTATTTCAACAATGAGAAACTGGCCGTGAATCCCAAACCCAATCCGACGGATGGTACGGTAGATATTGAATATGTTGTAGAGGAAACTTCAACCGATCAGTTTGAACTTTCAGGCGGCTGGGGGTTAGGTCGACTGGTAGGAACACTCGGCGTTTCATTCAACAACTTCTCTATCCGCAACATTTTCAACGGAGCCAGTTACAGACCGCTTCCGACAGGTGATGGTCAGAAACTCAGCATTCGTGGCCAGTCAAACGGTACATATTATCAGTCTTATAACATGTCTTTTACCGAGCCATGGCTGGGCGGAAAAAAGCCCAACGCCTTAAGCATATCAGTATTTCATTCGGTGCAGACCAACGGCGTGTCGAAAGCTGACAATGGTACATATAATTCGAGCGGAACATTGCTTGAACGACAGGTGATGAATATTTCGGGAGTCTCCGTAGGATTGGGCAGACGCTGCAAATGGCCGGATGACTACTTCATGGAATACTTAACACTATCATATCAGTATTATAGTTTTGATGAATATTTCGAAGCCTATTCTTTTACGTCAGGCAATGCAAACAATTTCAATATCGGACTTGCACTGAACCGCAGTTCATCTTTTGATCCGATATTTCCGAAATCAGGCACTGACTTGTCCGCATCTGTCACCTTTACACCCCCATACTCCTATTTCAATGAGAAGGATTATTCATCACTGGCCGATCAGGAGCGTTACAAATGGCTTGAGTATCATAAATGGAAATTCAATGCGACCATGTATACCAGACTTTTCGGCGATTTTGTGCTGATGTCAAGGACTAAATTCGGTTTCATGGGTATGTGGAATAAAGATGTAGGATTATCTCCTTTCGAGCGTTTTTATCTGGGTGGCGATGGACTTTCGGGTTTCTCTCTTGATGGTCGTGAAATTATCGGCATGAGAGGTTATTCAAATTCCATACTTACTCCTGTTGATGGATCAGGCAATCAGATTGGCGGAACTATATACAGTAAATACACATTGGAGTTGCGTTATCCTATTTCAACCAACCCGATGGCCACAATTTATTTACTCTCATTCCTTGAAGCCGGAAACACCTGGCTCAAGTTTTCCGAATTTGACCCGTTTGCCGTAAAACGTTCAGCAGGCCTCGGTGTAAGGATTTATTTGCCGATGTTTGGCTTGTTGGGCCTCGATTATGGCATTCCTTTTGATGATGTCCCGGGCTATTCTGCCTGGCATGGGCAGTTTGCTTTCTCGATCAATTCATCCATTGATTAATAAAATCGTTCAAATAAAAAGTTGGAGGAACTCAATTATGAAAACCAGAATCATCCTTGTTGCAGCATTTTTGTTTGCGTCGATGTTTGTCAGCGCGCAGAAATTTGCATATGTCGACACTCAGTATATCCTCGAGAATATACCTGATTACCAGACTGCTCAGAATACTCTTGATGAACTGAGCATGGAATGGCAAAAGGAACTTGAAATTAAATTTACTGAAATTGACAAACTGTACAAAAACTATCAGACAGAATCATATCTGCTTTCAGAAGATATGAAGACCAAACGGCAAAACGAAATCATTGCCAAGGAAAAAGAAGCCAAGGATCTGCAGAAGAAATACTTCGGAACTGAAGGCGATCTTTACAAAAAACGCCAGGAACTTGTCAAGCCAATTCAGGAAAAAGTGTACAATGCTATTGAAGATCTTGCTGAAGAAGGCTCATTTGCAGTCATTTTTGACCGTGCCGGAAACACGACCCTGATTTATGCCAGCGAAAAATATGATAAAAGCGATGAAGTTCTGGCTAAACTTGGTTATAAGGCAGGTGGCCTGAATACAAATGAATAATCTTTTTAACTTTGCAAAAAATTCTTTTATGAAAAACGCTTTTGTTTTGATTTTGTCACTCTTTCTGATGGCTAATGTTTCGTCGGTGCAGGCACAGGTGAAACTTAAACTTGGGCATATCAACACCAATGAACTGATGAAAGTTATGCCAGGACGCGACTCCGCTGAAAAAGCCCTTCAGGACTACTCCAAAAGTCTTGAAGATCAGCTGGCCATGATGAATAAAGAGTTTCAGGATAAATATGAATATTACCTTGCTCATGAAGCTGAATTTCTTGCTCCTGTAAAGGATGCCAAGCAAAAGGAACTGGTGGATATGCAGAGCCGGATTGAGGATTTTAAAACCACCGCTCAGGACGAACTGGCAAAAAAGGAAACTGAACTTGTTCAGCCTCTGATCGACCGTGCCAAGAAAGCTATTGATGATGTAGCTGTTGAAAAAGGCTATAATTATATTTTTGATACCGGAACCGGAGCTGTGATCTATTATCAGGATTCTGACGATATCATGCCACTGGTTAAAGCCAAGCTGGGAATCCAGTAATCAGTTACAATATTTTTCAAAAAGCCGTTCCTTCAGGAGCGGCTTTTTTTATTTAATTGAATTCAAAAAACCTGAGAATTGTTTTCGGTTGGACTCCCTTAGTTTTTCCATTTCAGACTGCCCATCAAAGTGTCCATATCCTCTTTCACACGCTGAATAATAGGGGCAATGGAGTCATTGTTGGGAATATAATTGAAATAAACTGCGCCCCGGATATAGTGATGCGTACTGTCGGTCAGATAAAACTGATAAGGAGATGCAGAATTGGTGCCTTCGATATCGTAAATGAGCCCGTAAACCTTGTTGTTGGGATGCGAAACCCGGATTTCCTTTATTTCATTTGCTTTGGCAATATGCTTGTTGGCAAAAATCCGTGCATCTTCGGTAAGCTGGTAAAGGTTGTCATGCACCGGTTTATAACTGAAACTTACGCTGCCGTCGTAGGCTGGCAACAGCAGATTAAACCAGATACTTCCAGCTTCAGGACTTTCAACGGGAACAACACTGGCATTGACTGGAATCCTGAATTCAAAAGGGTACACGGAATCAAAAACCACATAGTTCTTTTCGGGCAGATCAATTCTGAAAAATCCCCTTGGTTTAGGATAATAGGTGTCGTTGCTGCTTCCGCATGAAATGATTATTGCAGAAACTGAAATTAATAGCACTACACTAAGAGTTCTGGCCAGATTCATTGATTTTAACTTTTACGTTTCCTATGCGGTGTTTAAACATTGATAGAACGGTAAATTCAATGTTTTTGTATGAGATTGTCTGATTTTTCACCGGGAAATTTCCGCATATACTCAGAATAATTCCTCCCAGTGTTTCCACTTCACCTTCAAACCTTTCAAACAGATCGTTTCCGATACAAGCAATTCTGATGAAATCGTGTATCGGAATCTTAGCATCGAAAACGAATGTGTCGTCGCTTAGCCTGCGAGCAAGAATCTGATCACTGTCGGCATCATGTTCGTCATTGATTTCTCCGACAATCTCTTCAAGCACATCTTCGAGCGACACAATGCCACTGGTGCCGCCATATTCATCGATAACAACTGCCAGATGCATTTTGCGGGCCTGAAAATCGACGAGCAACTGGGACACTTTCATGTTTTCGGGAACAAACATGGCTTGTCTGATATGTTGTTGCCAGGCATAATCGGTTGCTCCGCTCCTGAATGCCGGAAGAAGGTCTTTGATGTAGATCATTCCCTTGATATCGTCGAGACTGGTTCCGAAGGTGGGGTAGCGCGAATATCCGGCATCAAGCATTTTGTCAATTACCTCACTGAAAAGAGTTTCCTGCTGGATCGAAACGACATCGATGCGGGCTCTCATTATTTCTTTTACTTCCAGATCGCCAAAGCTGATAATTCCTTTGATAAGATTCTTTTCCATTATTTCCTCGTCTTCCACTTCAGAATTTTCGATAGCATCGGAAATATCGCTCATCGAAATAATATCCTTGCGTGAAATGCGGTTTTCGTGGCGGGAGTAGGAAAATGTGAGGATACCTTTAAAAAGAGAAATGAAAGCAATGGCTGGTATAAGAATAAAGAAGGCTGACTGAAAAAGTTTCCTCTCGTTGGAATGGCTGAAAATCCCCGGAATA
>VSSQ01001311.1_pt1 | contig 10051 bp, 9 predicted proteins | sample 4763081 | NCBI WGS metagenome assembly VSSQ01 (sample SAMN12137344, study PRJNA551015) | bioreactor metagenome | isolation source: SDC9 anaerobic chlorinated ethene degrading culture | place: USA: Knoxville, Tennesee | collected 2015-01-01
AAGTGAAAGCGGCGCGGTGAGAAGAAAAAGCCGGGGGATGGTCCCATGGGCTGCGGCGGCCCGTTTGAGGGAGCAGCGGCCTTGCTCAACATCGGTAAAATCCATGAGGGCCCGGTCGGTCATTCCCAGAGAAGTATCCAGGTTACGCAGTCCGATGTCCATATCCACGCAGAGAACGCGATACCCCATGACTGCCAGACAGGATGCCACGCCTCCGGTAAGAGACGTCTTGCCCGTGCCACCTTTTCCGGATGTGACGACAATCACGGTACCCATGGCAGCCCTCCTGTTATAGATAATATATCATATCATAAATGTCTGAAGAGCACAATGATATTTTGTGCAAAACCTCCTGAGCCTATAGCGGCGACTTTTGAATCTTTGCCCACCGTCGGGGATACCCCTTCGGAGTGGCGTTTTTTTTCGCGATTACTACAGCCCTGTGTGTAATATTGGTTCCCGGAATTTTGTAGTCATACGTGGATACAACCATTCCGCCCAGCATTTTTATGGCGTTGGACGCAAGCTTCAGCTCCTCGGCGCAGTCGATGGACTTCATGGCAAGGAACAAACCTCCCACTTTAACAAAAGGCAGACACAGCTCGCAGAGAATGCGCATATCGGCCAGCGCTCGGGAGGTGGCAAGATCGAAAGCATCCCGGTATCCCGGGACAAGGCCCTGCTCCTCCGCTCTGGCGTGGAGGTACTCTACGTTCCTCGCGCCCAGCGCTGTTCCCGCCGCAGACAGCCAGTCTATCCGTTTTCCCAGACTGTCCAGCAGCGTAAGATCGATGGAAGGCTCCAGCACTTTAAGCGCGAGGCCGGGAAAACCTGCTCCGCTCCCCACGTCGATCACGCGCTTGCCTTTAAAGTCCGTGACCTTTAAAAGCGCCGCTGAATCCAGAAAGTGGAGGGGAACCACCTGGTCCGGTTCGGTGATTGCGGTCAGATTCATGACCTTATTCTGCTCCAAAAGCAAGCTCCCGTATTGTGAGAGCTGATCCGAGGCGGTCTTTGGAACATCAAGATTCAGTTCCGCGAGGCCCCGCTCGATTAAATCCTTCACGTCATCACCATTTGAAAATCTGGCCTGTGGCAATTGAGTAGGTATAAACCAGAACCAGCAGCACCATCAAGATAACCCCGATCCACGCTAAGACTCGCTTCATTTATTTTCCCGCCTTTAAAATATCGCGGATTTCGGTAAGTAGCAGTTCTTCCTTTGTTGGCTCGGGAGGCGCTTTGGGCACATCTGGCGTCTTTTCCTTGCTGCGAAGCAGGTTAATCCCACGGACCATTAAAAATACCACAAAGGCAAGAATCAAAAAATCGATGACCGCCTGAATGAAAAGTCCGATATTAATCACGGAAGGTCCGATTGCGAGGGAAAGTCCTGCAAAGGTATCAGCACCGATAAAAATACCTACAAACGGCATGATGATGTCGTTTACCAGGGAGGTGACGATTTTCGAAAAGGCGCCGCCGATAATTACGCCAACTGCCAGATCCATTACGTTACCCTTCACGGCAAACTGCTTGAACTCGGCAAAAAACCCCTTGGTCTTTTTCAATTTGTTTGCTCCTTTCCGTTTTTGCGGTCTGCATCGGTTCTATTGGCGAAAGGTTCCGCGTTAACTTATCATCGTAAGAAGATATATGGTCCCATCCTTCTGTACAAGGGCCTGTCCGTTTACGATAGGTCCGGCGGACTCCAGGCTGGCGGGGACCACCATCTTGAAACCCGTATCAAGGTATCCCAGAAGTCCGTTTTCCAGATAAAAAGCGTAGCCGCCGGAAAAATAGGAGGGATATTGGTCACCGGCAGTGAGCACATGTTCGGTTCCGTCGGAACTCACATATCCCCGGCTTCCGTTTGCTGAGACATAATAGGCAAACCCTCCGTAAAACGGACCCAGGTATTGATATTTATACGGGATGACCAGTTTGCCGCTCCTGTCAATAGCGCCCCACAGCCTGCTGTCATTTGCCGATTTCGCGGGGGCGTAACTGTCGCAGACGGCGGCATATCCCTCTGAAAACGGCTGGCCGCTGTAATACCTGGCCTCCAAAGCGATGGTTCCATCAGGATTAAGATAGCCGGTCTTGCCGCTCTCAGTATAGCGCAGAAGTCCCCCGGTTGCATCGTAATAAATCAAATTTGCTGTTATTGTATTGGTCTTAGTGCCTTTTGAATCATATACCGTAAAGGTGCCTGTCCCGTTTCCCGCAAGCAAGGTCCCATCATGACTTGCCGAGACGGCCGCCCACACGCAGGGGACGATTTCCGTTCCCGCGAGATTGATATAGCCCCATCGCGAATCCCGGCAGACGGCGGCGGCCCCGTCGGAACAAAAGGGAGCTACGCTGTCATAGGTTTCTGACTTAACCATCCAAATACCCCGATAATTCATAACGCCCATCTTGCCGGTGGCCTTATCCCTCAGATAGAGCAGTGCTGCCCGCTGATAGTCGCTCTCAGTGAAATTCAGCACGTCGTAACGGGACGTATCCAATGAGATGGGTGTAAGCACATAATCCGCAGTCCAGGGTTTTGGCGTATAGGCAAGGCGCAAAGACGGCCGAATCAGACGGGAAAGAATCGCCGCGAGTTCACTCCGCGTCAGGGATTTGGAACCGGCGAAGGTCCCGTAGTCGTCTGTTCCTTTTAAAATTCCAGCATTGTAAAACGCCAGCACATCGGCATCCGAGGTATCGGGCAGCTTTGCAATTGCATTTTTGGCCGTAAGCATGTTATCCGGTACCGCAGCAGCCAGATAGGAAAAGAGTTCGCTTCGCCAGGACATCTCCGAGAGTTCATGAACGGTTTGGACATTCTGAAATTCCTTATAATTGAGGCACAAATACCACCGGGCACCCGCATACCACTTGTCTTTCACAGTGTCAAAGTCATTTTCCATCAGGCGAATGGCCACAAGCCGGTTAAAAGGATTCGGGGCTGAGCCGTCCGGAATTTCAAAGACATAACCCTCCCAAGGAATGCTATCCAGGAGACTTTTATCGGTGATATAGCGGTATTCCCCGGTATAGCTCTGATTTTTTCCCGTATCGCTGTCCCTGACTGTCATGGTGAGCTTGTCCACCGGTTTTGTCCCGGCGCGGAGGGTGTCGAGTCCGGCGCTGGAAAAATGGAGGTAGAGCACTCCCGCTCCCGAGTTCCAGCTGTCCGCCTGGTCGAAAGAGACGGCGTTTTTACCGTTCTCATCAAGAAAAGAGACCAGGTTAAGACTGTCAGGGGCAGACGGCAGCCTCCCTTTTCCACCGTTCAGGATCTGATGAAAACGGGCAATCACAGTTTCAGCCTCGGCAAGCGTTACCGTCCCGTTCGGGTCGAAATGCGAGGCGTCTTCTCCATTTAATAGTCCGGTCTCGTAGCAGAGCTTCACGTTCTCATAGTACCAGGCGTTTTTTGACACATCGGAAAACTCTTTATATTCGCGGGAGGCCGAAAACAGTGACGTCAGATCCTGTGTAACAGCCTGTGTACCGGGAAAGAGCCCAGCAAGCATAACTAAGGTAAGCAGCGCCGAGGTAATCCTTTTCATCAGAGTTCTCCTTTTTGCCTTTATTGGACGACGCATCTCAACAATTCGGTCCATTTCCATTCCGATCATCAATATCCCGTCTAAAAGGAGGACGTAAGATGTCTGAAGCAGGTTTCTATTTTTGCGAAGCCGAAATGACCTCCATACCGCCCAGATACTTACGCAGTACCTGAGGAACGATCACCGAGCCGTCTCGAAGCTGATTTTGCTCCACCATAGCGGGAAAAATGCGGCTGGTGGCAAGGCCCGAGCCGTTTAGGGTGTGGCAGAGTTCGGGCTTTCCCGTCTCCTCGCGGCGGAAGCGGATATTGCCCCTGCGGGCCTGATAGTCTCTTGCGTTGGAGACCGAACTTACCTCTTTGTATCCGTTCATGGAAGGGATCTGGATCTCAATATCATAGGTGCGGGCCATGGAGGCGGAACAATCTCCCGCGGCCAGCTTCACCGTGCGGAAGTGAAAGCCCAGCCCCTTGACCAGTGCTTCGGCTTTTCCGACCAATTCTTCAAAGGCGGCATCCGAATCCTCGGGTTTGGTATACTGTACCATTTCCACCTTGTTGAACTGATGTCCGCGTACCATGCCGCGTTCATCGGCGCGGTGGGAACCCGCCTCCCTGCGGAAGCAGGGGGTATAACTGATATATTTACGGGGAAGCTCGGCCTCGGTCAGAATCTCATCCCGGTGGAGGGAGACAAGGGCCGTCTCGGCTGTTGGGAGCATGAAATGCGTGCGCTCGTCGGTCGGATTCTGAATCTTGTATACCTCGTCGGCAAATTTCGGGAACTGACCGGCCGTCTCGCCGCATTGGTACTCCAACATATGGGGGAGCATGACAAACTCATAGCCGTCGGCCAGGTGAGTATCGATGAAATAGTTGAGCAGCGCCCATTCCAGCCGGGCACCCAGGCCCCGATAAACCCAAAAGCCGGTTCCCGCTAGCTTAACGCCTCTTGGGTAATCGATGAGGCCCAGATTGGTACACAGGTCGACGTGATGCTGAGGCTCGAAATCAAATTTGTGGGGCTCGCCGTAATAACGCAGGGGCTCGTTGTTCTCCTTGCCGCCGGGTTTGAGGTCGGGATCCGGCAGATTGGGCAAAGACAGCATAAGGGTACGGTATTCGGCGTCAATGTCCCGCTGCTTTTCATCATTCTGAGCTATGGTCGCCTTGAGCTCGGTCATTTTAGCAAAGATGGGGGCGACGTCTTCGCCCGCTTTTTTCATCTGGGGAATCGCCTTGGAAACCTTGTTCTGCTCAGCTTTCAGAGTTTCATTCTGAAAAATCAGATCTCTTCTGGACTTGTCCAGCTCCAGAATGCGGTCCACCTCCGTGTCGCAGGGGACTTCCTTTGCCCGCAGACCGGCTTTCACTTTTTCGGGATCGTCCTTAATCACTTTAATATCCAGCATGGTGTGTCACCTCATAAAATGGTAATGTTTCACGTGAAACAACTAGGATAAAGCGGAGACAATGCTCTCATAACGCTCGGAGGGGCTTTCGGTGTCGTCACCGCCGTAAGCGTGCAGGGATTGATTCGGCAGTGATTGATCCAGCCCGGAGTTTTCAAATTCTTCAATCATGGCCCGGGCTGCCTTGTAATATTTCTTTCCGTAGAGCTCCTGTATCTCCCGCAGCCAGTCCAGGGCCTGGACCTGCTTGGCCAGCTCGTCCTTTTCGCTGTTGTCGGCATTATGCTGGGCTGTCATGGAGCTCAGATCGCTTTGGAGCTGATCAACTTGGGCCTGCAGACTGTCATTCTGCGTTTCCAGCGTGTCTTTCTCCGTCTCCAGACTCTGAACCGACTGCATCGCGGAGACCGATTCCTTGAGGCCGCTGAGCACCTCCGCATTGTTTCGCTGCTGCATGAAGTAGGACAGCAAAAGCAGGGCGAATGCCGCGAGGAACAAAATGCTGAGATAAACCACCACTGGCATCTGCTTTTTCGGCTTTTGTCCGCCCTGTTCTTCCTGGCGGGCGGCGTTTTCCTGGTTTTCGTTCATCGGGCAGCCTCCCCTCCGCCGCCCATCGGCGTCAGTGCGTCAAGCAGCGCCTGCAGGTCGTTTTGATCGTAATATTCCAGCTCTATCTTCCCTTTCCGCTTCCCCTGAACAATCTTTACCCGGCGTGAATATCGCGTGGAGAGATTCTTTTCCGCCTCTTTCAGGTAAATTTCCAGTTGTTTTTGTTGCGGCTGAACTTTTGCAGATTTCTCCGGAGACGGCTTTCGAATTTTTTTTACCAGTTCTTCTGTCTGACGGACCGAAAGCTTCTGCTCAATCACCTGCTTCGCCGCGCGTATCTGCGTTTTCGCCGAGGGCAACGCCAAGAGCGCTCTGGCGTGGCCGGTGGTAAGCGTGCCTTCCTCCACCAGCGAGCCTATTTCCTGCGGAAGCGTCAGAAGCCGCATGGCATTTGCCACGACAGGCCGGGATTTCCCCACCCGTTTTGCAGTCTCCTCCTGAGTCAGGCTGTATTCTTCCATCAGGGTCCTGTAGCCAGTCGCTTCCTCCATGGGGTTGAGGTCCTCACGCTGGAGGTTCTCAATCAGAGCCAGCTCCATAACCTTTCGGTCGTCGGCTTCTACGATGACCGCTGGAACTTCCCTGAGTCCAGCCTCCTTTGCCGCTCTCCACCTGCGCTCTCCGGCAATAATCTGATAATAGCCGGAGGAGAGTCTGCGCACGGTGATCGGCTGCAGGATACCGTGGACACGGATCGAATCGGCCAGATCAGACAAGCTCTCCTGATCAAATCTCTTCCGGGGTTGTTTCAGTCCCGGCTCGACTTGCGAAATGGGAAGAGACAACGAGCCCTGCGACTGGGTCTGAAGGGCCGCGTCGCCCAAAAGAGCTCCCAAACCTTTCCCCAGCCCTTTGCCTGAGCTTTTTTCAGAAGCCATGTCATGTATTCCTTTCTACTTGAGAAATATTATGTTCCATAATTTCTGCCGCTAAAAGCCGGTATGCTTCGGTTCCCCGCGAAAACGGATCATACGCGGAAACCGGCTTTCCGTGACTTGGAGCCTCGGACAGCCGGACGTTTCGCGGTATGACCGAGGCATAAACTTTGCCCGGGAAATGGCGCTTAACCTCCTCCGCAACCTGCATGGAGAGATTTGTCCTGCCGTCGAACATGGTCAGAAGTACTCCCTCCAGTTCAATTTCCGTATTAAGAGAGCGTTTGACGATCCGGATGGTGGTAAGCAGATCGGAGAGTCCTTCCAGGGCATAGTACTCGCACTGTACCGGCACAAGTACCGTGTCGGCGGCGCACAGAGCGTCCAAAGTCAGAAGTTCCAGCGAAGGCGGACAGTCAATGAGTACAAAGTCATAATTCCCCTTTACCGAAGAGAGTGCATTCTTCAGCAAATATTCCCGCTTTTCCATGCCGATAAGTTCCACCGTGGCTCCCGCCAACGCTTTGTTCGCGGGAATGACATCGGCAAAAGGAGTAACTATCACGGCTTTCCTGCAGTCAACGCCTGAAATGAGCACGTCGTAAACGGTAGGCGAAACGGCGGTCTTATCAACCCCGAACCCCGATGTGGCGTTTCCCTGGGGATCAAAATCACACACCAGAACTCGCGCGCCCACCGCCTTTAACGCCGCGCCAAGATTGACGCACGTGGTGGTTTTCCCCACTCCGCCCTTTTGATTAACAATTGCGATCGTCTTTGCCATAAGCGACCCGCTTTCCCGGTAGTTTGCGCAGTAACTTATATTATACGCATAACAGACCCCGTTTTCAACCGTTTTACAAAAAAAGCGCTCCGATGTTTCACGTGAAACATCGGAGCAAATAGAGAGAAAGGATTACTTTGGTATCCGTATTGTCAATAGAATCGCATCCTCGGCATCCCGCCTTTCATATTGCGCGGCAACGCCAGCCGATTGCATCAACGACAGTCCCCGAACAACGGTATTGAGAAAAAAGCGGACGTCTTTGATAACATAGGTGGGTTTTTGGAGGCTGACAGGCTTGTCCGCCAGGGGGGAAAGCCGCGCGGAAACATACGCTTCTGTCTGCGCAACGGTAAGCCTGCGGCGAACAATGTGCTGCGCCGCCCGTATCTGCGAGGTTTCGTCCGGCAGGCGCAGGAGCGCCCGGGCGTGCCGCTCCGTAAATCCGTTTTTGCGAAACAGTTCCAGGACCGCGTCGGGCAGCCGCAGAAGCCGAAGCTTATTGGCGACCGCAGACTGAGATTTTCCGAGCTTATGAGCCGCTTCTTCCTGTGAAAGACGGCACGTTGAAATGAGCTGTTTTATTCCAAGCGCCTCATCCCAGAAATCAAGATCCTGCCTCTGCAGGTTTTCTACCAAAGCCAATATGTAACTCTCGGAGGCGTCCGCGTCGACAATCAGGCAGGGCACCTCACAAAATTCCGCCATCTTTGCCGCCCGAAGTCTTCGTTCTCCCGAAATGAGCTCATAGCCCCGTTCTGTGCGTCTTACCGAAAGCGGCTGCAGGATTCCATGCTCCCGGATGCTCTCCGCCAGCTCGTCCAGTTCAGCGGAGGAAAACTGTCTCCTTGGCTGGCCCGGATTGGGGGCAATGGCATCTACTGGGATAAATTGTACTTTATTGTTTTCGAAAAGGCCTTTCTTCGTCCGCAGCAGAGACATAAAACCACCCTCCCAAACTTTATCACCCATATATTACCATGTGCAAAAAAAGAAACGTGTCGAGTATGGTCGCCGTATCCTGAGAATTGCAATAAAAAAAGAGAAGCGGCACCGTTTCCGGCACCGCCCCATGCATAAACAGCTTTTCGGTTTATGCTGCAGCTATTAATCAAAAATCACTCCAGGATTTTCAGGGATTCCACCATGTCGATTTTTTTGAGCCGGAAATAAGCGGCTACGTTGACCAGCAGGGAGAAGAGAACGGTAAGCAAAACGGCGTAGAGGTAGCTTTTCGGCTGCGCGGTACGTATGAACATAAGCATATCGATCTCCACAGTAAGCACCAGCCAGCCGTGGAGATACTTGCCCATGATAAGTCCCAGACAAATCCCGAAAAAAGTGAGCACCATGTTCTCCCGGTAGATATAGGTTGATACCTCCCGGTCATAAAAACCCAGCACCTTGAGCGTGGCAAGTTCCCTTCTCCGCTCGGTGATGTTGATATTGGTAAGATTGTAAAGCACGACAAATGCAAGCGCAGCGGCAGAGATAATAATCACAATCACGGCGTAGTCCACGCTCTCCATACTGGAGGTGTAGGTTCGGCGGGTATCGGAAATCCGGCTGACCGAAGTAACGCCGGAAAGCGGAACGAGTTTGGATGCCACGGCATCACAGAGCTCCCGCGTGTCTTCGTCGTATGTCGCGAGAATCAAATTGCCGGCCGGCTGCTTTCCGTAAAGCGTTTGGTAATATGCGTCCGATATATAAATATGATGCATGATGTAGTTTTCGGTGATATCCGCCACCCTGGCGTTTACCCGTTCGTCACCCGCCAGCGTAATGGTGTCGCCTACTCCCACGCCCAAAAGGGACGCCAGTTTTTCCGTCAGAACCACTCCGTCGTCGGGCAGAACGACCGGGTCACTGCCTAGTCGATGCTTGAAATGAATGAACTCTTCAAAGCGGCTTCGGTCGGATACGGTCATAAGAGAGCAATCGACAGTCCGCTTCGACGACTCCGCGGATATGGAAGTCTGTGAACATATCATCCAGTCACGTACGCCGTCGGTCTTATCCAGCACCTGTGTGATATCGGTAATCTCGTCTTTTGTCACATCGTCTAAAAGGCCAACCTGAGCGGTGTAGGAGTAAATTTCATCATACTGTTTATCCATAAGTCCGAAAATAGAATCCCTCAGGCCAAAGCCGGTAACAATCAGCGCGGTGCAACCGCCGATGCCGATTGCGGTCATCCAAAACCGCTTTTTATAGCGAAACAAATTGCGGACCGTCACCTTATGAATAAAGGAAAGCCGCTTCCACATCGGCACGACGCGCTCCAGCAGCACTCTTTTCCCCAAAGGAGGGGCTTTGGGCCTCATGAGCTGCGCCGGCACCGAGGAGAGGGAAGAAAAGCAGGCGGCCAAGGCGGCAACCGTTACGATCCCGACCGCCGCCAGCACGGAAAAGATGGAAACGACGGGATAAAACGGGATAATGAGCTTATCCAGCGTGTAGAGGATCCCCCAGGCATAATAAATAATAGCGGGAAGCAAGGTACATCCAACCGCGAGTCCCAGAACGCTGCCGCTGAGGCTGGAAAACAGTGCGTATCCGACGTACTTAAAGGCAATGGCGCCTTTCCCAAATCCAAGCGCTTTCATTCCGCCGATCTGAATGCGCTGCTCCTCCACCATTCTCGTCATCGTGGTGAGGCAAACGAGCGCCGCCACCAGAAAGAAAATCAGGGGGAATACCGAGGCCAGATTTCCCATCCGCTCTGCATCCTGCTGAAAAGATACATATCCGACGTTGGTATCGCGGCCAAGGATATACCACTTGCATTCGTCCATATCGGATA